>Ga0123355_10014481_pt1 | contig 12340 bp, 3 predicted proteins | sample TergutEmb28metaG_3_FD_89872 | JGI IMG/M metagenome (GOLD analysis project Ga0123355, IMG submission 89872) | Embiratermes neotenicus P1 segment gut microbial communities from Petit-Saut dam, French Guiana - Emb289 P1 | ecosystem: Host-associated > Arthropoda: Insects > Digestive system > Gut ...
AATAAAGAGAGACCAACTTGATGTCACTTGCTTTATTATTTCATTATTTAATGCTCAACATGTTTCGGATGTTAATACATCCATCCTCAGGATCTTGCGACTTATTTGTTGAGTTATTTCATGCTCTGGTTCGATGTGTGTTAGTGTTACGTGGTGGTAGTGCACTAGTGCCTCAGCCTGCATACGGATACCACACCACCACAGCCAAACCACAATGTAACAGCAACACAAATCAAACCAGAGCAATACAACCCATGAAATAACTCAACAAATAAGTCGCAAGGTCCTGAGGACGGATGTATTAACTTCCGAAACATGTTGAGCATTAAATAATGAAATAATAAAGCAAGTGACATCAAGTTGGTCTCTCTTTATTCAACTATCAAGATGATGCACCATCCAATAAACATACATTTTTTTTTATTTTTCCAAATTTGGAATGTGTCAACTTGAATATCGTCTAGATTACCGACGATCCCGGTCTTGCGTCCCCTGATGTTGCGACATTTTTGATCTTCAAAGATGTATTTTTGAAGATTCAAATCTGCTCAGATATCACTCTGTAGATGTGAGTTATCGGTTGTATCGTTATCTCCAGGCTGCAACCATTTAGGCTTGGGCGTTCCATAAGGCTTGGGGGAATTTTTTGAAATTCGTAATTACCCTCAAATGATTGGCGGAGTGTTATTCCAAAACTGACCTTATAATTGTGTCCCCAATACTTTCTTACTCACTATTTATTATCTTTCCCCATCTCTGGCAGCCACAACTGCTAAAAGTGTGGCATTATATTCCAATTTGTTTTCCTGGGCGCAGACGCTCCCTAGTGGGCCCGAGCCTGCTTGACGATCATGTTCAGATGCAGCACATGAATTAGGACTCCTCTGGGCGAGTGATCAGCCCAACACAGAGACCTCTACTTGACAACACACAACACTCACAACAGACAGACACACACGTTGCCGGCGGGATACGAACCCGCAGTAACAACAAGCGAGCGACCTCAGACCCACGCCTTAGACAGCGTTGCCACTTCTAACGGCGCCATAGTCTAATAACCTACGATAATTCAACCTATATTTTTCGTGTGGTGACATGGGAAGCCTTTTTCTTGACACACTTCTTTGCATGCACATGTAGTGTGTTTGTGTGTGTGTGTGTGTGTGTGTGTGTTTATGTGTATGTGTGTGTTTGTGTGTGTGTGTGTGTGTGTCGCATCATACTATTCAGTTTCTCAGTCCGACTGTAGAGACATTTTGATTTCAAATGCGTTATCACACAAGACATATTAGAGATAGAAGAGATTAGAGATCTGCAGGTTTCCTCCTTTCCATATTGTCCTGAACTGATATAAACTCTGACGAATTAGTGCGTCGATTCTTTGAAATTCGTTTGTATAATTAACTAAATGTGATTTTAAAAATGTTAGTTTCAGTCCTAATATAGGTCGTGTTTGTGTATTTTGTCATTCTTAATTTTTTCTGAATTGTCTTTCTGTTTTCTTGTGACGTGTGACGCTGCACACGGAATGTTACAACTACAGTAATATTAGTACAATAAAGCAATTATCTAGACATGTCATAAATCAGACAGAGGCTGGTACGTAAATACACAAACACATGGAAAAAACTTATTTTGGTAACATTATTTGGTGACCAGTGGGATATTGAACCGTATATTTCTGTGCCTTCCACGCGGAAAAGGTTTAGAAATTATGGGATGGATGGCATTTTTTTAATTCACTACATCACGTGCCTTAGTAACATGCAAAGGACATACACATAGCTGTTAATGTCTTCTGTCTTCTCAGGACTACACAAAACCGTCACGTTCAAAAGCATATTTCAAAGATGGATTTACATGCTATATTGTGTTATGTTTAAAAACCCAGCCTTACACGACAAACACACACACACACACACACACACACACACACACATATATATATATATATATACACAACTTTTCCAGGTTACAGTTCCAGATTTGTTAACAAGCCATCATCAGACCTTTTTTTGTCCAGAGCTGCCCACTGAAATGTATCCTCGTATATAGGAAAGGGTTCACATTTTGTTTAATTCCCTTTGGGCTAACGTTCGAGTTTTCTACTGTTAGTGCTGCTGTGATTATTCTCGGATGTTCAACCCAATTTATGGCATGTGCGAGTCAGTTTAATCAAGTAAACGTAAAAAACAGGGTCCTTACACTCTGCATTCAGTAACTGGAGACTGTGGAGCTGCGGAATGCTTGTTTCCTTACTGCACGCGGTATAACTAAATGCCTCGCGTCAGTTTGGCTTGTTGTGTTGATGGCTTTTCCTTTCTTACAAACACGCTTTTTCTTTCTTTCCGAATGACCATCCTTTTTTGTCTGTATCCAACACACTTCTTCCCACATTTACTGTAGGACACACCATCACTTCTGCTGACACTAGTGGACATTTATTTCTTTTTTTTTCCAGAGACAAGTCGTTCACTTGATCAGGCCTGCTTTCTGCCTTGGGCCAATGTAGGGGGAGGGGGAAGGCGTTGGGCATTTCCAAACGGACTTTTAGTGTTTATTAATTGTCGTTTATGTAACAAATATCGATTAGACCTTCCAGTATTAAGCTCTGGAATGCATCATTCATGAGACCAAGATTTCCATTTTATCTCAATTGATTGTCTTATACATATTAAAATACTGAACTTTATTATTTAATTCCAAGAAACAAAAGTGCAATTCATTCACCCCGAGCCTCCAAGATGATTCTTCCCTTCATGCTTATTATTTTGTATTAATAATGTTACCATCATTATTACCAGCAGCGCAGTATCGCCTTTGTAATTATTTCGATGACAGTTGTAGTTACCACAGCCTATCTTTAAACAAAAGTTCCTTACGATTATGTGGCTTTCCGCTGTCTGTTACTTCGTGCAGGGTCTATAGAATTAGATATGATGTTAAGATGTGAATAGGAAACGAGGAGAAATGTGTTGCTTACTTAAAATATGTTGCTTATTTAAAATGTGTTGCTTACTTAAAATGTGTTGCTTACTTAAAATGTGTTGCTTACTTAAAATCTAAAACATATTTTTGATAGTCGATATCGTCTTTGATGTCACCTACGATTGTGTAGTTGTGAGCCTAATTAATATTTCTGAATGGAGTCACGAATTAGGGCAGTGTTCATTTCTGTGTCACTGAAGCACGTGTTGCCTGTCCCGTACACACGTAGGGAGTGTCAGCGACGTTTCTGTCACCCTTCTTTTTACACAATGAGACTTGTTGTCTGGTTTATTTAGGTACGTTAATTTACGGTTGTAAACATTCTGAATTACATTGACGACGTGTACCTCACAATCATGTAGGAATTCACATACGCACGATAAAGCGAATTCGTCACTTATTTCCTTGCTGGAAGTTTTAAAGTTTGTTAGTTTAGTTTAGTGACAGTAAAGCAAGATGTAATTACATTTCTGCAGAACATCCTTGCTTGTGCCATGTCTACGAAACTCCTTTCCTTTCTCATAGCGCTCTGAAGCCAAGGAGGGAGATGAGTCCCCTGCAGCTAATGTTAGGCAGGACAGAGAAGTGGGTGGGACCTCCATAACAAGCAAGGCATTTACTTTGTGTCTACACTCGCTCTATTTCAGAACTTGATTGGTTAAGTCCTAGTATAGAAGATGATGACTTGGCCCCAGTAATTTGCTGTAGATCCAAGTTCCTCCTTCCAGCTTCCTCCCAGTTGGCCGCCCACACAAGGTTCTCTTGCTGCTACTCCACTACTGACACTGACGTATATCTTAATGGTAGCAGCATTAATGATGCTCTCTTTGCCTTATCAAGACTGCAGCAAACACATTGTTAATAGTCGTTTGGAAGTGCTGCTTCTACAACTTGTGTTGTGTGGCGGCAGTTGACTGTACATGTCTGGCGGATGGAACAGCTTCCTCGAAGACGTCTAATAATTTCTATACCGTTTGATAACAAGCCACAACATCCCACTTTCTAAACTAATGGTCTGTTTAGTAGTGTCCACATGACCATGGTGGACGATGAGTACTTCAATGTGGGATTTCAGTACAGAGCATGAATGTGAAATTTTATTATATGTAACATACTGCGCTTTCTCTATTTAAAATGTCTCATAAATTGTGTATTCATAAAAACTGAAAGTTTGCTCACAAATAATTACAACTTTCAAAATTTCATTGACATCTATAAAAACAGACTAAAACATCCCATTCATTCTTTTTAGCGTGAAATAAATTTGGTAAAAACATATCATAAAACAATATTTTTTATTTTCTCTGTTGAATTTCGCAAAATTAATTCAGTAACAGATATATGTTTGCAACAATCAGGCAGGAATTGTTCTAAATTAGTATTATTACGGTATTGTTAGTAGGGTTTGTGAGTGAGAAAAACATTAAAGGAACTGCCCATAATTTGTGTGAATAAAAATATCACTTTTAGGTGGCCTAAAACCATACGTTAAAGCAAGTGCCTACAGACATTTACCTGTCTGTATCTGAGAATAAAAAGAATGCGCCTACATATTATGTCATAATTGCCCTTCATGAAGGCTTCATAAGAAAGAACAATTACTTTGCGTTAATTTCTTAACTACAGTAGTTTATCTTAAAGAAAATATTAAGTGGATCGGTTTAAAGAATCCCATATGCTTGGATTATCACAAATATCTATAATGATTTGATGCATTTGTAGATAATTTCAGTATCTGATGCCACATGGTGTAAAATGATAGAATGGCTAGTGAATGGTGAATATGAAGCAATATGAAAAGAGTTTGTCGTGGTGTTCTTTGATGATGTTTTCCCGACATTTGTCTTGAGGAAGTTAAGTGTCACCATGAATGTCAAGTCAATATAGCCGGTCTCAGGGTCACACTGTGAACCAGGACCTCCCTATTACAAAATGGGGGTGCTAAGGCAATCACTTGCGACTTTCTTCTGAAAGTACGTACAGACAGCCTAATTTACAGACTGTTGCATTAGCGTATTCAACTTGCTGTAATTACGAAAATTAAAATTCGAAAATCAAAATATTGGCCGTGTGCACGATATATCATTACATTAAGCCCTTTGAAGACCAGCGGTTACTTTACGAACCACCAGGTTTAACATTCATTGTATATATATTTTCTGTACGGTTCTCAGAAAAGGCGGTGGTTTTTCCATATACATCACTGATTGGCTTTTATAAAGAAGACGGAGTGTGTTTACTACGGGTTACGTGCTGAAAATTTAAATATACTTCAGGTTACTTTTCGAATTTTTGTGGTTAAGTTCAACATCGAAATAAATGCATTTCGTATTAGTAATGAAATTTGTCTAACGCGACATGAAAGCAGCGAACAGCGTCAACGCCTATATACGTGTTTTGGTTTGACGGCAGGTGTTGCTGTAGTGATCGTTTTAGGATTTCATAGACGGTGATTTAAAATTTAGACATTCTTCACTATTTAGGGCTTAAGTGTGATAAGATTTAGGACGTTGGATCTACATCCATCTGCAAACAGAGTGGGACAGGGGGAGATCATATTTTATGGGTCAGTTTTGCGTAACTATTCGCAGTTAGTGGAAACACCCTCCGAAACGTCGTGGATTTCTAGCCTGACACAATAAACAACTTCCGGTATTTCGGCTATAACTGGTATACAACAAATTTTGTCGTCTATGTTCCGAGTGAATGTGTCTGTCATCCGAGAGACATTTTGGTTCAGTACTTCCACCTTTAATTCCCTTGGCCCTGTTAATTGTCCTGAATAAATCAAGAAAATCATGTTCATCAATTTTTTTTGCACCTTGACTCGAAAGTTGAAATTAGACACAATATAATTTAAGGAAGAGTGAGGATATAAACTTTACTGTTGCACCGTGCATTTTGTAGAATCACTTCAGTTATTAACCAACAATTGCACTTACACAAATTTCACATAAAAACATTCAAAAACACTTAAAATCACTCCAACATATTTCGATCTTTTTTAGATTATCATCAGGGAGCTATGTCTTTCCTTGCTAAAGTTATATTGTAACATTCAAAATTTAATTCGTTTTTGTAAACAGGGTGTTGTGGCAGCATGTCATGTTGTGTAGAAATATGCTGTTGGGAGTGCAGCTGGCTAGGTATGCGTCGTATGCTACGTAATGAGGGACTGGCTATAGCCAGTCCCTCATTACGTAGCATACGACGCATACCTAGCCAGCTGCACTCCCAACAGCATATTTCTACACAACATGACATGCTGCCACAACACCCTGTTTACAAAAACGAATTAAATTTTGAATGTTACAATATAACTTTAGCAAGGAAAGACATAGCTCCCTGATGATAATCTAAAAAAGATCGAAATATGTTGGAGTGATTTTAAGTGTTTTTGAATGTTTTTATGTGAAATTTGTGTAAGTGCAATTGTTGGTTAATAACTGAAGTGATTCTACAAAATGCACGGTGCAACAGTAAAGTTTATATCCTCACTCTTCCTTAAATTATATTGTGTCTAATTTCAACTTTCGAGTCAAGGTGCAAAAAAAATTGATGAACATGATTTTCTTGATTTATTCAGGACAATTAACAGGGCCAAGGGAATTAAAGGTGGAAGTACTGAACCAAAATGTCTCTCGGATGACAGACACATTCACTCGGAACATAGACGACAAAATTTGTTGTATACCAGTTATAGCCGAAATACCGGAAGTTGTTTATTGTGTCAGGCTAGAAATCCACGACGTTTCGGAGGGTGTTTCCACTAACTGCGAATAGTTACGCAAAACTGACCCATAAAATATGATCTCCCCCTGTCCCACTCTGTTTGCAGATGGATGTAGATCCAACGTCCTAAATCTTATCACACTTAAGCCCTAAATAGTGAAGAATGTCTAAATTTTAAATCACCGTCTATGAAATCCTAAAACGATCACTACAGCAACACCTGCCGTCAAACCAAAACACGTATATAGGCGTTGACGCTGTTCGCTGCTTTCATGTCGCGTTAGACAAATTTCATTACTAATACGAAATGCATTTATTTCGATGTTGAACTTAACCACAAAAATTCGAAAAGTAACCTGAAGTATATTTAAATTTTCAGCACGTAACCCGTAGTAAACACACTCCGTCTTCTTTATAAAAGCCAATCAGTGATGTATATGGAAAAACCACCGCCTTTTCTGAGAACCGTACAGAAAATATATATACAATGAATGTTAAACCTGGTGGTTCGTAAAGTAACCGCTGGTCTTCAAAGGGCTTAATGTAATGATATATCGTGCACACGGCCAATATTTTGATTTTCGAATTTTAATTTTCGTAATTACAGCAAGTTGAATACGCTAATGCAACAGTCTGTAAATTAGGCTGTCTGTACGTACTTTCAGAAGAAAGTCGCAAGTGATTGCCTTAGCACCCCCATTTTGTAATAGGGAGGTCCTGGTTCACAGTGTGACCCTGAGACCGGCTATATTGACTTGACATTCATGGTGACACTTAACTTCCTCAAGACAAATGTCGGGAAAACATCATCAAAGAACACCACGACAAACTCTTTTCATATTGCTTCATATTCACCATTCACTAGCCATTCTATCATTTTACACCATGTGGCATCAGATACTGAAATTATCTACAAATGCATCAAATCATTATAGATATTTGTGATAATCCAAGCATATGGGATTCTTTAAACCGATCCACTTAATATTTTCTTTAAGATAAACTACTGTAGTTAAGAAATTAACGCAAAGTAATTGTTCTTTCTTATGAAGCCTTCATGAAGGGCAATTATGACATAATATGTAGGCGCATTCTTTTTATTCTCAGATACAGACAGGTAAATGTCTGTAGGCACTTGCTTTAACGTATGGTTTTAGGCCACCTAAAAGTGATATTTTTATTCACACAAATTATGGGCAGTTCCTTTAATGTTTTTCTCACTCACAAACCCTACTAACAATACCGTAATAATACTAATTTAGAACAATTCCTGCCTGATTGTTGCAAACATATATCTGTTACTGAATTAATTTTGCGAAATTCAACAGAGAAAATAAAAAATATTGTTTTATGATATGTTTTTACCAAATTTATTTCACGCTAAAAAGAATGAATGGGATGTTTTAGTCTGTTTTTATAGATGTCAATGAAATTTTGAAAGTTGTAATTATTTGTGAGCAAACTTTCAGTTTTTATGAATACACAATTTATGAGACATTTTAAATAGAGAAAGCGCAGTATGTTACATATAATAAAATTTCACATTCATGCTCTGTACTGAAATCCCACATTGAAGTACTCATCGTCCACCATGGTCATGTGGACACTACTAAACAGACCATTAGTTTAGAAAGTGGGATGTTGTGGCTTGTTATCAAACGGTATAGAAATTATTAGACGTCTTCGAGGAAGCTGTTCCATCCGCCAGACATGTACAGTCAACTGCCGCCACACAACACAAGTTGTAGAAGCAGCACTTCCAAACGACTATTAACAATGTGTTTGCTGCAGTCTTGATAAGGCAAAGAGAGCATCATTAATGCTGCTACCATTAAGATATACGTCAGTGTCAGTAGTGGAGTAGCAGCAAGAGAACCTTGTGTGGGCGGCCAACTGGGAGGAAGCTGGAAGGAGGAACTTGGATCTACAGCAAATTACTGGGGCCAAGTCATCATCTTCTATACTAGGACTTAACCAATCAAGTTCTGAAATAGAGCGAGTGTAGACACAAAGTAAATGCCTTGCTTGTTATGGAGGTCCCACCCACTTCTCTGTCCTGCCTAACATTAGCTGCAGGGGACTCATCTCCCTCCTTGGCTTCAGAGCGCTATGAGAAAGGAAAGGAGTTTCGTAGACATGGCACAAGCAAGGATGTTCTGCAGAAATGTAATTACATCTTGCTTTACTGTCACTAAACTAAACTAACAAACTTTAAAACTTCCAGCAAGGAAATAAGTGACGAATTCGCTTTATCGTGCGTATGTGAATTCCTACATGATTGTGAGGTACACGTCGTCAATGTAATTCAGAATGTTTACAACCGTAAATTAACGTACCTAAATAAACCAGACAACAAGTCTCATTGTGTAAAAAGAAGGGTGACAGAAACGTCGCTGACACTCCCTACGTGTGTACGGGACAGGCAACACGTGCTTCAGTGACACAGAAATGAACACTGCCCTAATTCGTGACTCCATTCAGAAATATTAATTAGGCTCACAACTACACAATCGTAGGTGACATCAAAGACGATATCGACTATCAAAAATATGTTTTAGATTTTAAGTAAGCAACACATTTTAAGTAAGCAACACATTTTAAGTAAGCAACACATTTTAAATAAGCAACATATTTTAAGTAAGCAACACATTTCTCCTCGTTTCCTATTCACATCTTAACATCATATCTAATTCTATAGACCCTGCACGAAGTAACAGACAGCGGAAAGCCACATAATCGTAAGGAACTTTTGTTTAAAGATAGGCTGTGGTAACTACAACTGTCATCGAAATAATTACAAAGGCGATACTGCGCTGCTGGTAATAATGATGGTAACATTATTAATACAAAATAATAAGCATGAAGGGAAGAATCATCTTGGAGGCTCGGGGTGAATGAATTGCACTTTTGTTTCTTGGAATTAAATAATAAAGTTCAGTATTTTAATATGTATAAGACAATCAATTGAGATAAAATGGAAATCTTGGTCTCATGAATGATGCATTCCAGAGCTTAATACTGGAAGGTCTAATCGATATTTGTTACATAAACGACAATTAATAAACACTAAAAGTCCGTTTGGAAATGCCCAACGCCTTCCCCCTCCCCCTACATTGGCCCAAGGCAGAAAGCAGGCCTGATCAAGTGAACGACTTGTCTCTGGAAAAAAAAAGAAATAAATGTCCACTAGTGTCAGCAGAAGTGATGGTGTGTCCTACAGTAAATGTGGGAAGAAGTGTGTTGGATACAGACAAAAAAGGATGGTCATTCGGAAAGAAAGAAAAAGCGTGTTTGTAAGAAAGGAAAAGCCATCAACACAACAAGCCAAACTGACGCGAGGCATTTAGTTATACCGCGTGCAGTAAGGAAACAAGCATTCCGCAGCTCCACAGTCTCCAGTTACTGAATGCAGAGTGTAAGGACCCTGTTTTTTACGTTTACTTGATTAAACTGACTCGCACATGCCATAAATTGGGTTGAACATCCGAGAATAATCACAGCAGCACTAACAGTAGAAAACTCGAACGTTAGCCCAAAGGGAATTAAACAAAATGTGAACCCTTTCCTATATACGAGGATACATTTCAGTGGGCAGCTCTGGACAAAAAAAGGTCTGATGATGGCTTGTTAACAAATCTGGAACTGTAACCTGGAAAAGTTGTGTATATATATATATATATATGTGTGTGTGTGTGTGTGTGTGTGTGTGTGTGTGTTTGTCGTGTAAGGCTGGGTTTTTAAACATAACACAATATAGCATGTAAATCCATCTTTGAAATATGCTTTTGAACGTGACGGTTTTGTGTAGTCCTGAGAAGACAGAAGACATTAACAGCTATGTGTATGTCCTTTGCATGTTACTAAGGCACGTGATGTAGTGAATTAAAAAAATGCCATCCATCCCATAATTTCTAAACCTTTTCCGCGTGGAAGGCACAGAAATATACGGTTCAATATCCCACTGGTCACCAAATAATGTTACCAAAATAAGTTTTTTCCATGTGTTTGTGTATTTACGTACCAGCCTCTGTCTGATTTATGACATGTCTAGATAATTGCTTTATTGTACTAATATTACTGTAGTTGTAACATTCCGTGTGCAGCGTCACACGTCACAAGAAAACAGAAAGACAATTCAGAAAAAATTAAGAATGACAAAATACACAAACACGACCTATATTAGGACTGAAACTAACATTTTTAAAATCACATTTAGTTAATTATACAAACGAATTTCAAAGAATCGACGCACTAATTCGTCAGAGTTTATATCAGTTCAGGACAATATGGAAAGGAGGAAACCTGCAGATCTCTAATCTCTTCTATCTCTAATATGTCTTGTGTGATAACGCATTTGAAATCAAAATGTCTCTACAGTCGGACTGAGAAACTGAATAGTATGATGCGACACACACACACACACACACAAACACACACATACACATAAACACACACACACACACACACACACACAAACACACTACATGTGCATGCAAAGAAGTGTGTCAAGAAAAAGGCTTCCCATGTCACCACACGAAAAATATAGGTTGAATTATCGTAGGTTATTAGACTATGGCGCCGTTAGAAGTGGCAACGCTGTCTAAGGCGTGGGTCTGAGGTCGCTCGCTTGTTGTTACTGCGGGTTCGTATCCCGCCGGCAACGTGTGTGTCTGTCTGTTGTGAGTGTTGTGTGTTGTCAAGTAGAGGTCTCTGTGTTGGGCTGATCACTCGCCCAGAGGAGTCCTAATTCATGTGCTGCATCTGAACATGATCGTCAAGCAGGCTCGGGCCCACTAGGGAGCGTCTGCGCCCAGGAAAACAAATTGGAATATAATGCCACACTTTTAGCAGTTGTGGCTGCCAGAGATGGGGAAAGATAATAAATAGTGAGTAAGAAAGTATTGGGGACACAATTATAAGGTCAGTTTTGGAATAACACTCCGCCAATCATTTGAGGGTAATTACGAATTTCAAAAAATTCCCCCAAGCCTTATGGAACGCCCAAGCCTAAATGGTTGCAGCCTGGAGATAACGATACAACCGATAACTCACATCTACAGAGTGATATCTGAGCAGATTTGAATCTTCAAAAATACATCTTTGAAGATCAAAAATGTCGCAACATCAGGGGACGCAAGACCGGGATCGTCGGTAATCTAGACGATATTCAAGTTGACACATTCCAAATTTGGAAAAATAAAAAAAAATGTATGTTTATTGGATGGTGCATCATCTTGATAGTTGAATAAAGAGAGACCAACTTGATGTCACTTGCTTTATTATTTCATTATTTAATGCTCAACATGTTTCGGAAGTTAATACATCCGTCCTCAGGACCTTGCGACTTATTTGTTGAGTTATTTCATGGGTTGTATTGCTCTGGTTTGATTTGTGTTGCTGTTACATTGTGGTTTGGCTGTGGTGGTGTGGTATCCGTATGCAGGCTGAGGCACTAGTGCACTACCACCACGTAACACTAACACACATCGAACCAGAGCATGAAATAACTCAACAAATAAGTCGCAAGATCCTGAGGATGGATGTATTAACATCCGAAACATGTTGAGCATTAAATAATGAAATAATAAAGCAAGTGACATCAAGTTGGTCTCTCTTTATT
>Ga0123355_10014482_pt1 | contig 12339 bp, 7 predicted proteins | sample TergutEmb28metaG_3_FD_89872 | JGI IMG/M metagenome (GOLD analysis project Ga0123355, IMG submission 89872) | Embiratermes neotenicus P1 segment gut microbial communities from Petit-Saut dam, French Guiana - Emb289 P1 | ecosystem: Host-associated > Arthropoda: Insects > Digestive system > Gut ...
AAAAAAAAAGGGTTTTCAAAAAAAGGAAAAAAAAGGGTTTTTAAGTTCCCCCCCCCCCCCCCCCCCGAATGTGTATTCAACAGTTTTTCAGTTACTTGGCCCGAGAGAGAGAGAGAGAATGAGATCAAACCAGCCCATGTTTTTTTGATTCAAGTACTTTACTTGTATTTAGTGTTCTACAGAATTGGTCCCCATAGATGCTTGTACAGCTCAACAGCAACAGTTTTACACATATATTCTTGTAATGACAGGAAAGTAACTACACATACAATTTCCAGTATAACTAATGCCCCGTTCCCATTATGGGGACATTCATGATCAGGGAAAATATTCCTTCACCCTTGACTGTATTCAAATGCAACTGTTCATAACCATATTGTGCCTTGACTGTGATTACCATTGTGGATGCTCCAAATGAAACACGATGAAAAATATTTGACCAGCTGTTGATGGGAACATGACTGTCCCTGAAATGTGAATTAGGTATTACTACTCACATAACAGTATGACTACATACCACTGTATAAGGCGGGGGTGCAAAACTCTCCACCACCAAGTTGCTGCAGTGACTGACGTTTGTATGGTGGCACCCAATATTTGTGGGTACTCAGTATGGGAAAGCTTTTGAGGTGGCTCCCAGCTTTTGGAAAATTTGTGTACCACTGGTATGAGTCATCATCACATGCCCACAGCTGGCATCTAATGCATTGTATTAATAACTTGTATTGAGCATTTAAGCCAATTCTAACTAATGCCAACATGCACAGTGTGAACTGAGTCATTCATGATTTCAGACTTCCCCCAGTGGTGTAAATGAGATCTAAGACTCTTTTGGGATGTTACACACTGTAATTGGTAGTTAGTTACCAGCAGTTTGGGACATTCTATAGGTTCCATCTTCAAGAGGCAAGCAAAGACCCTGGAAGATGGGACTGATAAGTTGTACAGAAACATTGGTAACTACCATTCTGTGCTTAAGAAAATCCCAGAAGAGCTCAGACCTCAAACTGAGTGTGTGTTTAAACTTGCATTCCTGGTTGCTGGCTGTGCTGCATTTGGGGACAGAATTAACACATTTTGTTTTACGAACTGACTTGGTACAGTTCACAGTACCATAAATCAACCATTTTGAAGTTTTGATTTCTTTGTTCTTCATTGTACAGATATTGCTTCCTTTTTTTAGACAAGCCATCCCCATTGTGTATTGATCTAATAATTAATAGAGTGGTATAATGTGTAACAAAACTTTATTACATGAACATTTATGTTGTCATTTTAAGACATTGTAAATTATATATTCAATCTTTTAAGTCAAAACCTGAAGATGGCTTCTGGAAGCTGAAACATGTAGCAGTGTTCTCTTAAATGTCCATGTATTGAAGATGTGTTACACTACATTATACCACTCTATTAATTATTGCTTCCCTGTTTTTCAGGAACATGAAAATAGCCATGCTTATCACTCTGTATCTGTAGCATGGGAAATTTTGGAATGAGGCTCAAACAAAAGTGTGAATGACCATCCCTAGTAACATGTTGCTAAAGCAGCCAAAGGGTGGAGAGATTCTTGAACATGCCATTGCAACAGTTTAGCCTCAACAGAATTGCCTTTTTATGGTCACCAAGAGTCACTGGCCAGTGATCCCAATCCAGGAAATTTCTGGCACTGTTACAGTGTTTGATCCTCCTTTGAGACAGTGTTATGACTTAGTTTCTGGAACACCTGTTGTTCATACCTTTTTCCAGATATTCAGACTGAATTGATTAATCTGTTGGGAGCAAGAGAGCATCAGACCATTATTTCATCAGTCTGTAAGGTCAGGTACTATAGGATATTTCATATGACTTTAGATAGTGTGTACACACACACACACACCACAGCAGAGTGGTAGCAAATTGTGAGATTTGTTGAAATTAGCATGCCTATGTGCAAGTCAGGGAAGCTTTATTGAATTCATTCACCGTGATGTTAAAACTGCTGTAGTAATTACAGTGGAATAGCAAAGAAACTGGAACAAGACAGACTGAGTTTTGAAACTGCAAGGTGCCAGTCATGTAACAATCGAGCAACAATGGTTGGTGTTCACTTTGGTCACAAGCCAGTATCAGATCCATATCAGTTGGCAGATTTGTACCTCACAAGTCACTTTCTCAGTGTGGCTGGTATTTGTGCTGCTGATGCGAATGTCTTGGGCATTGACTGTGGAACATTTACTAATCTACTTTTCCTATTCAGACCACTGATTAGGTGCTCTTAAAGACTATCAACGTTAGAGAGAAGTGCCATCCTGGTAATAGCAGGATATCAAAATCCACTTTAGTAAATGCCTTTGCAAGTCAATGCGAAAAGTGATAGCTGCATTTTAATGGCTGCATGATACTCTGAAGTGCTCTGCACTTTAAGATGCAGCTGTAATCCTAAATATTAATAAAAAGTTCGAATTGCTAAGATGCAGCTATAATCCCCTCTATTAATGAAAAGTTTGAATTAGTAGCTCTGCTGTTCTTGGGGTTAGAAGTTCTTGGGTCTATTGATGAGTTGCAGATATCTTTGCAGGTTATTGAAGTAACTTTCCATCAAGCACTGAATCAACTTGGAAGTTCGATTAATGTATACAATAACTGGAAAAATGAACTCTGTGCCACAGCCATATTCAAGCTGAAGATTTGTGCAGTGAATGGGATGTTACATTAGACAAGTTAAAAAAAAAAATTCCTTTCCTGATGATGATGCATCTGATACAGGATTTAGTACTTGTGAAGAAGCGCACCATTCCTTGAAAGAAATTCTAAATAAACTTGAAATTAATTACCATTTTTCACACTTTCAAGTATTAGAAGGTCACTTTGGTTTTCCTTGCAGTGTTGAATCTTTGATTTTGATGCCCAAAATCATTAACAGCTTACTGAGCTCCAGTAAGTGCACTGGTTTGGCACAATAGTATTCAGAATATCTGAATGGATTGGGACTTTATCAGGATTACAGGGACATCATATAAGACCTTGGCCACATTGACATTGTCAGTTTCAGTGTCATCATGTGAACATATTCCAGCAAAATTAAGCTGATCAAATAACGTCTCTGGTCTACATTGTCACAAGACAAACTTGCAAACATTGCCATTCTTTTAACAGACTGAATTTGCTTCTTCCATTGATTTTGGTGAGGTTCTGAGCTTTTGCAGCCATTAAAGCATGAGAAGTTACTGGGCACCAAAGAAAAGAAATTTAATGAAATGATTGTATTTTTTTTAAAATCAAAATTTATGTTAGACCACAAAAAAACCCAGCTATGCCATTTTTCTTAATTATACAGTATTAAATATTTTCAAATTCCAGTCTGGTTTCACAGATGCCATGTACCATGTTCCCAAGGGAACTGGTTTTATAATTTCATTCAATTTATGGTGTAACCATATGGCAATTAAAAATTTTCCAAATAGATAAGACAGGCCCATTGTGTCAGAACATTTGTTAGCATTCAGTATGGTTGCAGGTTATTTGTTTGCAGAAATGGTTGTCATGTATTACTTTCTGAACTGTATAGCTTATAGCCAATGGGAGCATGACTGTGAAAGGGTGAATCAGGATAATAGTGCATTTTAACAGATGCTTTACACTTGCTTGGAAGGACTTGAGAAATGCTATGAAAAACATGTCAGGATAACCAGGTTCCAGACCAAGAATTGAACTTTGGACCTCCTGAATACACAGCAACAATGCTAACCATCCATTTATGTCCAGCAATTAGTAGGAGCTGAACTGCCTGCTGTTACTGGCAAATGGGAACTAGGCTACTTTTTCTTTGGCAGTACAGTCAAGGTTTGTTGAATAGCAGTAGGGCATTTTGTTGCAGGATCTATTGCTGTAGCACAACACAAATGTGGATAAACATTAAAGCCTGGAGTGTTGTTCAGATACATAGTTCAGTTGCAGTAGGCTATTACAATGGGAACTTCATATTGTGACTCCATTTTGTTTATCAAATTACACTCTTGTATGCAGACATTTATTTCCATAGACTCTCAGGATGATTGAAATGACCCTAAGGAGTCAGTTTTAACTATGGCTGCAGAGGGGAATCAGTAAAAAAAAAAGTGTGCATACTTGACACAGCTATTTCCCTTATGAACATAAAAAAAAAAACTTAGAGTTGAGATACAGCTTGTGGTATTTTGGGCTGTGACACTGTCTAGTGTGGTAGGTATGTATGAAGGTTTCAGAGGAACCTGCTACCCCAGTCATCTGGGTCTCCAAATATGCAGGCAGCCACTTCATCCTTGATGATAGTAGCCATCTACTGGGTTGCATTCTCACAACACACGAGACCATGACTCAAATGAAAAAAAGTTGTCATTAATTTTGTCATGTTTTTGTGTTTTGGTTGGTGTTTTGGTGACATGGAGAGAAGGTCTTGTCACCTTTACACATACCTGCATGGAAGGCACCTACTGTCATATTTGTGACTGTTGCCGCAGAGTTGTGTGTGCTACAGCCAACCCACATACCAGAAGCTTCAGTAGTGATGGGTTTGGTGGTGTGCCAAAGTACAAAAAAAACCCTGTTGAATACTTTTAAATCTGTGTCTGCCTAAAGGGAATAATATTTAAACAATTTTATAGATTGTGAAAAACCTCACACTATTTATTGAAAAGGCATACATCTTTCCATATTCTCCCAGTAGGCTGTCTTAAGTGTAACTTTGTTTCAGATTTGAAGTGAGTAGTTTTAAACTAGCAGAATTCTACATTTAAGATATTGACTGCAAAGGAAAATGCAATATATGTATATAGATTTCATCTCTTAATTCTTTAAGATGTTCTAATTTAATCAGATCAAAAAGACGTGGTTATATTTTTAAAACTTTATGTGAAATGAACAAGTGTTGTTATGCATCATTACCCCAGGATGTTGGGGGTATGTGGTCTTTGAAGGACCATGATTTAAACAATAGGTATTATAGCAAGGTTTCACTGCTAGCCAGACTATGTAGACATATATTTTTTTAAGATATACAACTATAATATGTTAATTTGTGTGGGGAAAAAAAGCATTTTGTCTCTTTATTGGATAGTATCTGTGAATCAGTGGTCAAGTTATGATTTCATCCCTCCCCCCTCTTCCTCTTTTAGTTATATTTCCTTAATGTTCTTAGGTATGAAGGTGTAGATGGTGTACCAAAAAATGCTGAAGGACAGTATCACAGAAACTGAGTGTACTGACCATTGTGTATGTAATATGAGTGCCTTGTGTGCCAAAATTATCGTGGAGAGCATTTGTATGTTACCATATGATACATAAACAATGAACCAATAACAGTCATGAGTATAGACTACAGGTCTGTAATACACTTCGAGGGATTTTATTTACAATTTTCTGAGAGGTCTGTTCCATATAAAAGGGTTCCATGACCCATTCTTCAAAATAATGTAGAAATGTATGATATTATGGGATTGCTCCCACATGATAAATCAGCATCAAATAATTTTAGTCTGTGCACATTAATCCATCCATCTTATATCAAAATATTAACTTAACTGCCAAAAAATCTCGTTGTAAAATGGATACAATCATATCTGAAAATGTGACAAATTCTGGTAAAATAAGATGTTCAACTTTCAAACGAAGTGAATGTGTACTGTAAGGTAGTTGGTCAACTGTGAATGTATGCATTATACTTGTACTTGTGGTTTGTCCTTCAGTAATTACTGGTGAGGGCGGCAAACAATGATGTTCATTTGTTACTCATGCCATGTTGCATGAATAGAGGTGCATTGGGGAATTGTCCTCATCTCAGATGGTTACATTTAAATTTCAAATAGAAATTATTTGTTTTATGAAGTTTGATTTGGGACTGTGTACATAATGTATTTGCTTTTATAAACATTTTTCACTCATGGGATTTCAATGTCAATTTAAAGAAAATAACAGACAGAAAAGTAAAGAAACAGGATTGTGTTGTTTTGTCATGTTCCATATCATGATGTTGCAGGGTTCTTGGTTTATTGTAAATGAAATTACAACTTATAGGAAATGCCAGTCATTTTATTCTACCAGCAGACTTACTTTTTTGCCTCCACAATAAAGACAGTGTTGTAATTTTGCTATGCAAGCTACAGTCATAGTCATACTTCACATTCAGGCAGCCTTTAATGACAATTGTAATAACAGATGTATATTCCAGTAGAGTATATATACTTCCCAAATGCACTGTTGCTATTTTACATACCTCATTGGCCTTGATGTAAATTTATTGCAGATACAGGTCTGTTGCAAATCTGACTTCACTGCAGATATCCTACTGTGTGGAGTACAGTCTTTTTTTCTTTGTATTTCATTAAAGAATTGCTGTATCAAAAATGTTAAAAATAAAAGTTATAGATCTTAATGAGATCTGTATGTTGTCCAAGAATTTTTTGTATGATGATCCATTTTTGTGAGAACTGATAAAAGTCTAATTTGAAATTCCGGTTCAGTTGTGATTGATATGAACCAAAATTAAATTGAACACACAACTTTTAACTTAAACTTCAAATGTGAAGTTACATTAGAATTCATTAAATGGAGGGAGGGAGGGGGCAGGGATGGACATGACCACAGTTAAATGCACCCATACAAGAAACATGTATCCTGAAGCTGCAGGCATGAGGCAGCATTAGTTTTCAGCACAGAATTTCAAAATATTGTGCTTCGTTTGTGTTGTGTCTAAATGCCAGTCTGGCCATTATTTAGAACTTGTTGATAAGTAAGTTTACTTGTAACTGATTACTGGCCCATTGCCACGTGACTGACTGTGTGGCCAATCGTTTATCTTTCTACATGAGGATTTCGACCATTTCCCAGAGGTTTTAACACTTAAAAGACATCTTCACATATAAATTCTGTTGATCCTCTCATGTCTAATTCTGTGCTGTGTGAGTGGGTGATTGATGCCTGCACTTGGAGATGGTGCCACATCTCAGAAGAACAAGAGACCTTATGTCTAGTTCTATGTCACATTTGAAAAGAATGTTGTGGAAGTGGACTAAATGTGAAGTGTTACCCATTGCAGGCACACAACTGGTTTTCCTGATTCATTGTGTGCATAAGCTTTTTGTATTTGTGCATAAAGGTTATGACCCCTTACCACTTAACTGTTAATGATCACACATTAGGAAGAGAAAATGTTAACAGTTCATAATTTACAGAGATAATTTTACATATGTTGATATGTAACCTACCACATATTCCTTAGCTGTTTTTAATCTTCATTTGTATGCTCTAACAGTCTGAACCAATTAATAAATGAATGAATATACTGACTCTGAATATGTAGAAGTATGTCCTTGTTCTTCAGTTTCTTACAAATTTTTCTTCTTTTAAGGTATTATTTCATTATAAGTGTCTTAAATTACTTGAAAAGTGGCAGCAGACATACAGAAGAGTCCATTTTTGGGTCCTTCCCCAGTAAAAGAGTTACAAGATGTGATGATTATTTAAAGCCCATGTGATGAAAGTTGCTACTGGAACCAAAATTTCCCCATCTCAGCATCCCAGGACTGCATTTCTTCTTGACATATCAGCTCCACATTCAAACAGAACAGTTGAAATCAGTTTCAAAATATGGTTATTCAGTTGGTCTCGGTGTTGAGTATGTCAGCTTTGTAAAACTGCAACACTTCGAAGTGTAGTGGTTGCTTCATTTCTATTTCGTCAGTGTGGTTTCCTTGGACTAAATATTATATTTTTGCCATTTCTTTTTATTTATTGTTTAATTTATATTTACTATTAATATGTTGTAATTCTTATAGGTGATATTGTGTTGTAATTCTAAGTAAAACTAATACATTCTTAACATGGTGTCTTGCCATATCTTCCTTGCTTTTTGTATATATGGAATAGTGTATAGGAACCTGCTGCCCTGTGAATCAGATGCATTAATAAAATACTCTTTGACTGTCATTATGGTATATCACATCTGGAAGTACTTACTTATACATTTAGTCTACCATCCTGTGTTAAAAATGTGTCACTTTTCAGGTAGAGGATTTGGCTTCATCTTTTGGCTAAAAACAACATTAAATCTATTCCGTTTGGTCCAGTAAATAAAGCTAGGCCAAGAGGCTGAGAATAGCTTTACCTGTTTGACACAACTGAGGAAGTTATAACCCTATTCTTAGACCAAAGATAGGAACTCATCTGTCCCAGAAACATAGTATTTATGGTTTTAACACAAGAGAGGGACAAAGTATTTAAAGCACATGATTCCAGATGCTTTATGTCAATACATGGAATTTATGTTTAGACATAGACGTTCGAGGCATAGTATATTTTTGTAATGCAGTGAGCAGTTACTTCAGTGCTTTTACTTGCATGATGCCCCCTCGAACTTGTCTGTATCTGTATTGGTAAAGTTACAATGAACATTTTTATAATACTTTGACATTTTCTTGTGTTTACATAGCAGACTGAACCGCACTGTCACTATAAGGATATTTTAATTTAAAATTATGTATGTCATAAATTTAGAGGCCTGAACAGTGTATTCAAAGTTACACTGGGTTCTGTTTGTATTCATACTTACTTTCACTGTTGTAAATTGTTTTATTGCCAGCAAGTCTTCTAGAATTTGAAGCAGTCAAAATGCTTATGGGTTAGTTAACTTTAAATTTTTTGGTACCACCCAACATGTAAACAAAATCAGTGATCTGGAACTCACACATGCAGGTATTAACTTGGAATGCGACATAAACTCCAGGAGAAGTATTGGAGAACTAAATATATGACAATGACTTGCAGTACGCATAATGCATATCCTTGGTCTCATACATGGTATATTATTATTTTTTGTAATGGCCGGACAGCAGAACACAAAGGTTCAATATTGCACATGATCGTGAGCTAGTTTCACCCACATCCCATTCTCACGACCTGTCTGTTTCACGTTACCTTCATCTCATCATACTGCCTTCTTCAACTTCCAACAGGTAAACAGACAAAAATTGTTCCTATGTAGTTACACTTCCAGCCCACCATGACATAGATTATACTGTCCCTGGAGTAACCTGTAATCCATACATATTATTCTTTATGTTGTAACTTCTAGGCAGATATTTTCCTAAGGACCTTGTTTCCAACTAGTTGTAATATACATACTTCCATCAAGTGAGGCATTTCCATCTCATTTTCATACCAAGGTAGTTGTAGAAATATGTTGATCCTTAGTGATTTGGAAAGTACGTAGGTGTGATTTGGGCACAAGCAAAATTAAATTCAATGTATATAACACAACTATGATATGAATTCAATGGTAATTAGAGGTTATGTAAGCAGGTTAAAAATGCTAACACTTGTTCTGCCACTCTGGAGGAAAGGAAAGCTGTTTGTTTATACGTCTTTAATACTTTGTCACGCCAATACATATATATAAAATAAAGAAACAGATTTAAAAACAAAGTGTCATACAGTTTTTTTTAACGTTCGATAATGGTTGAGTTCATCATTGTCAGCACTATTAGCGTTCAAGAATCAGTCCAGTTGCCAGCCCTGAGGGCAATCGAAATTCCAGCTACAAAGTTCACAGTCGTCCCATAGATGTCACGCAGTTTTCCATTTATCACAGAGTTAAAATCGATTCAATAACCCTGACTGAATAATTGTACGCTGTATGTAAAAAAAAAAAAAAAAAAAAAAGACAAAGATATGACGGACTAAAATCTGCTGTCGTTCGTGTGTTTTAATTACTGCTATTAATTATGTTTAGTAATGAACTGTTTGCAAAAGTAAGTGGGTCCATCTATCTGCCCGGTAGTTATAAACCAAAAAGTCCCCATTTGTGTGCATATGTGTCCATCTGAAGTATGGTGTTGACGACTTACATGCTGGCTTTCGCTATTTGCCAGCACCTCAAGAGTGCGTACTTTACGAATATGAGGAACAGCTATATTTTTGAAGAAAACTGCGATAAATTCAAAGCTGTTGCTTCTCTAATAATTCAAATTCGGCAACACACACAGCTAGGTTCGTGTTACCATCGTCCCACGTTCGATGTATGGTAATCTAAACCAGGGTTTTCGCTTTCGATTTTTTTCTTTTTTCATTGTCACTGACCCTGAAACTGGTGGACGAAACAAAATCGGTGAAAAACCCAGACGTCAGTTATTCATATTAGACGTACTTATGGGACAACACGGGGCAGAACTCTGTTTTTCACTTTCTCTCGTTTTGGTTCTTCTGCAGGTCACAAATTAGACAAATCACTGACTGATCTGTTTTAACCTCCGTACTGTAACAGTCACTCAGAGAACACGAAATTATACCTACTGCATCAGCGCCGGCAGGATTTTTAACAAGTTGGCGCATACTACCTACACATAAAAGTAACCAGATGTGTTAAGGATGCCGGGAATACTGATACTATTATTGACAACACCAACCACGTAAGTCATTCTTAGACTAAAAACTAGGAAATGTACGAAGTATAGTATTGTTTCTGTAAAAGTTTGTTCTATTGTCTAATGAATATAAAAATTAAATTTTACCAATGTCTGAAGGTGGTTAAATGCTCCACCTTGCACCTTGCTACCGTCGAACACAACCTGTTGCAAACGGCACTTAAGCACAAGGTTAATCCTTAACGATGACGTAACTATCATGACATCCTTGCCCATTTAATCTCATAGCAACCGTGGACGACCGCAAAACTGGGAAGACTCGTAGCTGAATATCGACAGTTTCGATTTCGGTAACTAAGATCGAGATCGATTGGTAATCCAAGCAATTGCATAGTTACAATCTACTCTTTCAGGGCGACTGAATCGAATAAAACTTTCTCAGCCTAGGATCTGCGTCAGGGGCTAAACGGTGCGTAAACCAACGTTTCGAAAATGCCACTGTTCTAGTCATCAGGGAAACTGTATAACTATATCAGTCCGTGTCATATACTGTATACTGCCCGAACCCCTGGCTCAAGGTCACCACCACCTGTGAGGCACGGGTTCGGGCAGGTATATCGAAACGGACTGACGTCGTAGTTATACAGTTGCTCCCCTCGCAGGTAATGAGAACACAGGGTGGTTCTGGAAGCGTTTGTGTAATCGCCGTTTAACAACCTTATATTAGCCCGAGATAGTTTTAGTGAGTTGTATCGAGTGTTTGCGTTCTGTTTTTTCCATACTGCCTTTGTTTTGCTTTGTGTGTTACTCTGTGCTGCAGGAAGTGATATGTGGACATTATTTTCATAGATAAGACAGCCTTTTTTTCCATAAATTTTAAAATGCGATCGCTGGTGTACTGTGCTTGACTTTAACATGAAAGACTCGTGGCACATGTCTTCCTGTTGTGGAGAGGATTCAGTTTTGTTGTACCGAAGTACGTGTCTCGCAGTTTTGCATCTTTATTGTCACCACATCTAAGTTTTCTTGACCACCTCGTGGTAAGTACTATCCTGTAATAACATATACTTAGATTGTCAAATGTAGCTTACAATAACTGTTTTACAGTGTTAGTAATCTTGATCGACAGGTTTCGATTCACTTCGTCCCCTTGGCGAGCAGCGTTCTTCTGCTGCTGGAAAACCATTTGTTACATTATGTTTGTATACATACGTAGAGTCAAATGGGGTTATTTTCTTCAGTTTATACGTTGTTGCTGTTGAACCAATTATTGCTTCATTTCTGCGAAATTACTGAAAGTAATTATTGCACTGTCGTATTAGGGTGCTGATAAGACGTTTTGAAGAATAAACAGAATTCGGTTTTTTTAAATCTCCAAAATTGACGTATATAATATTTCCTCCCGTACAGAATTTACCTAGCTAGTCGGGATGAATGAAGACCATGATATATTAGTCCTTACTCCGGGTTCTCTAACGACAGTAAGTGATAAGGTGAAGGTCAGCCCGTAATATGCCATTGCATGCGCGGCGGGGGTGGGTGGTTAACGCTCCGGCAGCTTGACCAGTGGGAAATACCCGGTACCCACTGTGCAGGAGTTTGTCCCATTTTACAAATTCCACTACGACTTCCTGTACTTCGTCTTCTTTGCGCGGCCCTCTCATTCGAGTTCTAGTTTTTATACAGTTTACTAATTCGGTTTGAACTGTTACTGACGAAACTTGACCGCGCCGCAACCACGCTGATAAGAGAAACATTTTTCCGATGTAGTCTATTAAAAATCACGGAGTTTGGATCGCCGTAATATTCCCAGCTTCTTTGATATCTTTTTTTTTTTTTTTTTTTCTAATTTTATTTTTCCCTTTTTAATTTTTTTTTTTTTTTTTTAAATAATTTAATTTAATATTTGTGTTTCGTTTTATACACTCATCACATTTTCGATGATACTCCTTTCTTTTCTCTTTAT
>Ga0123355_10014483_pt1 | contig 12339 bp, 10 predicted proteins | sample TergutEmb28metaG_3_FD_89872 | JGI IMG/M metagenome (GOLD analysis project Ga0123355, IMG submission 89872) | Embiratermes neotenicus P1 segment gut microbial communities from Petit-Saut dam, French Guiana - Emb289 P1 | ecosystem: Host-associated > Arthropoda: Insects > Digestive system > Gut ...
AGTAAACTGTATTGCTCTACCCCCAGCAGGCGGCGGAGCCGGTACATAGTGTGGTGAAGGCGAAGCCAAAACCACCACCGGCAAAAGCCCTGCTAACATTGCCAACGTAAGCACCAGTGCAAATAGTTTCTTTAAATGAGTGCTTAAGGCTGTAGAATTAAATAGACTCATGTACTTCCTCACTTTCTCTCCCTCAAAATAGTAAAGTCTGTTATGTTACACGCGTTTTTTGGTGCACGCTTCGTTCATATACCGTAGACTTCATCCCTCCTTACATAATCCCCCAATTCCAACCCCAAACTGTATTTATATTGATTAATTGGGACTATAGTATATATGTTACAAGTCATCCCATATTTTACATAACTGCATAAATAAAGTCAAATATAAAAAATATTGACTTTTATGGCTAGGCAGCCACACAAAAAAGGCATATTACCTATTGCAAAACTGCGATAGGTAATATGCCTACGTCTATCAAAAGTGCTTCCAGAGGAAGGATGGTATGAAAAATGTAATAGAGGTTATTGCCGGCTCGTGTGTAACATGACAAATATCTTTTTGCTTTAACCATTTTTTTGAATGCAGGAATGCTGGCAGGTGGGGACGTTTCCTATGGTGGAGTATTAACGAGGTCTATACCTCTACCACAACATCACAACACTCTTTGACTGCCGTGTCGTGAGTGATAATTATAATAATCTTGTCCTGTTTGATTTTTTTTAGATACGTAAAAAACATTTCAACAGATTTTGCATCCAACGCAGAAGTAGGTTCATCAAACACCATTACAACCGGGTTTTTATACAATACCTTCAAGATAGAAATTTTCTGTTTTTCGCCCCCGGATGTATTGGTGTTTTTTTCGTTGATTACATAGTCTATCCCGTTTTCGGATATAAAACTCTGCAAACCCAAAGCATTTATATGTTGTGATATATTTTTATTAAAATCTTTTTCACCATCTGTGCTTATATTACCAAAATCTAAGTTATACTTAATGGTATCATTCACAAGTTGCGGCTCTTGTTCAGCAAACCCTATAAAGCTTTTGCGTGCGGCAATCATATCAATACTGCGAATGTCTACGTCATCGTAAGTAATGCTGCCCTCGTATTCATCTATATACATACCCAGCATTAAGCTGACCAATGTTGACTTTCCTGCCCCATTTGCCCCTGCAATAGCATAGATATTTCCTTTTGCAAATGATACATTAAGACAGTGGATAATATTCTTTGCAGTCCCATAAGAAAACTTTACATTATACAGTTCAATTCTATTAATGTCGCTGATTATTGTATCGCCTTGGCTCTCACGCACATGTTTTAATATCTCACATATTCTGTCATTGGCAACCATTGTATTTTGGTACAACGTTCCAAGACCAAAGAAGTACCGACTTGCACCTAGCATTATTTTGAAATAACTTGTAAAAATCGTAAACATTCCTATAGTAAAATTTCCTGCCATCACTTGAATGCCACCTATTACAAATAGTGCAATTTGCGCTATGGTAGATACAATCCCATCCATGCCATGGTATAGGTAGCCTACCTTTTGATTATTAATTGTTGCATCTTCAAATACAGCATAACTGTCATCTGCTCTTTTAATAATTTCGTTTTGTATGGAATTTAATTTGATTAATTTTATGTATTTCATTTGTTCCAGCAGTTTGGAAAAAAACTTGGATTGAGCCTCTCTAAAGGCAAACCCCACATTATAAAGAAGTTCTTTGAATGCGAAATATAGCACAATATAGATTGCTATAAACCCCAACATTAATAAAGCAATGAGCCGATTCAGCCGTAAAAGTATCACAAATGGCGCAATAAGCATAATTGTATTAGCAATAATATTCCGTAATATCGAAACACAAAACCCTATAAGACTTACGGTGTCGTTACCTATCCTTTGGCTTAAATAAGCACTGTCCTCTTGATTGATATATGATAAGGATAATCCATGTACATGAGAAATGACATCTTTGTTAAACTTATAACTCATTTTAACTTGCATTTTTGCATTCATTATCCCCGCGACATAATCTTTTATTATTTTTAGTAAATTTAGTCCACCAAAAATGATGCAAAAATGAAAAATAATTTCCATATTTGCATCATAAATGAGGTCATCTAAAAAATCGCCTATGATGAGGGGAGAAAGTATGGCTATCACCGATGAGGCCAGAATAATGATGACATAAATTATTAGCGTGTATTTGTAGGACAAAAGGTATGTTTTACATAGAGAAAAAGGCTTCATAGATTCCCTCGTATTAAGCTTTGTATCTTATTAAGTATTCTTTCTCTGGATATAGCATCCAAAAGCAAGAGATTTTTTTCAAGCAATTGTCCTATGTCAGACAGTTCTAAGTCTTCTCTTTTTAAAGGCCTAGCTAGAGTGCGTATAGATTGCAAAAATGCAACGTTTGTTGCCCATATTTCATTGTCCAATTGTATCAAGCAATCAATAAGCGGGTAAAGTCCGTTAACAAATTCTGCACAGCTTGCAAATAAAACCTGCGCACCTTTTACATTGTATCCTTTTATAGCAAGGGCTTCGGTAGTGTCTTGGTTGCAAAATTCAACTACAATTTCACTGTCATCTATGGATAGACAAAGTGTCTTATCCAATTGCAAGGCACTTTGCACATTATGCGATAGTTTACCATACAAAATGGTTAAATCATATAAATTTGTTTGGCAACAGCTTTTGAGACAACATGTCTGTCTGTATGGGTTAAAGCAATTAGCCTCATAGGTGGCTTCTCTATCACCGGTAACCAGTACGACCGGTATGCCGTAAGAGCCCAGCCACCTAGTATACAATTCCACTTCGCCTATAGGGATGACTTCGCCGGTTCTTGAATGCATTAACGAAATTTCTTTAAAGTTAAAACGTATGGTATGTGGCAATATGCCCCGGTTGCCGCTTTTGCCATGGAAACCGACTAATATTGCAAAATCGTAATTTTTATCAAACGAGATGCTTTCTACTCGTGAAACTAATACTACTTTACCTTCTCCGAACTGGGTTACTTTGGGGTCAATTAAGTTGCCTGCATCGTGAGCATCACACACTGTAACCTTGCCAATACCGCATTCCATAAGAGCTTTTATGCATACTTCAACCTCTTGAGTGTACAATCTGCTGCACGTTTCTATGTCAGACAAGTCAAAAACCCCGGCTATACCTTCTATATCCGCTATAATTAAGGCATGTGTCATGCATTGGTACCTGCCTGTTTAGAAGATGCGTTGAAAAACGTGGGAAGAACATTGTGTACTTGATTGAGTATGTTAAAGCACGCAGGCTTTAATACATTAGTATAATCGTCCAACGCTAAGGCGCAACCTCCGCCGCACAACAAGGAATAAGTACACTGCCTACATTCTGGTATTGTGTCTATATTACGGTTGCGAATAGATTTTTCTTTAAATTCTACGTTGGGATAATACGTACCAATTGCCAAATCTTCGATACCAACAGCCAGCAGGCATGGGTATATTTTACCGTATGGGTCAACCATGTACCCACTATCATGAGCATAGCAATAAGAATACACAGGCTTCATCTTAGTGCCTGTCGTAATTGCATTGACTATAGGGCTAAAACTGCTCAATAAGCGGTTTCTTTGCTTTCGTTCTTCATAGTTATAATTAATATCGGCATCATATAAATTTGAAAATGTTTTATTCATATCGTCCGCAGAAATCCATAGCATAGGCGATATTTCAAAGCTAAGCAATTTGCCATATTTGCAGAATTGTTCAAGTAGTTTAATTTTTAAGCTGTTACCCTCGTCAAAGTTGCTGTAATCAAGGTTCATCCTAATACATATTGGAATGCCACTATCCAAAAATTTTTCAACGCCAGCCATTATTTTGTGGTATGTAGGCTTACCGTTGGCCAAGTATCTGCGGCTGTTATGGGTTTCTTCCCCACCGTCTAAGGTCACTTGAATGTTGGCTATATTTACCTTGCTTAGCAAGTCGAAAAATTCTTCTAAATAGTAGCCGTTGGTAATGATGCTGTATTTTAGACTAGGAGCTTTTGCGATAATGTATTCCAATGCAGCCCTGTTTTTTGGCAAAAGAGGTTCGCCGCCAAATAAGTTAATAGTTTGTAGACTTTCACCTGCCAAGTTAAATGCGGCATCTATCATATTAGGTGTCAATACTGCGGTTTTAGAATGAGAAGCAGAAACTTCGCTGCTATTTTCCCCACACCTTCCGGCAACGCCCTCAAAACAGTATGGGCAACGGAAGTTGCAGTCATATGTCATAATAAATGTGATGTTTCTGTTGTTTTCTTTTGCTTTGTTTTGGTTTTGGCGCAATTGGTCAAGGACTTCATTTTTTATAGCAACTTCTTCTTCGCTGTTGTTAACTAAGTAACCACGGGAGCGCAGGTTTTCAAACAGTGTTGCTTCAGTTTCGCCAATGGGTGCAATTTGTTTGTAATTTTGCCATTTTGTAACCGTTTCAAAAGTATAATTATCAACCTTATCCATAAGGCCGTTGAGGGAGTTTATCATTAATTTTTCGCCATCACCTATATCGGTGAAGATTATGTGTTTTATTAGTCTCATTGTTTATCAGTAGTTCCCTTCCGCAATTAATGCCAACACCGTCTCTAGTGCGTCCATGCCTGGGCGGTTAAAGTGGTGTGGTTCTATGCCGTATTCCAGTGGGCGGCCTCGTACGTCTGTAACAAGGGTTGGGTCGTAGCGGATGATGATGCCTGTGTTGGGTAGTGCAAAGAAGTTTGAACCCCACGACCTGCCGGAACTTCCCCCTCTTGTGGTTTGGCCAACTAAGGTTGCAAAGCCTGTTTCTTTGTGAAAATGCGCAATTTCCAGCGCGGCAGAGTAGTTGTATTCGTCAATTAAGAGCCATATCTTACCGTCAAATTGGCGTCTCTCACGTCTTGGTCTAGGGTCAACGCGCCGGTGTTCAATAATTCGATAATTCACTCCGTCCATAACTTCCATTACGTAACCAAGTGCATCGTTTCCTGTAAATAAACGTAGATGACCGTCAGCACAAAACAAATTATGAAGCCTAACAATATCACGTTCAAGTACATTATGGAAAAATACCATATTATGTTCGCCATCCATCAAAAAATGATGAAAATTTGCAACAAGCGAACGGTCGATAAGATACGAGGTTGCAGCTTGGTAAAAGTGGTACGATACTCCCCCGGTGTTTCCTCGTAAATCAATAATAAGGTGTTCAAAATCAATTATATCATTGTAGAAATCGAGTAGCTCATCCCATTCGGTGCTGCTTGGGGTACGCGAAAAGGTATAAAACCTAAGATAGCCTATAGCCCCTTCTTCAATTACATCTATAGATAGCACTCGTCTTCGACTTACCTCCCAGTTTGGTAAATTCGACAATGGGTATGTATGCGCTTCAAGGTATGGGTAGCTGGGATGGGTTGGCGGCGTGTTAAAGATGCGCAAAAAATAGGGGGCAACATCGGATAGATGAGGGGCACTGTATGTGTCAATCATGTTTCGTCGCCCACTGTCAGACAGCATGTGTAAGTGGCCTATCGGCAATGGTACATATCCTGTGTAGGCATGGTAAAAAAAATCATCTCGCAACATATTCCAGAAAGTTTCAAAATCGATTGGTTTTGTGCTGTCTTGAAGCCTTGCCCGCAAATCTTGGGCTACTTCAAGCATATCTACACCATGATGGCGATAGATTATACCAAAAGAAGGGAAGTTGACTTCGAGAACAGCGACCATGTAGTCAAAGTCATATAGAAAATCTTCTCGTGTAAATCTGGTGCGCTGCCAACTTTGGTAGAAATATGGTATAGTAAACACAGCAAAAAATGCTATCACTGCTAAGGCAATTGTAGCTGTAATGCCGACAGTGATAGGCTTTTTCTTTTTTGACATATTCATTGACAATTGAAAGAAAAAATTGCTAATGGCTTGTTTTATTCTAAATATCCTCATGGAAACTTCCCTAAAGAGTAAGTTATCTACCTCACATCCACAAAAGTGTGAGGTAGATAATTTTACCCATTATGATTTTTGTAAACTATTGCCAATTGTTATTTTTATTGTGGTTCATCTGGGCCAGTACAACAACAACCAGGCAATCCACATGGTGGTGGCGGGGTATATGCGCAACCGGGAACGCTACCACAGTTCGCCATTACTGTATTACATGAGGCCATATTTCTCCATAGTTCTTTTGAATACCATCGAGAAAAGAATCAAACAGGGAAAATCTGTGGGGATAATCTCCTGTTGATTGGAGTAAAGGTTGCGTAATTTTGTATAATGATTGCCAATTCGCATCAGTTCTAGGCTATTATGTGGTATATTGTAGTGATATAAGCCAGGCTCTACCTCAGTCGAGTTAAAGAGCGCAATGTACACCTCAATAGGGTATCTTGCCCCAGCACTGGCATATGTGCGTTTTGTGGAATCCATGCTTTCGCTTCTTAGCCCACAGCTCAATGTAAGCAACTGTGACAATGTTGAAATACCTATTCCATCATCGGTAAATGTCCTTATGCTTTTACGAGACAGCAATGTCTTTATAAATATATCTTTATCCTGCCTTGCATCTTCAGGATAATTTTTTTGCAGAGAAACGACCTTTGCACCCGGGTATACTTTGTACTGTGTCCGTGCGTCAAGAGATTGCAAACAGGAAGGATTCTTTGTATTCTCATGATAATCTAGGGCTAAGCTATATGGGGCAGGGGTTATCATATCCAAACTCCTTAATTAATAATTTCTAGGGAAAGGGGTGGGGGTTACAGTTAATAGTGCGCTCAAGCAATTCCTTGTATTTTTGCAGACGACTGTATTTTAGCTGCCTGTATTGTTGCGTTACTTCTAAATCTACATATCCCGGAATTACTGCTTTCAAAACAAAAAATCCACCTATGCGAGTAATCGTATTGGTTATGTCGGTAATATATAGCGGTTGATTGTTTTGACGGAATAGGTGTATCAAATACGCAAGATTATTTTCATCCGAGCCGGTTGCATAGTTTTGCATTTTACTTAGCTTGATATGCTTATTGCCTTCAGATATAAAATTAATATTTTTACTATGGATTCCTGTACTATAGTAGAAAAAATGCTTATGCAGTTCATCTATATCAATTACATCCATCCGTTGATATTTCTTGCCATGCTCACCCATTAGGCTATGATAAGCAAATTGCTGGCACTGGCAAAGTTCTTCCAATGCTTTTAGTACAGCTGTCTCTGGGTCTGTATGTGTAGCGGCAGAGACTATAAGCCCATATGCGTTAGGCAGGTCATTCCTTATAAATGATAAAATCGTATATACACCATCTGTTTTGCTTATGTCATAAACATATAGCCTATCTTCTCCCATTATATGTTTGCACATGTGGGCGTACAATTCTGCTAATGCACTATTCTGGCAATTGTCTATTTCTATACGTACTCCGGGTATTTGCAAGTGCCATGTTAACATAAATGAATCGCGCTCTATTACTTCATGCACAGCCCCAAGTGCCGCTTGGTAAAAGTTTGAGCCACACGCAAGGCCGGTTGATAATCGAATGGTATAAACAGCTTCTTTTTGATGTTTAGAATAGCCAAACAGCACCACTTGAGCGGGTAGCCAAGTCTTTGCTCCATTTATTGAATCTATCCCTTGTATCCAGTATATTTTGCAAGAAGAATCGTATCTGGGAAACGGGAACGAAGGGTCATCATATAAGTGGTTTTCATGTGCTATTAGGTCTTTCAAATCTAGGCATATATACCCTTTGTTTGTGAGATTATCATAGCTGTCAAACAGTATGGCAGCTGCAAAATCATCTGAGATACATAATTGCCGTTCTATAAATTCTCCAAATGCTTTTATCCGACTTTTTACACTATCTATTGATACTCCACCACCAGGGTAATTGGCATCAATGGCTGTCATCCAAGATGTGTAAATAGGTATCATGTTTCCAATTGTATAGTGGTTGTTATTATCAATACCGAAGGAAGGAGTCTGGCTACTTGTTGCACCAGTATTAGCCAACCCATACTTCCTCGAATAAAATCGCTCCATCTTTTCAAGTGTAACTTCCATTGCCAGCGACATCTTTCTCATTACCCTACCCCCAAACCATGTGCGCAAACAGGACATTGATAATCTTTAAAAATATAGTGAGTTTCTGTTTCAAAGTTCTGTGCATTTATAGACAAGACTTGATTCTTCAAATGACTGGGCATACCTGCAAAATGTTTAAACACTTCAGCAACAGCTACACCTGTTGTTATAGCATGTAAAGGGTACAATGCACTAAATACCGCCGCTTTACTTTTAGAACCCTCATGAAAGCTTTGCGTCGCAAATAAATCGTTAAATACATATTCTTCTTTGGCCATGTTACGACGCCACCGGGTGTATAAGCAGGAATAGCAACATGTTTCATGTGGGATAAACAGTGGCCCTACTTCACCATGTATGCCATCCACAACAACACGCAACCATTTTTTTCGTTCGGCAAAACAAGCTGCGTTAATTTTATTAAACATATAGTGGTCGTGATAATTAGATGCAGATATTACCATATCACTTGCCTTTATAATAGCGGATATAAAGTCAGATTGCAGAGAGTAGTGGGTGATATATATGTTGTCGTTAGCTATACCTATCTCTGCTTCATAGTCTGTAACCGCCACATGGAAGTGACTTAGCAATTGACCTTTGGATAATTCATTCAAAAGACTGCAAACTTGCTGGTGTGTGCCAATGATACCAATATGCAAAGGCGTTACATTATCAATAATTTCTTGAAACCCTTTACCGCCGGTAGTATAAAAAAATGCTTTGTCCATGAAACCTCTGTCGCAATTTTTAATCAGAACGGCTTCTTTTTCATCAACAAGAATCATGACATCAACCATATAGTTCAAAAGTTTTGTTATGGTTGCGGCACTGTACTTTTTGGACAACAGTGGAATAACATCATCAAAGCTCTTGGGCTCGTTAAAGTATTCAAGAATGTCCATAACAGCAGTAGCCATGCCGGCACCCTTAATGCAAAACCGCTTTCTAAACGATACCACGGCAATTGTATCGTCATCTACGGCTACTATATTCATTGTCGTATTCGTTTCATACCTATCGGACATTAGTAATCCTCCCAATAATAACTATAACAATGTAAATTTGCACAATACGAACTACATATGAAAACATTGACAAAATCACACAAATATTGCAAAATATATTCAATTTTACTTGTCAACTCAAAAATACAATACAAATTGCACCCCCCCCCTGCTACATATTGTAGTATCGGATGGGAGAGGAGAATACACAGTGGACAAAGAAACAATGAAAACCGTAGGTGCCTTTATCAAAGAAAAACGCAAACAAAAGAGCTTAACCCAAAAAGAACTAGCACAAATGGCTCCATGTAGTATCAAAACACTTCAACGAATTGAACAAGGAATAGTAACCGCATACATGCATACCATTCATCAAATTCTTCCAATTTTGGACATTAGCTTTGAGGACTTTGAGTGCATGTGCTACGGTGTAGATATACGTATATTTTACAGCGAAGTTGAACGTACTTGGGACAAGGGCGTTGCAGAAAAGTATGACGAAATGGCTGAACTGGTTATTAAATTAAAAGAACAGTATGGCGAATTAAATAGGCCAACTATTAAACAAGTCGTCCTTTTGCTAGAAGGTGCGGTTTTGTGTGATAAGTATAATGACTGTGACGCAAGTTTGACTACCATGTATAAAGCATTGAAGCTAACTGCAACAGGCATTGTTTCCAATGCAAATAGTATCAATTGTCAAAAGGTGAGCGATAGAATCTTTAACCTGCACGAGTACCGTATTCTGCGCTTTATTGCTATTTTACATGCCATGTTAGGTGAAGTTAACAAATCTTTGGAACTTAACAAAGCTATTGTTGTGTCGTTGGAAAAAGATACAAACGACTATGGAGTGCAGAAAAAATTAATGCCGGCAATGTATTTTAATTTGTCGAATGATATGATTAATAATCATGATTATGCCGGTGCGTTGGTTTTGGTAGAAAAAGGCCTTAACTGTTGCTATCAAACAAATGAATTCACACATCTGGGTAACCTTCTTTGGAACGTTGGTAAGGCTTCATACTATTTAGGGAATATCAAGAAGGCAACAGCATCTTTCAAAGAATCTTACAGTTTTTTTATTTCAAAGAAAAAGCATGATACCGCAAAGCACTTACAGGCAATCGCTAAAGAGAATTATAAAGTTATATTGAAATAGCACTTAGTTGTATTTTATAGGGGGCAGGTCAACAGGCATAATCCCTATTTCGTATTCACAAATAACATCATCACACGCTGCCTGCACCATAACCATGCTACTAAATATTGCGGAAGCAGACAATGCTAAAATCATACACATTTTTACAATTGATTTTTTCATAAACTCAACCCCTAAAAATTTATTTATGTAACCGCCAACATCGTAATCTGCAAATTGCAATGCGTCAAGCGACAAGTTTGTCCACTTTTCGACACCGCCACTGCTTCTTATAAACTTAAAAACCCCTGCAAACGCATTTGTGTGCGCCTGCAGGGGTTTTTGCGTCAAGCTTAATTCAATCAAACAATCCATCTGCGGTTACGTTCATTACGCCCTCAATCGTTTTCGTAGTCGCAGTTTTAGTAAATATCGTCCTATAATAATTTTCATATCCGGGCAGTAGGTGGCTTTTATCAGACAGGTTGCAAAGTTCTGCTTCCCCCGGCGGTGTATTTGTCCATTTGCATTCACACAGCAGTGCAGACTTTTCCTGTAAGTTGGTAGCTACAATATCTATATCAGCTTGTATACGAGCTTTTGTATCTTGGCCCCACCATGTTCCGTATGTCAGTGCCAAAAAAGGCAGTTTGCCCAACTTGTTCTGGCGTATAAGATACTGCTTGCATATTTCCTCAAAGGCGGGCTTACCCACAAAAGCCGGCATATCGGGAAACACAAGAGAATCTGCCAACTGTGCACCAGTGCCTGTTTCTACTGCCTGCATATGTGGGAATACATAGCGATACCAAAAGCGGAAACAGTTGTCTGATAGCTGATATATGCACTTGCGGCTACGCTCTGGGTTATCGCCGAAAGGATATGCACGGTGGACTAATTTCAAGCCCATTAGCGTTTTAATATACTTTATCGTCTTAGATGTATTTTCACCAATTTTCGTTGATATTTCATTTAGGCGGCTGCTGCCTGTTGCAATAGCCGTTAGGATAGAGTTATAAATCGTTGGCTCGCGCAACTCCTGCTTCAAGAGCATTGTCGGCTCTGTAAAAAGATAGCCCTGCGGGTCGAAATACAACTCCTTGACATTTTCCTCAAAGCCCATGCGTGTATCAATCATCGCAAGGTAATGGGGTGTACCGCCAAAGGTTGCATAGTATTTTATCTTGTCCTCGGCAGTTGTATCCGGCAGCATTTTTGCAGCATCATAATAATCCAGTCCACCAAGTTCAATTTGCGCTGTACGCCGCCCAAAGAGTGGGCTTTTATAGCCCAGCACTTCACTTTCCATAAAACCAATCTGGCTGCCGCATAGTAGCAAAAAAAGCCCGGTGTGCCGAAGCGTATGGTCTATAATGTGCTGCATTATTGATGTGAGTGATGGCGATGCATTTGCCGCATATGGGAACTCATCAATGGCCAAAATAAACTTCTTTTTGGCTGCTTGTTCTGCAATGAAGTCAAATGCAGCATCCCATCCTGTGAAAGCACCGGCTGATATGGGCAAACCAAAGAAGCGGTACAATGCTTCAGAGAAGTTTTGCAAATTCATCTTTTCGCTCATTTCTTTTGCAGAAAAAAGAATGGCTGGCTTGTCTTTAATAAATTCACTGACAAGTGTGGTTTTACCCACACGCCTGCGCCCATACATGACAATCATTTGGAACTTATCACGTGAATACGCCTTTTCCAATGCCGTTAATTCCGTCTCGCGTCCAATGAACATACGATCACCACCATTTACTCACTATGTACACAAAGCGCGGCAAATGCATTGACAATTCCTATCATTTGCATTCGCCTTCTACGTTCCGAAGCATTAGCGCGCTTTGTATTTATTTTTTACTGCTTATGTTTACTTTAAATTAAACCGGAACCCGGGCTCCCGGTTGGTGTGCCGCAATGTACATATAAGGTGCATGCATGGGAGACAATACACACAGGCCGGATCCATAGCCTAGTGAGTCTCCCCCTTGCATGTAATGCAGCGGGTAGTGCAGGTGGTACAAGTTACAGCAAAACAACAAAGGTTAAAGCGGGGAGCGGTGCG
>Ga0123355_10014484_pt1 | contig 12338 bp, 11 predicted proteins | sample TergutEmb28metaG_3_FD_89872 | JGI IMG/M metagenome (GOLD analysis project Ga0123355, IMG submission 89872) | Embiratermes neotenicus P1 segment gut microbial communities from Petit-Saut dam, French Guiana - Emb289 P1 | ecosystem: Host-associated > Arthropoda: Insects > Digestive system > Gut ...
GCCAGATGGGGAGGCTAAAGTTAGCAATCCTACCACTGGACTCACCCTGCTCTGGGCCCGTAACCCATTCCCTGGAAATTTTAACCACTGGCAAGTCTCACGGGAAGAAGCCGGACAGATTTTCTTTAAACGACAGCATATATATGAAGATGAGAATGTTGCATTGGTGGAATGACACTGACAGGGGAAAACCGAAATTGTGTGGAGTAAAACCTGCTTCGTGCCAGTTTGTCCACCCTGAAGTCACATGGACTGACCGAAGATCGAACCCGAGCCTCAGCGATGAGAAGCCGGCGACTGAAATGGATCTGCGTTATATATATTCAGTTTGTAACTCACAGAAAACACATTCCGTGGCCATTAGAAAAAAGTCAGCGAGTTCTGTATAGGGAAGTAATCTCTCTTGTAAGAATCATACAAATAAACTGTGTAAGCAAAATGCAGATTTTTAGTGTTAAACCTAGCGGTACAAATAATAACCATTAGACTTTAGGAGGTTAATTACCGTCAGCGTGAAAGGAAGAATATTGGTAGATTTCGTAACTTCGGAAAGAAGTCACAATAGGCTTGTAAGCCTATATTTGAGCAGTGTCATGATGGGGAGAACACTGAGGTACCGACGCACAAATGCATATTGTCATGGATACTGAGTCAGTCACTAGTGCAGTGGTATTTACAAACGGCGATTTCAGTGGCCCTCCTGTTTAAATCCAGGGGAGTTTTAGCCACCTTTATACTCACTTTGGGATAAGTTCTGTTATAATTACAATATGTGAGATGAAGTCGGTATACGCTGGTAGACGTTGTTCGATTCCTGCTGCGTCCTCTCCAAAAATCCTGAACGCCCTCCACATCATAAAATAAATCGTGAATAAACACACCAACAAGAACTGCAGCACTTAATTTACTGAACCGACGGAACGTAGATTAGGACCCCTCAGAAATTAACAAACAAGATAATGATGAGATAGAATTAGATATCTGCCAGTCGAATCGGCGTGACATTCAAGAAGGCTTGCTGTTTCGTCAGCACCGCTCACGACACTGAAATCTTGCAAATATAATTAATCTAGCAGCAGATAAAATATTTACAAACGATGATAATTTAATCTGACGCGAGTAAATAACGTAGAAACGATAGTGTTCTGTCATGTTAACCTTCAGAAGCCCAAGTTTTTATGTAAAAAATTAATTATTAGTCCCATTCTCAAAGGAAACAAGCACCGTTACAAAAAAAATCCACTCTGTAGAGAAATTTTCTCTGTTAACGCGTACCTCTGAAACTGTGCCTTGTCCGTCGGTAAGTATGCACAATCCATTGTGAGTTAGGTTCACACTGCGGGTGACGTAATGTGTGGTGGAGGTTTCAAGAGCTGCTGCTCGTCATATTTAACTTGTACTGTCCTATCAGATCCTGAGAGCTATGCTGGCATTAGCGTAGCTACAGGTAGGGCCTCCCGTGCCAGACAGATCAAAGTTGTTGACCCAGACAAAAGTAATACCCTGTTCCTCCAGGCTCAGGATTGGGCGTGGGGCTAACAACCCCACCCCGAAAAACATAAGTTGTTACAAAGCCTACACAACAGTCTCGGATTAAAGAGGAAACCAAAGCTCACCAAGTGGTGTAGTGCCGGTAATATGATGATATAATAATAATAATATGGTGGTGGTGATGGTGATGATGATGAGCAATTCAGATACCGCGAAATGGTGGCATCGGGAGCCTGAAGCCATGTGGTTCCTTTTTCGCATTTAGGCCCAGATTTTTAAGTGCCCTAGACACCTTATTTCTTTCGGATTGCAAAGAATAAAGTCAGGTGAGTTGACTCAGTAGTTCGTTGATGCTTGTAGAAAAGACTTTGGCAGCAGTAATGACATTAACGCCCCTGACAAACATTGGTGTCAGGAAGTATGTGTCATCGGATTTCAATGGCCCACTCACCCCCAGTTTCATGACAAGTGTACACGAGCTGTCGTCAGTCATCTGTTGACGGGCCGAATCAACGAATAGCCGCGTAAAATGGAAGTGGCGGTAGTTCAACGCTTCGTCGCCCAAATCATTTCTGTCAGCGGTGATGCAATGAATTCACAGTTTCCTGTGTTTCGTCTCGCATAAACCAGAAACATGTGGCAGTGCTGTTATGATGCACATAATGATTGGTTGGCGAACTAGACCAACAGTGAGAGACCTAAGCTTGAACACCGTTCTGAATCCAATGTGGTTGCTGACGCCAAACGAGGCGTGTTAAGGCCAAGATATTTGAGCTGATAACTAGGATTACAATGAAACAACAGTGTTAATTATAACGTTAGGAGTAGAAAGAGAGTGCTCCTTCCCAGTCCCTGATTCTGTGGTATTCCACACAACTGTACCAATGAATGATGCAACAGAAGACGCTGTCGTTGAGGCAGAGGCAGAGGATATGGTCAGCAGTTGCTAGACTTGTTAGTTTCAGCTGGGTCTGGGAATTTCTTTACGATACAAATTTTCGTACCTTCGATTTCTAATTAAAATTGTGGATTAAACTACAGGACATACTGTCCATCTTGTGTGTATATTTGTGAGTGTGTGAGGGAGGGGGTGAGTGTGTGTGTGTGTGTGTGTGTGTGTGTGTGCGTGCTTGAAAGTGTGGGTTGATATGATAGACCGAGTGTTTGTATTCGAGTATGTGTGTGTGAGAGTGTACATGTGTGTGTGAACGTGAGTGTATGAGAGTGTGTGTGCGTGTGTGCAAGCGTGAGTGTGTGAGAGTGTGTATGTGTGTGTGCGCGAGCGCGAGCGTGAATGTGTGAGAGTATATGTGTGTGTGTAAGCGTGTGTGAGAGTGTGTATGTGTGTGTGTGCGAGCGTGAATGTGTGAGAGTGTATGTGTGTGCGCGAGCGTGAGTGTGTATGTGTGTGTGCGAGCGTGAGTGTGTGAGAGTGTGTATGTGTGTGTGCGAGCGTGAGTGTGTGAGAGTATATGTGTGTGTGCGAGCGTGTGTGAGAGTGTATGTGTGTGTGCGAGCGTGAGTGTGTGAGAGTGTATGTGTGTGTGTGCCAGCATGAGTGTGTGAGAGTGTGTATATGTGTGCGTGCGTGAGTGTGTGAGAGTGTGTATGTGTGTGCGCGAGCGTGAGTGTGTGAGAGTATATGTGTGTGTGCGAGCGTGTGTGAGAGTGTATGTGTGTGTGCGAGCGTGAGTGTGTGAGAGTGTATGTGTGTGTGCCAGCATGAGTGTGTGAGAGTGTGTATATGTGTGCGTGCGTGAGTGTGTGAGAGTGTATGTGTGTGCGAGCGTGAGTGTGTGAGTGTGTGTGTGCGCGCGAGCGTGAGTGCGTGAGAGTGTGTATGTGTGCGAGTGTGCGTGAGAGTGTGTAGGTGTGTGAGAGTGTGTATGTGCGAGTGTGTGTGCGAGCGTGAGTGTGTATGAGTGTGTGTGTGAGTGTGTATGTAAATGTGTGTGTGAATGTGTAAGTGTATTTGTGTGAGTGCGTGTGTGTTTTTGTGTGCGTACGATTTCACACCCAATAATCAGCGTCTTGGTACTACTCCCAACCAGCTCGGCTATTTTCCCGTCTCATTTAAAAGTTCGCCTGGCACGACGTCAATATTGACTTGAAGCCTTAGACCGCCATTCTGTTCTGGCGTGAGAAGGTTCAAAATCTCCCGACTCAAGGACGTGTCAGCACGATTGTTTGCTCTCTACTTCACCTTCGTCTTCGCCTAACCCTTCAAGCCGAACACCTTTTATAGGGTTAGAGGGGACGTGTAGAGTCCGAAGGCAAGCAGTGCTGTGATTTTGTTCACCAGCTAACTGTTTGTTCTCTTACTTTATTGCGTCGTTCCCTTAGTTGATTTCTGACCTCGGTCATTGTTTTTATTCCCCTAAGGTTTGCCACGTTCGATTGTTATTTTTTCTTTCTAAAAAAAAGTCATATTAGCAATACTTGATCCTTGCGGTTCTTTCACTCTTTCATCCTGTCGCTTTTTGTCACTGCAATCAATTTCTTGCCAAGCCCACATCAGCTGTAGAAGGATTTAAAATCCATTCTGGCACAGCAACGGCAGTATGGTCCTGTTCGTTGGAAGGAACAGTCGTTCCCTCTGCCATCGCCGGACAGAACTGAAGAACACGAGATTCGAAACCTCATTCTCTAAGTCTCAGCGGTCTAAGAACATCCGAATGTACATGGTAGCTTCAAAGAGTTCCGGAATTCGCCGGTATAACTTACAGGATTTCGCGGGTGTAATTTACAGGAATTGCTGCTGTGAATAAAGACACGCTTCTTCACCTGAGGGCTGTGGTCATAAGGTAATGCCCCGAAAAATGTAGAACGAACAGTTGGTTTCTCCTTCACGACAATGCTCCTGCACACCGGTCAAAGTTTTCTTAGCAGAGCACGATATGAAACACTAGAGCATCCCCCCATACTCTCCTGATCTGTGATCTGGCTGCAGCTGAGTTTTACCATTTCCCTCGGCTGAACTTGGCATTGAATGGGACGGCGCTTTTTTGATCCTACTGACATCATTAAGAATGCGACAGAAAAGCTGAAAAGGGTTTTACAAAATGGCTTCCAGGAATGTTTCCAGTACCTTTACAGTCGCTGGCAGAAGTTTATATTTGCTCGAGGGGCCCATTTTGACCGAAATGTAGCTTAAGTTATTGTACTGTTTTGTATTTCTCTGAAATAAAGTGATTCCGGGAATGATTTGAAGCTGCCAAGCATTTAAAACAGCACTTTTCATGACGTAATATACATTCACATAATGCAAGAATGTAGAAATCGAGACGAACGGTGTATTTTGTTGATGTATGGAACGTCAGGTAGACCTGTCGCTGTGCGTGCTATGTGGGCATTCGGGGCGGGGGGGGGGAGGATATAACTCCACTCATTATTAACCTTGGCATCAGATGGTGGTGAGTGGTCTTCTTAACGCCCCAGTCGCTTTACCCCCGATAGCCTTTGTATAGGAGGCTGGGTGGGTCCCCGATCGCGTCTGGATGCTTCGAAGAATATAAAAATCTCCAGCCTCTGTTGGGAATCGAACGACGATTCCTCGGTAAAGCAGCCGTAGCCTAGTCATTATACCGACTGAGCTATCCCGGCTTCTGTTGATCAGTAATGTCAATAAAAGGAAGCATAAAAAAGCAGTGATACTTCGGCTAGGAAGGGTGTATTTTAGAGCTATGCTCATTTCAAATAACGTGTGGCAATTTAATAATTTAACTGCTTGTATAAATAACATGCAAATGTGTATCGTTTATTATTGTACTTTACTTATTCGAGCCTATGTCTACGAAATAATGTACGGGTGGGTTGAATCCTGTGTAACTATGTTCGGTAGACAAATACCTGTAGGTATTACTCTCTTGTGACATTTCCTCAGTGTGGAAACTATCGCATTGCTCTTCCTGCTAGACCCTGCTAGTCAATTCTCTGCTTGAAGTACGACAATATGGCAAATTGGTGCCATAAGTTTTAACCCGTATGACGCCACTCGCAGTTTGCAGGTCGCTCAGTTGACAGGTTTGGCTGTCACAGAACGAGCTGATTAGACTGTTTTCATAGAATTTATTAACGGCCGTAGGGTCAAGGTTCAGCGAAAAACTACTGCAGAAAAACAGATGTTGAAATCTTGTGCAATTTATTGTGCAAACTTATGCGGTGGCAAGCGTGCACTTATGTTCTGTTTAGCATGTCGTCACTTAGGGGACTGTGGCGTTGAGCTCAAGTAAGATGGGTGTCACTTTCGAGCAAAGAATTTCCACTGTACAGAAGGTTTTGCTAGTAGATTGTATTGTGAACGAATATTCTTGGTATTGTGTTGTGTTCAGTGTCGTGTTAGACCTGTAAACATTTGTACTGGATTATGAAATTAAAACGTTTTCAAATTAACATTCTGTTCGAAATATATGTGAAGCACTTTCGGTGCATTTTTGTCACTTCCGTCGTAGGAACTGTGTTGATGCTGTATGTAGTTTGTACCAAAAAAAGTGCTTAACTCTGGACCGCATCCAGAGGAGAGCTTTACGGATTCGAACATCTCCGGACGTATTTTTCTTTCTTCTCATAAAATTATTTCTAAATCAGTACTTCCATAAAAGGACCAGTGTCGTATCTGTGCAGCATTGTTATTTCGCGCAATAACATCTGGCGTTTCTTGATTTCTTTTCTGAAATACCTGCGTAACGAAAATGTGTTTATGTTAGAAGTTTAAATGAATAGCTATGATTTGTTTATTTCTGTAGTCAATGTACGTGCCAAGTCACTGGATCCACATGTTGTACATAATGCTTGATGTGTTCTGAATAGACATCCGAAGTAATTTAACCAACAGTAAATGCCGTAAAGAAATATATACATTTGGATGTCGATAGATAGCAGTCTCCAGACCTGCATGAAAACAAATGCCATTCCACTGTTTGCTCACGTAGTTACTGCATTGCTGCCCTGTCTTCATCCATACATAACTCATAACTGCCGTGTGGGGACATGATCTACCGCCACTGCAAACACGATAGTCATTAATTTTATGACATGTGACGTCGGTATTTCGGGACAAGCTGTCTCAGTCGGTAACAGCCATGACTTACAGTCGGGAGGTGTCCGTGTCGTATCTCGGCCCTGGTACCGGCCTTGTTGTCTGAGGTATCTGTGATTTCATCCAGCTCCTCGCAAATTGCGGATTAGTAGCGTAAGTTAGGCCACGACCGCCTCCACATCATTTAGAAGTTATCGCCCAGTAGTCCTCTTTATGGGATAGTCAGAGTTACTGACAGTGGCATTCAATTATACGTAAAGGTAAAGGTCACCCTGCAACATGCCATTGGAGACTAGAGGTGTATCTCTAACCCATGCTTATCCCGACATTTAGATGGAGCTGAGTGGTTAACGCCACGCCCTGGCCTTTTTAACCCCCGGGAGAGAGACGCGGTGCCCATTGTACGGGAGGCTAGTTGGGCCCTAGGGTCGGTCTGGACAGATGTGGAGAAAACGTTCTTTAAGCCACCGGGGTTCGAAGTCCGACCGTGTGGCCCGTAGCGGGTCGCTATACCGGCTGCACTACCGGCCGATATTAAATAATACATAAACATTTTTACTGAAGTCTATCCAGCACACTGAGAAGTCTATCCAGCACACTGAGTAGGCTACTGCAGCTTTCTTCGGCTCGACTCAAGCATTGTCGCAGAGCTGTACGGATGTTCTGTAGCAGAAGGAATGGTTCTGCATTTGCAGCATTCTAGTGAATTAGACGTAATTCGGCTACTGTGTCCTTGTGTTCGTTAAGAGCTGTGTAAATTAGGTCTGAGAGGTGTAAGATTTTAGGCTGCCATGGCAGGTGTTGCTCAAATTATAGTTCCCCTGCGTCATTACACCGTGGTACGTGATTGGTGTGTTTAGATGTTTGTCTTTCCAGTAAATTTTGAATCCAACTCGAAATCATGAAGAAACGAGCCGTCTTTTTTTGTTTCAGGTTCGGATGGTATTACCCTATTTTATAGCCCAAATTTATTTTCATGGTTTCTGGAATTAGTGAAAGACTTTTGCATTTAGAGGATGAAAATAATGCCTGGTGCACGGTCTTGATTTTTTTTTATTTTTTGTCTTGTTTTCTTGTCACGTATTGTTTTATTTTTGGTACGTGCTTATTTATGTTTCTCTGTGTCACCCTTTCGGCCACCTCAGTAAGTGTCTTTCATATCTCATATGAGATGCTTATGTTCTTTATTCGTGTTTCCATCATCCCTTCCGGCAGGTTTTTGCAATGCGCTGTGAATTCCAAAACCAGTTTTTCTCCTAATTTTTTATGTTTCTTTGAACAGCAGAATCTAATTTGTTCTGTTCGTATATGTATAAAATTTTCCACCTTAGTGTCTTACTTTGTAATGTTACAGAATTTATGTGTGAGTTTTTGTAACTTAATATCTTTTAACAAATTTAATATTTGCGTCCCTTTTTTTCCCTTATAACATTTTCGGTTTAGTGCATTTGATTTTTTTTTTTACGTTTTTACATAAAACCTTTCAGTTCGGTACGGAGCTCCATTCCTGCATTACTATAGCCTAAAATTACATCATACACAGACCACAGATTTTGTACAAGTGTTTCCAATCAGTTTTGAAACTCACAAGCATGTAACTTACTAGATATAATGATGTTTCGTTCCACTTCAGTTTCCACTCATGTGACAATCTTTCTTCTGCTGGTTTGTGTGTTTGACAGACCAGCCATATATCTGTCACTTGCCATATCGTTATGACTGGAGCGTGTCTGTTAGTCCACTTCGTGCCAGTCTTTGTTGAGAATCTGCATTAGGCTGTAGACTAATTTACTAGTACATAATCGCCATTGATTGAGTGATTGATTTACCGAAATGTCTCCGGTATTATAATCTGTCCATCTGCACATCCATTACTTGTGGCGAATTTCATATTCCACGGCAGTTACCGACAGCTTCATTTTCAGACGACGGTATACCATATTACGTACTACGATCTGTGCCTCCACGCGTTTTGTCCCGTTTGTGCTAATTATTTGTTACAATAATTACTGGTGATTTCTTAACCAAATACTGAAACAGCCATTACAGTATTTAATGGGTGTACGGTCTTGGCTCGCATAAACATTAGGATTTCGACGTCGAATATCACACAGCTAATCCGTTTGTTATACTTTGATTGAAATGTCTTTGCAGCAGTCAACTAGTCCATCAACTGAACCGTGTAACGTTGTTAGAATAAGATAGAAACGATTAAATATGGACTGAAATGAAAGTAGTGAGACTGCAGACTATGAAAATGTTTCCTTATTTACTCACGGTGATGTTAATTTGCAGTTTGCATGTCATTGCCGTGTTCTGTTTTCGTTACGTAGTAATTTTAATCGTAATACATAGAATGACGCTTAAATTATTGGAGCTATTGCCCTGCCGTGACACTCGAGTGTTACTGATACATTTACGTTGTCCTTAGCCTAACTACCTTTTACCGGTGTTCCTTGGATCATGAAAGTTCCAGTAATTGACATTTAAGTTGAACATCCCTCCATGTTACATTGTCGGTAGCTTATGGAGAAGGAGAGTGACAACAGTCACATTTACACAGATACAAAATTACGGACAGATAACATGCAACAGGGACCGGAGTAGTTCGGTCTGTATCTTTACTGTGCAATGGATTGAACGATCGAGGAATCATCGTTAAATTCCCTGAAGAGTCAAGAAACTTTGCCCCAGAACGCCAAGACCGGCTTTGGGGCCCATGCTGCCTCCTGTTGTGCCATTTCCCAGAATAAAGTGGACGGGGCATGAAACTGAACGCTCACCCGGGTCAGTGAAGTGCCAAGGTTAAGAAGGCATGAAGTTGTACCTCCAGTTCCTCATATGCCTGTATTGTGTGCTCAGAAATATCCGTATCTTTCAACATAGAGCTACTTTAATATGCTATATGTCAGCAGAATAAAGAATCCCGCAACGTTATGGAAAATACGTTAATAACTTTAAGCCCAGTTGTTGCTATACGTAGCACTTGCTTTGACATGAAGAATCTCTAAATGAACAGATATGTTGTCCTATAGAGCATTAACTGTCTGGTGAAACCGTCGTTAAATAAACAAATAGCAAATAAATTGGACGAACCTGGACGCTGTCATAGCTCAGGCGGTTTGCCGCTGTCTTCTCACAATGGAGGCTCGACATTGATCCTAGGGCAATCCATGTGGGATTTATGAAGTACAGAGTGGTTCTGCGAAAGGTTGTCGTCCAAGCACACGTGTTTCTCCCTGTCATTACCATTCTACTGCTGCTCCAATCTGGTCTTCAGTACTGTACCACGGACGCTATTTGCTTATATATAGGTCTATGTACATACACACACACACACACACACACACACATATATATATATATATATGTATATAGTTTAGGTAGTGACAGTATCGCTACATACACCAGACACGCACATACGGGCACACACACACACATATAGTAGGCGTACCAAGTGAGTTTGTGTGTATGTATCAGTGTGATGACGTTTTAATTAACAACTAGACGTCTACATAATGAGCCACAAACTTCTGCTTTTGGTTTCTCCTTGGATTCGCCCTTGCTGTTCAGGCTGTAATTTTAGCAGTGTTAGTGGTGTACTTTGAACTGTCAGAATTCAGTTAATTGTAGCTGGAAGTGAGTGTCAATTCAGATGTGAACTAGTCATAAGTTCACTAGTGTACTGAGGAAGTAGGGCCATCTTGTGCAATAAACTCCGTGTTTTGATGTTACAAATGCAATATCTGAACTTCTCTTCAATACAGACCAATTTGGTACATTACTACAGTATTAGCCTGTTTGTCTTGTAGTGTACTGCACTAGAAGAGCGGTGCATTGAAACCATAAGCAAGTGTAGTAAAGTGAGAAAGGGCCGAAAAATGCATTAAATGGACCTTCACTTGACAACAGCATGCTTTATGTGTGAATGTGAATCGATGTGAGTGGTTTGTGCGCCTGAAGTAACGTGTACTGCAGCTTTGAACTGTACCGCTTTGCGTTGTACTCTTGTTTTAAGTCCCTTCCTTAAGTTCCCTTATGTAGCGTCAAAGCATATTTGACCGCATGATGGAGGATGATCGATCGGGAGCCATGATGAAGGCAGTATTGATGCCGTAGTGTTGCATTGTGTGCTGCCGTATACATAGACGACCTGAGAAAGGGTTACTTGGATTCGAACCACATACTTTCAAAACGCGGGACACGCGTCACAGATTCCTCTCTCCCCCCCCCGTACTCGATGTTAACTCCATAAAAATCGAAGGCAAATTTCACTCTAGAACAGGCCACGAAGGCCCAGTGGGGGAGTAGAGGTATAGCTGTACTCTTTCTTTAAACTCGGCGTTAGATGGGGTGGGTGTTCAACACCACGCTCCGGCCGCTTTACCCCCGGGAAAGACCCGGTACCCATTGTATAGGAGACTGGATGGGCCCTAGGGGCCGGTCTGGACGGATGCGGAAAATCTCGCCTCCCACTGGAATTCGATCCCCGGACCGTCCAGCCCCTAGCGAGTCGCTATACCGACTGCGCTATCCCGGCCCTCGTTAACTCCATTAGAACATGAAAAATAAGCACTTTTCCGACATTTGCGGATGACAGTAAGTGTGTGTTGTCGGTGTTGCAGAAGACGCGGTACACTGCGGAGGAAGAACTGCCTCCACCTCCGTCTCCGCCACAGCTGAAGGAGGTTTCAACACTTGACGGTGTACCACGTTCCACATCCACGGAGAGGATTCTCACAGAGACAGCAGCGCAGCACGTCATCCTGAGAGACGGCCATAGGCAGGTAGGAACGGCTGCCCTCTGCCTTTCAACTGCCTGTCTTCTAAACATATATTAGGCTAAATACCGACGCTACAGAGAGTCCTGTCGCCCCGCGTACTTGGGCCTCGTTATAGTCACGTGACTCGTTTAATCTTGCTGTTGAATCGCGATGACTTCAATCTCTTTGCTGTGTTCTCCCTCTCCACACCATTTAGCTTCCCTTCTCCAGTCTCTCTGCTTTCTCTTATAATGAGGTACCAGCTGCGTCACCACGTATACATTACACCACACGTTAAATTAAAACCATTAATTGACTGCTGTTCTAAACAGGAGGACTATCGTTATAGCATAATAAATCTGCTGTCTTACCGAAATGTTTAAAGAAGAGAGTGTTGGAATAGGCAAATATTTGGCGCTGAAAACAATGACTGTCAGTACAAGATCAGGTAAACAAAGCTTCGGGTTATTTGGCATATGGCATAGTTTGCATACCTGTATTACGATTCCGTAGTTTAAAAAAGGAAAGGCATATAGAGACCAGCGGTAGTTAAGGTGAGATTTGTAAGTCACCTTGCGCTGTAACTGTATGGGGGAGTATAGTATATTTGGAATGCGTTCAAGGTGAATTATATTTTGAGAGAAGCGGGAGGTTTTTAAAACTGCACGAATGACCGGCTTTGGTGTCAGCAGTATTTCACATACTTTTTTTTCTCACATTTAATGTATCACGCGGTTTGCGTGAATGAAGATCATATACCGAAGGTCATTCACGTACATATTGACACCCTGAGAGGAAAAATTTGTGTATCTTGACTCAGACGACGGTGGGGCAGCCAGTTATGAGCTGTTGACTGTATACATCATAGGATCATAAAGAAGAAAAAAAGGAGGAAGTAGTAGTAGTAGTAGTAGAAGTGGTAGTAGTAATGGTGGTGGTGGTGGTAGTAGTAGTAGTAGTAGTAGTAGTAGTAGTAGTAGTAGTAATAGTATTGTTATATGCAGAATATATTTACTCAGCTCTTTCTGGATGTCGAACGAGTATGA
>Ga0123355_10014485_pt1 | contig 12338 bp, 8 predicted proteins | sample TergutEmb28metaG_3_FD_89872 | JGI IMG/M metagenome (GOLD analysis project Ga0123355, IMG submission 89872) | Embiratermes neotenicus P1 segment gut microbial communities from Petit-Saut dam, French Guiana - Emb289 P1 | ecosystem: Host-associated > Arthropoda: Insects > Digestive system > Gut ...
ACGTTTTTTGAAGGAACAGAATTCGAAGAAATCTCCACACAAATCCACACCTTCCAAAGGCAAACTTCATAACAACCAAAGAGCGCCACTAGGCGCTTTTTTTTTGTTATCTAATAAAATTGGTATAAATCTTTTTGTCGCTCTCTGGAAAGGGGATTTCTGCCTTGTCGATTACTTTTATCATCCATGCCATGTTGGCTCCCAGTGTTCTCATGGTTTGAAGGCCCTCGATGTCTTGCTCGACTTGCTCTGGTGTATTCCCGTGCACTGCGTTCCAGTAATTTGATGTAACAATAGGCATCTGGTTGAATAGGAAATACTTGTTCAAGATATCAAGAGTCGCGGTTGTTCCTGCGCGCCTTGCAACGACAATACCGGCTGAGGGCTTACCTTTGAAAATGTCTTTGTATGCAAAGAACAGCCTATCCATAAAGGATTTCAAATCGCCCGCGATGCTTGCAAAGTACACAGGGCTTCCGAATATGAACCCATTCGCAGTTTTTGCTTTCTCTACAAATGCATTTACGCCATCGTCGTATGGGCATTTGCCTTTTTTACACGCAAGACATCCTGTACATCCTTGAATTGCTTTTGCGCCCACCCAAAAAATCTCGCTGTCAATCCCGTTCTTTTTTAACTCGCTCGCAATTTCTTCCAACGCTCTGTTGGTGCATCCGTTTTTCTTCGGGCTTCCGTTTACTAATAATACTTTCATATAACCTCCTAATTATATATTACTATATAAATCATTTTGTCGTATAAAGGTTTTCTGATATCATATACTATAACCAAAACAAAGGAGGGTATTTGTGTTGGTCAAGCCAATTTATAATAAGGTTACCATTCTTCTGTGTATTGCCTTTTTGACATTTGTATTCGCGGTCGGCGGTGCGGCGCTTGTGATTATAAACAATCCACCACCAGTGGTAGGGGGACCTATCGTGCAAAACACAGCAGACCAAGCCGCACATTTCACACACACGACAACGGCGGGCGCGGTGACTATAACCGGTCTTGCGTCATCACATCAAAATCTATTGGGGCTGCACGTGAACATCCCATCAACAATTGGGGGGAATCCGGTTAGAGCAATAGGGGACAGCGCATTTACCGTAGCGCATGTTGTCCAAATTACTATGCCAGATACTCTGACAACTATTGGGCATGCCGTATTGGGTTTGAATAGAATGATTACGAATATTGTTATACCAAATAGCGTTAATAGTATTCATCACTCTGCATTCTCTCAACTACCAGGGCTGACGAGCGTTACTCTGCCAACAGGTTTACCCATAGATTTCACCGCGCAAGCATTCCAGTACAGTCCAATTACAACGATAAATTTTGCAGGCAGTGCAACATTCCGAATAGAAAATAACAGTTTAGTCCGTAATTCCGATAATACTCTTGTAATGGGTGCCGCGAATCTGCATATACCATCAACGGCTACATCGATTGGCGCATCCGCTTTTTCTGAACGTCAAGGGCCTATTTCTAGTTTAACGATACCGAACAACATCACAAGTATAGGGTCAAGTGCCTTCAGGGGCAACAAGATAGAATCTATTGTGTTGCCAACAGAGAATGTAAGCTCGGGAGCTTTTTGGAGTAACCAGATATCGTCAATTATTATCTCAACACCTGTTCCGAACTTTATACAGGAACTTGGATGGATCTTTATGGATAATCCTGTAACGTCTATAACCGTAAACAATCTTCCTTCTGGATTCACAATTGCGAATAACACTATTACTCGAAATTCGAATAACGAAATTATAATCGGTGCTTTAAATGCGCATATACCGACAGGAACGCAAATAATTGGAGGAAACGCATTTAGTGGTCGGGGAATATCGGGTACTATAACTATCCCAAGCAGTGTTACAACTGTTGATATGAGTGCATTCAGAGATAATCAAATAACAAATGTAATCTTCCAAAGTACTGGTGCCCTTGTATTAACGTCTAATGCTTTTTCGCACAATCAAATAACTGTGCTTACGCTGCCTTCTGGAGTGGTGTCGGGCGATGGTGGCGGTGGAATACTGGGAGCATCATTTACCCATAACCCAATACATACAATTAACCTGTCAGGCAGCTTAGTTTATACAGTTGAAAATAATACGGTAATGAGAAATATCGGTCCTCTCACTGTAATTGCACTCGGTGCATCTAATGCGCATATACCAAGCGTCGCCGATTTTATACTGGCTGGTGCATTTGTGGGTCGTGGGATAGTGGGGGCTGTAACTATACCTGACCATATAATTTCGACGCAGTTTAATGTTTTTCAAGACAATCTTGTCGAAGCATTGACGCTTCAGGGGTCAATTCCTCTGGGAATGAGTTTCGAAAATCTTAATTTATCCAGTGTTGTAATTCCAGTAACTGTGGATGATTTTGCATTTTCTCTTTTCACAGGTAATCCTGACATGATTTTTTACACCGAGTTGCTAAGTGCACCATCTGCTTGGGGTGGTAACTGGCAACAACGTAATTGGAATAGATACCATAGTGTTGTTCTGCCATCTCGCGATATCGTCTGGAATGCATTGCCAATCCAGGCATCATTAGGCGGAGCTGTAACACCAGGCGCATTAACAGCCATCCCTGGCGGCGCCACACGCACAATCACCGCGACGCCAAATGCAGGGCAGACGTTCAGAGGTTGGACAGTTATCTCTGGCACCGCGACTATCGCAGATCCTTTGTCACCTAACACAACCGTAACAATTCACGGAAACACCAACGCAACAATCCAGGCAAACTTCGGATACCCTTGGCGCATGTTTACTACAACCGCTGATAATACTCCTGACAATATTCTTATGAACACTTTGTTCCCAACACAAATAGATTACAGGACAGAAATAAGGGTAGGTGATTGGGTCAAGTCTTTATACCATGGTAATCCAATCGCACGCCAAGTCGACGCAATTGGCGGCGGTGCTAACCCAACTGTAACTCTGGGCGCAAAAGTCGGTTCAATACAAACCCCAGGCGAAGGTCTTGCCGAATTGATTTCTGAAGCCTTATCTCTGAATCTGGAACGCTCGGATTTCGATAGCGATGCCGATTGGAACACTTTTACTAATGCATTATTCAATGCAGAGAATGCGATATTCTATCTAGACACATTATCTGCTGCAGAAGTCGTTGCATATTCAGAAGCATTGCGTGTTGCACTTACATTGCGAACCTAGTCCAAAATGTTTGTGACATTCATGATTTGTGTGTATACTTGAACTGTACGTAAGTATGCAATCCTAAACTTGGGGGGAATGCAAATGATTTGGTGGGTAATAACTGCTGTTGTAACATTGCTGTTTTGCTGGTGGATGTTTTCGCTATGGCAAACAGGCAAGTTCAAGCGCACAGTAAGGGGAATGAGAGTCGTCATTTGGATGATTGCCTTAGAAATTTTTGGCCTTTTACTAATGGGACTTGCGGTTGTTTTGTTCCTGATATTCCCGGGATACGAAACATTCGCGCTGTCGGATACGCTGTTGCGAATAGGACTAATCTGCGCAATACCTCCTGCATTATTCCTTTTAGTGTATTTGTTAACATCATTGCTTGGCGCGGAAGAAGTAACTTTCCAAGAAGAGTCAAAAGTTGTCGATCAGGAATGGTTCGTAGCGCAAATTGAAGAAAAAGAAGAAGGCAGTAACAAAGCGGACGAACTTATTATACGATTAGAAGCGCAGCTCTCCGAGCTGCTTGCCCAAATCCGCAGTCTAGAAGAACGCCTTCGTGAAAAAGATGATCAAATTGCAAAACTTCTTGAAAAAGGTGACGCAGTTGATACTGAGAAACTGGCAACCCTTGAGCGTGAGAAGCAAGAGCTTGAGAAAGAGCACTCAGAACTTACTCAAGGCCAACAAGAGGCGCAGTCAGAAAAAGAAGAAATCAAGCGCGAGCGTGAGCTTATTAACGCGGAAAGAGCGCGTCTTGAAGAAGACCGTCAGAAGTTTGAAGAGCTTAGTGCTGCGAAAGAGCAAGCTCAGGTCGAAGTGGAAACAGCTACAGAGGGCGCAGACGGCTCTCTTATACAGGAATATGAAAAACAAATCCAAGCGCTAAGAGAAGAGCAAATCCGCAAGACCTATGAACTCGAGTCCGAGCTTGACTCACTTCGTGGCGAGCTTGCTCATACGCAAGAAGTTGTAGAAGCTCAACAACAAATGGAAGAGGCGACTGAGGAAGAACTTGGCCGTTTGCGTGCAGAAATCGCGGAAGAGCGCATGAAGCAAGAAGCGGAAAACTATCGCCGTGAGCAAGAAATTGAAGAGAAAATTGCTATCGAGCAAGACTTTGCCAAGATGGACGCGTTGCGCGAAGAATTAGATGCAACTCGCCAAGCAAACGTTGAGATGCAAGAGCAGTTTATACAGCAAGAGAACGAGCAACTTGCGGTAGCGCTTGCAAGAATCCAGTCAATGGAGGGCGAGAAAGAAGCCAAGAGACAGCGCGATGCAGAGCGCAGGCGTGCGGCAGCAGCAAGAAAGCGTGAAATACTTTCGCGTGAAAACATTGACGCACAAATCAAAAAGCACTATGTCGAATTCGCGGCTTGCTTCCTAATGGACCGAGAATCATACAAAGACAGATTCGGTCTAAGTCCATATAACAGAATTATTGTTAATGACAATGCGGCCTCTTCAAGAGACCGTGTCCAACACGTGATGACAAATACCAGGGACAAACTTTATAAATTTGCCGAGAAGCTTATCGACGTTGACGTATTCTTGGCGCACCCGAAACTGTTCCCAATGTACGAGTCACTGGTAAACGAGGGTACAAGTCTGGTTCGTATCTCTGAGAAGTTACACTTGATGTATCTGCAAAATCACCGTAAAGACTTTGTCCGAGACTATCGTTATAAAGAAGACTTTGAAAACTTGCTTGTCCTTGTTTCCAATCACTATGTACTCAGTGGCATGGACTTTTCTACAATATTCCAAAACATGCCTTTCGATCCAATGGCTGTCAATGAACAGGAAATCGCAACGTACCTGGACAATGACAAACTAGTTGCCGAGTTTGAAGAGTACTTCCCAAATTATGCCGATCTTGGCTTTGAGGACAGGTATCAAGCGATGGCGGTTGCATTCTACGCAGGCCAGAAAGAATACCTAACACCTGAAAAGCTGGTCAACGCTATCTTGAAAGAAGCAGAAAAAGTAGCAAAAGAACTAAGGCGCTTGAGAAAATCCAGCGCAAAGCCAAAAAGAGTGGTAAAAGTGGAAGAACCACCACAAGTTGTCGTTCAACCCCAGCCAAGGCTCGAACCAAGGCAGCCGCAACCCCAGCCAGAGCCACAGCCGGCAAGGGCATACGCAGCCGCAAAACCTCCAGAAGTTGAAATCGACCCTGATGACCCAGACACATGGTAAAACTAAAGCCCCGTACGCGGGGCTTTTCTTTAGTCTGAAATATAAGTGTTCATCCGTAATGCCTCAACAATTTTTAAAAAAGTGGTTGACAAACCATCAAACCTGCATATAATTATGTTATACAGTGCTAGCAGTCATCGCAAGAGAGTGCTAGCGGAAATGGATGAAGGGAGGTGGTCAAAGCGGAACTTAATGAAAGATTGCAAGACCTATTGGAGCGAAGTATCGAAGATTACATAAAGAACTATGTTCCAATAGCCAGCGGAACAATCCGCAACAAAACTCGAGAGGCAATGAGCCCAGCGACCATTAGAACTGATTTAAAAATTCTAGAGCAAATGGGATACCTTAAGCAAGTTCACACAAGTGGCGGACGAATCCCGACCACACAAGGTTACAGATTCTACGTCAACAGGGTGATGGGCATGCTTCGCGTCAAGCATGGCGAACTCGCTCTTGCTGCGGAAACCATTAGTGACCGCGTTGGGAACCTGCCAGGGGTCATCGAAGACATTTGCAAGAAGCTGGAACAACACCTCAGCTATCCCATAATCGTTAAGCGTGAATTTGACAAGTTGATTGTGAAAGAAGTTCGCGTTATACCACTCGTTGAAGGCTCGACAATGGTTCTGATAAGAACTGCGGCAGGCAGCATCACCCAAACGATCCAAGCGGACGTGGCACTAACTGAACGAGCCTGTGAAGACGCATCCAGCGCGCTCACGGTACATGTTGCCGGCAAAACCTTAGGCGAGATGATTAAGGTCCTTCCAAGTAGCCACAAAGACCTGAAGAAAGAACTTGGCGATTTCAAATCACTAGTTATGAAACTCAGCGAAAAACTAGAAGACTCACTTGCCAAGAATTTCTCGCACCACATGAACGTGATAAAGCTTCTGGACATTCCCGACTACGGCAGTGTTGAAAAAGTCAGAACACTTGGCAGGGTGATGGAAGACCAAGAAACATTGCAAAAAGCAATGGCCAGCGACGGACAAGTTGTAATTGGAACAGAGGTCGCAGAAGACCTGAAAGACACAAGTATAATCAAATTCGATTATCAAATAGCAGGTGAACGCGTTGCCAGCGTCGGAATCCTGGGACCCGAGAGAATGGATTATAAATCACTGATAACCGCGTTGTATTCATTGCTGAGCACAACAGCCGAGAACAGATTGATAGAAGGAGGTGACAATGGAAGAGGAAGGCAAAGCGAAACCAAGGAAGATTGACGAGGAAATAGTCGAGTTGCAACAGCAAGCTGAAGCCAATCTGAACATGGCGAAAATGATAAAGGCGGAATTCGAGAATTACAAGAAGCGAAACGCTGAAAGTGTGCTTGCCGCATTCGATGATGGAAAAGTATTCGCGATTAAAGTAATTCTGCCGTTGCTGGATGCATTGCACGAAGCAAAGGCAACAATGAAAGAGGCCGCAGACGTTGAAGGGTTGGACATATTGATCAGGAAATTCAACTCGGGGCTGGAATCGCTGAATCTCGTTGAAATTCCAACTGATGGCAAATTCGACCCATACGTGCATAACGCAGTGGCAACTCAACAGGTCGAAGATGTCGAACCCGACACAATCCTCGCCGTTTGGCAAAAGGGTTATATACTGGGCAAAAAAGTAATCCGCCCAGCGACTGTAAAAGTATCAACATAAAAAATGTAAAGGAGAAAACAAAAATGGCAAAAATCATAGGAATTGACCTAGGAACAACAAACAGCTGTGTCGCCGTAATGGAAGGCGGCGAAGCAACAGTAATCGCAAATAGCGAAGGTGCGCGTACAACACCGTCAGTAGTCGCACAAACAAAAGGGGGCGAACGTATCGTCGGAACCGTGGCAAAGCGTCAAGCGGTATCCAACCCAGAAAACACAATCATCAGTGTCAAGCGCCACATGGGCTCTAACACAAAAATTCAACTTGGCGACAAGAAGTACACACCGCAAGAAATCTCTGCGATGGTTCTAACCAAACTAAAGGCAGACGCAGAGGCATACCTGGGCGGCAAGGTGACAAAAGCGGTTATCACCGTACCAGCATACTTCAACGACAGTCAACGCCAGGCAACAAAGGACGCAGGTAAAATTGCCGGTCTAGAGGTTCTGCGTATCATCAACGAGCCAACGGCGGCAGCACTTGCCTACGGCCTAGACAAAGAAGAGCAAAACAAAGCTCAAAAAATCCTGGTCTACGATCTGGGGGGTGGAACGTTCGACGTTTCTATCTTGGAACTTGGCGACGGGGTGTTCGAGGTTCTGGCAACACATGGTGACACAAATCTTGGAGGTGACGACTTTGACCAGAAAATCATTGACCTTCTTGTCAGTGACTTTAAGGCTAAAAACGGAATTGACCTGTCTAAAGACAAGATGGCTCTGCAGCGCCTTAAACAAGCCGCAGAAAAAGCGAAGATTGACTTATCCGGCATGACAAAGGCAACCATATCCGAGGCGTACATCACCGCAGACCAAAGCGGTCCAAAGCACCTAGAGTTCGAGTTAACCCGTGCAAAATTCGACAGCATAACCCAAGATCTGGTCGACAAATCTTTGAAGAGTGTTGACTCATGTATGAAAGACGCAAAACTTAAGTTCAGCGACCTAAACAAAATAATCCTTGTCGGTGGAAGTACCAGAATCCCTGCGGTGCAGGATGCACTTAAAAAGAAAACAGGGCTAGAACCTTTCAAAGGCATTAACCCAGACGAATGTGTGGCAATGGGTGCAGCAATCCAGGCAGGTGTCCTTGGCGGAGACGTGAAAGATGTTCTTCTTCTTGACGTAACACCTTTGACCCTTGGTATTGAAACATTGGGTGGGGTCTGCACAAAACTTATCCCAAGAAACACAACAATTCCAACAAAGAAGTCACAAGTGTTTTCAACGGCGGCAGACAACCAACCAGGCGTTGACATCCACGTCCTGCAAGGCGAGCGCGACTTTGCGGCGGATAACAAAACACTTGGACGTTTCATGCTAACCGACATTCCACCAGCACCTCGTGGCGTTCCTCAGATCGAAGTAACATTCGACATTGACGCAAACGGAATTGTCAGTGTCACAGCAAAAGACCTTGGAACCCAAAAGTCTCAATCCATCAACATTACTGCATCCACAAACATGTCCAAAGAAGACATTGAAAGGGCCGTGAAAGAAGCCGAGGCAAACGCAGAAGCAGATGCAAAGCGCAAAGAGTTGGTTGATGCAAAAAACACAGCGGACAGTGCAATCTTCGGTATTGAAAAAATTCTTCGCGACGATAACGATGGCAAATTCAGCGAGGAAGAAAAAACAACAATGAAAGATGCTTGCGAGAAGCTGAAAAAAGAAATCGAGGGTGCAGAAGACGCTTCAATCTTAACCACCGCAATGGAAGAATTCTCAAAGGCAACAGCACCAATCATCCAAAAAATGTACCAACAAGGTGCGCCACAAGGCGAAGAGCCGCAACCTGAAGAAGGGGATAGTAAGTGAAAGACCCATATGGAACATTAGGTGTCAACAAGAGTGCGAGCGCGGACGAAATCAAGTCCGCGTATCGCAAACTTGCAAAACAATACCACCCCGATCAACACCCTAATGACAAGAGTGCAGAAGCCAAGTTCAAAGAAATAAGTGCTGCTTATGAAATCCTGTCGGATCCTGGTAAAAAGTCCAACTTCGACCGATTCGGAAGCGCCGAGGGTGGTTTTGGCGGCTTTGGCGGGGGCTCTAGCGGTTTTAGTGACTTTGGCGGGTTTGATTTCGGCGGAGCATTCTCTGGTTTTGGCGATATCTTTAACTCGGTCTTTGAAGGTGGCTTTGGTGACTTTATGGGTGGGGGCAGGCGACAACGTGCCAACCGTGGGAATGATATAACAGTCAGTGTTTCTCTTAGCTTCAAAGAGAGTTGCCTTGGCGTAAAGAAGACCGTAACGTTCTCTCGATTTGAAAAATGTCACGACTGTAATGGTACCGGCGCGAAACACGGAACGGCAACAAGTACTTGTTCCTATTGTAATGGAAATGGTAGGGTTCGCCAATCTCAACGTCTCGGTGGCATGACGTTTGAACAGGTTGTTCCATGCTCGGCATGTAATGCCAGCGGTCAAATCATCAAAGAAAAATGCGGAGCATGCTCTGGCAAGGGCAGCAACAAAAAGAACGTCAGCTACGAAGTCAATATCCCGGCAGGCATCGCAGACGGGCAGATTCTGAACATAGCTGGCGAGGGTGACGCACCAACTGGCGGTGACGGTCTTTCAGGGGCGCTGCTGATCAAAGTAAAAGTTGCTCAACATCCTATCCTAATCCGCAGTGACTATGATTTGTATCTGGAATTGCCAATCAGCTTCACCCAAGCAATTCTGGGCGACAAGGTCGAAATCCCAACGGTGGAGGGGCGCATAGAATTCACTGTTCCGCCTTACACGCAAAACGGCTACACGCAGCGACTGCGTGGCAAGGGCATCAAGAAGCTGCGCGGGATTGGCTCTGGTGACCTTATCGTAAAAGTCATTGTCGAGATGCCAAAGTCACTTGATAAAAAGCAGGTAGAAGCAATCAGAACCTTGAACGGCGAGGTATCACCACGCGCGTACGAGAAAAGACAAAAGTACAACAACGCGCTTTAATGTGTTACAATAAATCCATGGACATCATCAAAAAATCAACGGACACCTTGCGAGTAGTTTCTTCAGAGGTAATCCAGCACGCGAACAGCGGGCACAGTGGCATTGCACTTGGTGCAGCGCCACTTTTATATGCGGCATACAGCAGCATGAAAATAGACGAGTCAAAACCAGACTGGTTTGACAGAGACCGATTTGTAATGAGCGCAGGTCACGGAAGTGCCTTGCTATATGCAACATTGCACTTGATGGGTTATCCGATTAATAAGGACGATTTAAAGACCTTCAGAAGACTGGGCAGTCATCTGCATGGACACCCGGAAGTTAACGCGAAACTGGGTATAGATTGCTCGACTGGACCACTTGGGCAAGGCGCTGCTATGGCGGTTGGACTTGCCTTGGCGGAAAAGCGTCTTGCACAAACTTACAACAAGCCTGGTGTGGATATCATTGATCACTATACATATTGCGTTGCTGGCGACGGATGTCTGCAAGAAGGAATCAGTTACGAAGCAACAAGCCTGGCAGGGCATTGGAAGTTAAACAAACTAATCATGCTGTACGACGCCAACGAGATTACCTTGGACGGCGCACGGACAATTGCGGACAGTGAAGACGTAACGATGCGATTCAAAGCCGCACAGTGGAACGTAATTGATGTCAAGAATGGTGACGACGCAACTGCAATTGTCCAGGCAATCGCAGATGCAAAGAAAAGTAAAGACAAGCCAACCCTAATTATTTGCCGTTCAACAATCGGCTACGGTTCGAAAACCGCTGGCACCAACAAAGCGCATGGGGTGGTTCTGAAACCAGAGGAAACCGAGCAACTTAGAAAAGACTGGAATCTTATAAGTGGTCAGTTCCACGTAGACAAGGATGTCCAAGAACACTTCGGATCATTAACCGGTAATAAAAAAGCAAACGACTGGCAGAAAAAGCTAGAAAACTATAAAGAGAAATTTCCTAAAGAATATTCTGAACTAATTCAATTCATCAACCCAACACCAATCAAACTAAAGGTAACAGCCGAAGGCAAGCCAATGGCAACACGAGACGCAGGACAGATAATGCTGACCCAGGTCTCAACACAGACCCCAAGGCTCTGGGGTGCCAACGCCGACATAGCATCAACAACCAAGGCTGCTGTCGCACCGACAACTATCTGGTCTGATGAAAACCCAACAGGGAACATGGTCGCATGCGGCATCCGTGAATTCGGAATGGCAGGCATCGCAAACGGGCTTGCACTTCACGGCTTCTTGTCATACTGTTCGACGTTCTTGTGTTTCAGTGACTACCTGCGCTCCGCAATGCGACTGACTGCACTTATGGACATCCCTGTGACGTACATCTTCAGCCACGACGGCATAGGCAACCCACCAGACGGTCCAACGCACCAGGCAACAGAACACCTTGCCGCGCTTCGTATCATTCCAAATCTTCTTGTCTTCCGTCCATGCAACGATGTTGAAGCAGCGATGGTCTACAAGTATGTTTTTGAGACTCAAAAACCATCAGCGATAATTGTCAGCAGGGGAGGCACTGGCACGGTCGAAATACCTAAGAGTGCAGATATTTCCAAAGGCGGCTACATTGTCCACAACTCACCAAAAGCAAAGGCAACAATCCTTGCAACCGGCTCGGAAGTTTCACTGGCGCTAAAGGTCGCACAAACTTTGGACATAAACGTCGTCAGCATGCCGTGCGTGTCATTGTTCGAAGCACAAAGCACAACTTACAAGGCATCTGTGCTAGATGCGAAGATGCCAGTAATCGCACTTGAAATGGGAACTGGCGATGCTTGGTACAAATATGCTGACCATGTAATCAGTTTCGACCGCTTCGGCTCAAGTGGACAAGACGCAGAAGTCCGCAACGAAATTGGCTTTACCCCAGAAAAGATTTCAGAACAAATTAAGAAAATAATCTAAGCATGATGATGGTGGTCGTTCCTTGGTGCATTCAGTACCTCGTGATGATGATGTCCGCCCAAGGGTTTCAACTCGACTAAAACAACGTCGTGCCCAATCTTGCAAATACGCTCGAACGGTATGAACATATCGCTCTTTTTGCGAAAGACACTGAAGCCAATTTGCCCAGGAACCACGAACCCAAGCACCTTTGCGCTTTGCCGTGAGAACACTACATCACATATACGACCCAAAACCCTGCCATCAATCACGTTGATAACCTGTTTGGATCTCAATTCACAAAAAGAAATCTCGCTACCCATTGTACATATATATGACAGTACTTGCCAAAAATCGACAAAGTGGGGTAGAGTGGGGTAGTTAAGGAGAGCGAAATGAAAATTCATATCC
>Ga0123355_10014486_pt1 | contig 12338 bp, 8 predicted proteins | sample TergutEmb28metaG_3_FD_89872 | JGI IMG/M metagenome (GOLD analysis project Ga0123355, IMG submission 89872) | Embiratermes neotenicus P1 segment gut microbial communities from Petit-Saut dam, French Guiana - Emb289 P1 | ecosystem: Host-associated > Arthropoda: Insects > Digestive system > Gut ...
AATGCACTCCTCCTAGTTCAAACACAGCAGAAAATGCAGCAGTATAATCGTCATAATGATTTACGATCATACCTACTATCACAGGTACTTCATATACATATGACACTATCGGTTCAAAATCATACACAAAAGTGGGGAATGTTTTTTCAGATGAAATAATGATACTTGTGAATGAACCTATAGAATCTGTAACGATTGATTCAAACACGCTTATTTCTAGCAAAGAACCGTCTGTATTAAAATATGCATATGCACTAAGATCGCCATTGTAATTTGGGAGTATCATATTGAGTGCGTCGTTTGTAAGCTGCCGCCTATCAAGTTCCCACAAACGGCGGGTTTCTGGCATCATTTCTGACGTCTCATTAATAACTAGCGCATGTGCTGTGTCTGATGCTATATTTTCTGGTTGAATCGGTGACGCTACAGTCATTTCTTGTTGGTCATCGTCTGTTGTATCTTGTGCTATGTCATAAGTTGTATCTTGATTTTCTACGTCACCATTTCTAGGGTTTTGCAATAAAAATGGTATAGCAACGATTAGTACCACCAAAATACATGCTACTAATGGTCCGCATATTTTCCATAATAATCCTGATGTCATGATATTACTCCTTTCTTTGGACATACCCTGGGCTATCTGCTCTTGGTACGCCTTTCGGAGGACATTGCTTAGTATGCGTTCATGAGTGGCACTGCTGGGTTTTATTTTATCCCAAGAATCTATTATTTTTTTACGCATCATGCTCACCTCCTAATTTTTTTTTGAGAATTTTCCTTGCTTGTAAAAGGTAGTATCTGATTGTCGATTGCGGTTTTTGGAGGATTTCGGCTATCTCTGTGCTATCATAGCCTTCGTAGTAATACATATAAACAACAGCCTTGTATTTGTAGGGTAGTTTCATTACAACTTGGAATGTTTCGTCTATTTCCACATAATCAGGGCTTTGCAAATCTGTATGGTTCTCCAAATTTTCACGTTTTTTCCACCAATGCTTTAACGCATTTTTGCATATATTTAATGATGTGCGGATTAGCCAGGCTTTTTCGTGTTCTTGGCTTGCAAATGGCTTTTTATCCTTTATCAAATTGTAAAAAGTATCTTGGACTGCGTCTTCTGTTTCGGCACAATTTTTCATATAAGCAAAACAAATACGGTAAACCATGTCTTTGTGGCGATTGTATATTTCCGCAATCTCTTTGCCCGTACGCTGCAAAGAGTCTGCCATTATCTCAACCCCTTTCATATATAATACAAACAAGTATGAGTAAACGTTGGTGACATGTATTCATGTCCGTTTATATTAAAAAAGCGCGTACATTAGATGAGTAAAACCCATCATTGCCTATACGCGCTTTGTTAATACATAATTTTTTTTGTTGCTTTGTTTGTCGGATATTGATTATATTTTATTCCTTATCTCTAAGTGCTTCAAGCTCTTGCTTGCGTTGTGTTATAACTTTTTGTTGTACATCAGATGGCGCCTCGTCGTACCGTTCGAACTCCATGGTAAAGCTGCCTCGGCCTTGGGTCATAGAACGTAGGTCTGTTGCATATTTTTGCATTTCTGATAGTGGAGCCTCGGCTGAAATGGCTTGTTTCGAACCTATTTTTTCCATACCCATTATACGACCGCGCCGCTTGTTCATATCACCCATTATATCGCCAGTATAATCGTCTGGTACTGTTATTAGGCATTTCATAACAGGCTCTAAGAGAGCGGGCTTTGCAGATACAAATGCCTCTTTAAAGCACTTAATCGTCGCCATTTTGAATGCGATTTCAGAAGAGTCTACAGAGTGATAACTACCAAATACCAAGGTGGCTTTAAGTCCCACAACCGGATAAGCAGCGAGTGGGCCTGCCTTAACACTTTCTTGGATACCCTTTTCTACCGCAGGGAAATATTGCTTGGGGACGGCACCACCAACGATTTTTTCTTCAAATACGTATGCTTCTTCATTGTTGCCGGAGTGTTCGAATACCATTTCTACGTCACCAAACTGACCACTTCCGCCAGATTGTTTCTTATGTTTGGCTCTTAGCTGGACTTTGGATTTGATCATTTCCCGATAAGGGACAACAGGAAGGCTTAGTTCTGCCTCGATTTTATATCTTGCTCTTAGACGGTTTATCAAAACATCGAGTTGGCTATCACCTATGCCAGAAACTATTGTTTGTTTTGTCTCTGCGTCAACTTTGTAGATGAGGGTCTTGTCTTCTTCTAATAATTTGGATACAGAAGCGGCAATTTTGTCTTCATCACCTTTACCCTTTGGCGCAATAGCCATAGAAAGTAGTGATGGAGGCGACTCGAAGTGTGGCACCATATATGCATTGGCCTTGGTTGTTAGAGTGTCTTGGGTGGATGTCTGCGCCAACTTTGCAATTGCGCCTATGTCCCCTGCTCTTACCTCCGTAGCTTCGATTTGTTCTTTGCCTCGCATGAGATAAATATGGCCTGGTTTTTCTGGAGCATCTTGATTTATGTTGTATAGCTGAACTTCCCGCTTTACAGTACCAGAATATACTCTAAAAAGGCTTAGGCGTCCCACATATGGGTCTGCAATGGTTTTGAATACAAAAGCACAAAGCGGCCCACCTGCGTCACATGCAAGCTCTACGATTTCGCCTTTTGAGTCTTTTACGCTTACTTTCGGATTTAGCTCACCAGCAGAAGGTAGCACACCAACAATCATGTCAAGTAGAGCCGTTACACCAAGACCTGCTGTTGCTACACCGCAAAGTACCGGTGTGATTGCTCCAGATGCAAGCCCAGTTTTTAGGCCATTTTGCATTTCGTCATCAGTCAAAGTCTCATCACCAAAGAATTTTTCCATCAGTGCTTCATCGGTTTCGGCAATAGCTTCTGTCAGGGTTGCGTGATATTCTTCATAATGGTCAGCCATATCGGCTGGTACATCGCATGGCTTACCGTCGGTTGTATATGCCTTACCTGTGAGTACATCCACATATCCTGCAAGTTTACCATTTTGTTTAAATGGTAATTGCAAAGGCACAACACCTGTGCCAAAGAAATTTCTCATATCTTCTAAAACTTTAAAATAGTCGGCATTTTCGTCATCCATACCATTGACAAAGATAATCCTTGGCAGGTTTTTGTTTTGTGCATTTTCCCATGCGATTTCTGTCCCTACTTCTATCCCGGCTTTAGCATCTGCCAATATTAGTGTCGCATCGGCTACGGCAAGAGCCTCCGAAACGGCACCTGCAAAGTCAAAATACCCTGGTGTGTCCAAGAAATTTATCTTGGTGTCCTTCCACTCTATTGGGATAAGGGATGCACTAATTGATACTTTGCGCCTTATTTCTTCTGCGTCGTAATCGCTTACTGTGTTACCATCTTCGACCCGCCCCATACGTGTTGTGACTTTGGTGGCGTTTAGGGCTGCCTCCATGAGGGTAGTTTTGCCGCAGCCACTATGGCCTAGTACCGCAATATTGCGGATTTGATTTGCTGTGTAAACCTTCATGTATATCCTCCTATCACTCCTATATGGAGTATATCTCGTTGTGGGGTCGTGCCAAAAGGCTAAATAATCTCAAAATTTTGCACGTATTATGTGAATATTGTCTGGGTTATTATAGAGTCAATTGCCAGGTAATACAACTATTCATAAAAAAAACTAAAAAAATCCTAAGTCATACGTATTATTATATAACTTTATCCACCCATTACAAATGCAGCAATTGCTACAGAGTGGACAATGGATGCGGCATTTACAAATAAATGAAAAATCGAATGCATGTATTTGACTTTTTTGCCAACAGCATAAAATATTACGCCAGTGGTATAAAGCACTCCACCAACGATAAGAAGCACAAAAAATTGGATACCAAGGACCTCTACAAGACGGTGGATCCTAAACACTGCCATCCAACCCATGCCAAGGTAACACACTAATGCAAAAGCCTGGAACCGCTGCCTGTCTATTGCCGTAAGTGTTATCCCCAATATCGCAAGCCCCCATATCACCCCAAATACAATCCATGCGTCTACTGGATATTCTACCCTAAACCTATTTAGGACAACTGGTGTATATGTGCCTGCAATAAGTATATAAATAGTACAGTGATCAAGCACCCGAAAGACCTTTTTTGGCAATTCTTTTCTAAGACCATGATAGACACTTGACATGGTAAAAAGCAAAATAACAGTACAACCATAAATTATCCCGCTTGTTATCCCCCAACCATTGCGGTTATACGCTGCAACAATGACGCAAGCAAGCATAGCAACAAGACCCATGCCGCCACCTACAATGTGTGTCACCATATTAAATCGCTCTTCGCCGCGGGTATAATTGGGGAGTGCAGATTTTTTTTCGGTTTTATCTGACATATTGAGTATCTCCTAAAATATGTTTATCACAGTGTTGATTTTGATCATTAATGCATTTTAATGCCAGTATGTAAACGCGTCAACGAATATAATGCCATCTTATGTCGAATGTATAGTCAATCACGTTTTTGTAGCAACAAAAAACCGGTATGGTGTCATACCGGTTTTTTGTTACCAATACTGGGTTTTTGCTCATGCGACACTATCCGTTTGCCAATCGTTTATAAGCGGCTAGCCTACGCTTTGCATCTTCTTCGCAATTTATAAATAACGTCTTTGCCAAGTCTGGGAACTGGCGTTCTAGAGTGGTATACCTGGTTTCACTTTTTATAAAATCTTGAAATGCATCTGGTTTCGGGTCTTTAGAATCCATGATAAATGGGTTTTCGCCTACATCCGCAAGCAAAGGATTGTATCTATATAGATGCCAATATCCCGCTTCGACTGCATTCTTCATTTGAACTTGTGCATTAGCCATCCCGCCTTTTATGCCGTGATTTATGCATGTGGCATACGCAATTACTACAGATGGCCCTGGATATGCTTCTGCTTCTTTTATGGCTTTTATTGTTTGGTTATAGTCTGCACCCATTGCAATTTGTGCTACATATACCGTGCCATAGCTCATACATATTTGTCCTAAATCTTTTTTACCAACCTTTTTGCCACTAAAGGTAAACTTTGCAACAGAGGCTGCCGGAGATGCCTTGGAAGATTGACCCCCTGTATTTGAATATACCTCTGTGTCCATTACTAAGAGGTTTATATCCTCGCCGGATGCAATAACATGATCCAATCCACCAAAGCCAATATCATATGCCCATCCATCTCCACCAAAAGCCCAAACTGATTTTTTGACCAACATATCGTCCTCTTGTTGGATAAACTTGCATAGCGGGTTGTCTCCATGTGATTTTATTGCATTACGAAGATTATCAGATGCTATTTTTGATTTTTCGCCATCATAAAATGCGTCCAGCCATTCTTGTCCAGCTTGCTTGATTTCATCTGAACTTCTCTGTATTAACTTGCCAACAACTTCTGCCAATTTATTTCTTCGCTGTTTTATCGCAAGCGTAAAGCCCATGCTAAACTCTGCGGTGTCTTCAAATAATGAGTTTGCCCACGCAGGACCTTGGCCTTTTGCATTTTTTGTGTATGGCGTTGATGGCGCACTTCCGCCCCAAATAGATGAGCATCCTGTTGCATTGCCTATATATAAGCGGTCACCATAAAGCTGCGTGATCAGTTTGGTATAAGGCGTTTCGCCACAACCTGCACACGCACCCGAAAATTCCAACAAAGGCACTTCAAATTGGCTCCCTTTCATGGTGAACTTATCAAAGGGATTGGGGGTATGGTCTTTTGATATAAGATAGTCCCAATTGGATTTTTCTTTAACCAAGCTGGTCTCGAAAGGCTGCATAACCAGTGCTTTATCCTTTGTCGGGCATTCTATTGCGCAAACACCGCAACCATAACAATCCATGGGGGATACCTGTATACGGTAATGATAATCCTCAGCACCCCGGCATTTGAGTGTCTGCATGTCAGGATTTGCATCTTTTAATAGAAATGGCCTGATTGTAGCATGGGGGCATACATAGGCGCAGCGGTTACATTGGATGCAGTTTTCTGGGATCCATTCCGGCACATCAACTGCTACACCCCGTTTTTCAAAAGCGGAAGTCCCTTGCTCAAATGTCCCGTCTTCTCTGCCGACAAATGCAGATACAGGGATAGAATCACCCTTTAGAGCATTGATTGGCATTGCAAAATCTCGTACAAAAGGTGGGACTTTACTATGATCTGTTACCAACTCATCTTTTGCATTAATCCAGTCTGTAGGTATTACTACTTCACGTACTTCTTTTACGCCAGCATCAATGCATGCATGATTTTTTTTGACGATATCTTCACCTCGATGCCCAAAGGAGGCTTGGGCAGCTTCTTTCATATGCTTTATGGCTTCATCTATGGGGATAATATTTGTAAGATTAAAGAATGCAGCTTGCAACACTGTGCTTATTTGCCGCATTCCTATTTTTTTGACAATAGAGGTTGCATCTATACAAAAGAATTTTGCTTGTTTTTTTGCCAGTGCAACCTTCATAGAAGCTGGTAGTTTTTCTGATAACTCTGCATCATTCCACATGCAGTTTAACAAAAATGTGCCTCCTGGTTTTAGATCCCCTAGCATATCGTATTTATCTACATAAGATGGATTGTGACAGGCCACAAAGTTAGCGGCTTTTACAAGATAAGTCGAGCGGATTGGCTTAGTGCCAAACCGCAAATGGCTCTGTGTCACCCCTCCGGACTTTTTAGAGTCATAAGAAAAATAAGCCTGCGAGTACATGCTTGTGTGATCTCCGATGATTTTTATTGAGTTTTTATTGGCTCCTACTGTACCGTCAGAGCCAATACCCCAAAACTTGGCAGAATACGTGTCAGCAGGGACAAGGTCTAGATATTCGCCAACTGTGAGCGATGATTTGGTTACATCGTCGGTTATACCTACTGTAAAGTGGTTGGCAGGTGTATCTTTTTTGAGATTGCCAAACACGGCAACAATTTGGGACGGGAAAAAATCCTTTGACCCAAGACCATATCTTCCGCCAATAATAAGCGGTATATTGCCGCCTCTTTCTAAATAAACCGTACACACATCCTGATATAGCGGCTCGCCCAGTGCGCCTGGCTCCTTTGTGCGATCAAGCACAGCAATCCTTTTTACGGATTGTGGCATTGCTGCATAAAAATGTGCAGCAGAAAACGGACGGTACAAATGTACTGTCAACAACCCGACTTTTTCGCCTTTGGCATTAAGATAATCAACGGTTTCTTCGATGGCTTCACAGGAAGAACCCATTGCTATCACTACATGCTCTGCATCAGGCACTCCATGATAATTAAACAAGCCATATTTTTTGCCAGTGAGTTTATTAATTTCGTTAAGATAATCTTCTACGATAATTGGTATCTTGTCGTAGTATGAATTATTGGCTTCTCGAGCTTGAAAAAAGATATCTGGGTTTTGCGCGGTACCTCTTAGTACAGGATGCTCTGGGTTTAAAGCATTGTTGCGGAAGTTGGCAATTGCTTTATGGTCGACTAGACAGTTGAGATCTTTGTAATCGATAACCTCTATTTTTTGCGCTTCATGTGATGTGCGAAACCCATCAAAGAAATGCAGAAACGGTACCCGTCCTTTGATTGCGGCAAGATGAGCAACCGGGGCTATATGCATAACCTGCTGCACACTGGATGACGCAAGCATCGCAAACCCAGTCTGACGACAAGCCATAACATCAGAATGATCCCCAAAAATAGAAAGAGCTTGGCTGGCAACTGCACGAGCACTTACATGCAAAACTCCAGGCAACAACTCTCCTGCCATCTTGTACATACTTGGGATCATAAGCAAAAGCCCTTGACTTGCTGTATATGACGTAGTTAAAGCACCAGCTTGAAGAGATCCATGCATTACGGCAGCTGCTCCTGCTTCGGATTGCATTTCTACGACTTGCAGCGCTTGATTAAATATATTTTTTTTGCCGTTGGCGGCCCATTCGTCACAAAATTCTGCCATATTGGATGACGGTGTGATTGGGTAGATTCCTGCAACTTCTGTAAATGCATACGAAACATACGCGGCAGCTTCGTTTCCATCCATAACTTTCATGTTTTTTGTATCCATACAATTGCTCCCTTAATATATAATCGTTATGTCCGACTATAGGATTTAATAGTATGATTTACCGGATGTATGATTATTATGCCTTTATTTTGCAAGTTCTTGCCTATCATACAAAAATCTGTTATGTTGGCTTTAAATACCAATCAATGGATATTGATAAAACAACATAAGTTGTTTATACAAAGTAATAAAGAGGAGGTTTGTATGGCTAAGTTGGTAAAGTACGGTATGGTTGGCGGCGATATCAAGGCTTTTATTGGCGATGTCCACCGCAAGGCAATCAATTTTGATACCCGGGCAGAACTGGTTGCAGGATGCTTTAGTATCGATCAAGATCTAAACAAAGCAACAGGAGAAGAATATAGTGTGGATCCGTCAAGGGTGTATGCCAGTTACGAAGAAATGGCAAAATCAGAAAGCAGCCGCGAAGATGGGATTGATTTTGTATCCATTACTGTCCCCAACTACATCCATTATGAAGTTTGTAAGGCATTTTTAGAAGCAGGTATTCATGTAGTCTGCGAAAAGCCTCTGTGCTTCGAAGTCTCACAAGCAGAGGAACTTTTGAAGCTCTCAAAAGAAAAAAATCTTATTCTTGCAGTCACATACTCCTATACTGGCTACACAATGGTCAAAGTAATGCGAGAAATGATCCAAAATGGCGAAATAGGCGACATACTTACCATAAACGGTGAGTTTGCCCAAGAATGGCTCTTGGATCAAATGGACCCGAGTGGGGAGAGTAAAGAGCTGTCCACTTGGCGGATGGACCCAAAGATTGCAGGCATTTCCAACAGCATGGGGGATCTTGGTACCCATATAGAACACATGGTATATTATGTCACTGGGTTAAAAATCAAGCGTCTTATAGCAACAACAGACACCTTTGGGCATCCCCTAGATTTTAATGCATATGTATTACTCGAATATGAAAATGGTATCAAAGGCACATATTGGAGTTCTCAACTTGCAGCTGGTAAGCTAAACGCACTACTAGTTAGGATATATGGCACCAAGGGTTCTTTAGAATGGGATCAGCATTATCCCGACTATCTACGCTTTACCCCCAAAGATAAACCACCGCAAACTCTATCTAGAGGTACTGGATATTTGACTGGGCAAGCGGCATCATATAGCCGCCTACCCTTTGGTCATCCAGAAGGTCTTTTTGTAGGATTTGCAAATATATACAAAAACATAATAAGCACAGTACACAAACTAAAAATCGGGCAAACGCCTACTGTGCAAGACCTGGATTTCCCGACTGCCGAAGATGGGTTAAACGGCGTAAAATTTGTACACGCTGCGGTAAAGAGCGCAAAAAATGATAGTGCCTGGGTAAATTTGCACTAAAACAACAAATAAGTGAAGCTATACTCATAAACCAAAACGCCGCCTGGATATCGGCATTTCCAGGCGGCGTTTTGGTTATAGTGACAAAACTGTCACTCACAAATCTCATTGCTGTCACTTTATAGTCACATTCTCAGATTATACTTTGTTCATCACAAACGCGAGAGGAACAATGTGTGAAACATCCGCGAAGCGGATTTTCATACCAACATATTTGTTCCGCCGACGAAGGAGGCATGAAATAAGACATGAGCATCTTAAAAGTAGAACAACTTACAAAAATTTATGGACGCGATAACTCACAAGTCAATGCATTGGTCAATGCATCATTTTCTGTAGAAAAAGGCAGTTTTGTTGCTGTTATTGGGGCATCAGGCAGCGGCAAATCAACCCTTTTGCATCTCATAGGAGGGATTGACCGACCTACATCTGGCAATGTAATAATCGATGGGCAAGACATTTTTTCTATGGATGAATCCAAATTAGCCGTTTTTCGCCGACGCAATATGGGGATTGTCTATCAGTTTTACAACTTGATCCCAACCCTAACAACCAAAGAAAATATTATGCTACCCTATCTCCTTGATGGAAGAAAACCAAATGATGCGTTGCTCACAGAGCTACTAGAACTTACTGGCCTTAAAAACAGAGCAGATCATTTGCCAAGTCAATTGTCTGGCGGGCAACAGCAGCGAGTTAGCATAGCCCGCGCTTTAATAAACAGTCCAGCAGTTATTTTGGCAGACGAGCCAACAGGTAACTTGGATTCCAAATCTAGCCGTGACATTTTGGATTTATTGATAATGGCAAACAAACGCTATAACCAAACACTAATAATGATTACCCATGATGAAAAAATAGCTCTCCAAGCTGACCGAATCATCACCATTAGTGATGGACAAATTATAAATGACGAGGGGGTGCGGCATGAAACTCACAGCAAAACTGGCCAAAGCCCAGCTTAGTACCAACCGCAAGCGGACTGTATGGACTCTTGTTGGCATAACTCTATCCGCATCCATGATAACCGCTGTATTTGGATTTGTCGCAAGTGCTTTAACTACTGTTTTGAGTATGATTGGGGGCGATTTGCGGGATGTATATCGTACTACAATGATACTTATCGGTATCATCCTAAGTTTTATTATTGTTACGGCTTCGGTTATCGTGATATCCAACTCATTCCGGGTAAGTGCTGGCGAGCGGCTCTCTCAGTTTGGCATCCTAAAAAGTGTAGGTGCCACAAAACGTCAAATCGCAGAATCTATTATGTACGAAAGCATATTTTTGTCTCTCGTCGGCATACCGATTGGGATTGCGGTAGGTCTACTAGTACAATTTATTGGTATAGAGATTGCCAATTTTCTCATTGTTGATGTACTTATCGACCAAACTCAAAACCCAGACGCTATTTTCAATTTTGTTATTGCTTGGCAGGCGATAATTGCTTCTATCATAATTTCTTTGGCTACAGTGCTGCTTTCTGCATGGCTACCCGGGCGCAAAGCGGCAAAAGTCCCAGCTATTTCTTCGATTCTTCGTCACGGTGATGTAAAGGTAAATCTCAAACATATAAAATCCAATTGGTTTGTAAACAGGCTGTTTGGTTTTGAAGGGATACTAGCATCCAAATCTATGAAGCGCACAAAAAGGAATTTCCGGGCTACGGTTCTTTCTCTTTCTATTAGTATAATTTTGTTTATTGCTGCAAGTAGTTTTGGCGCACACCTAAATAGAATGGCGCGATTAGTATTAAACCCGGTGGAAGCTGATGTAATTGGGCAATATGCCAGCTCCCAAGAAGCAATTTTTGATGACTACGGAAATATAACTCATATGTATTATAGCCCTATTTCACCACAAACAGCCGAAGCTGTTATTGGTAGACTACGAGAGTTTCCTGAGACAACAGTTATCGGTGTGGGTATGAGAAACAGCAATTGGAGGGTAACTGGCGGTTATGTGCCAAGGGTGCTTTTATCACAGGATATGTATCATCATATAGACGATGAAGAAGAACACGAAAATATCTTTATGAACTTTACACTAATAACCCTTGATGCAAAGACATATGCTGAGCTATGTCAGCGCGCTGGTGTGCCATATGGCTCCAATATTCTTGTTAATTATTACAGGCGTCATATAGACGGTAGATGGGTCGAGATAACTCCGTTTGTTTTTAGGGAAGAAACTGTTGTTGCCGCAGGTATTGGTTATGAAATAGAAGTCATGCTGCATGGAGAACTACGTGGTGATCAAATCCCTATGGAAATAATGCATGCGACAAGAAGTAGACTTGCAGTAATAGTTCCCGAACTTTATTCAAAGTCATATTACTGGTTTGCACAAACTGCTAATCCTAGAGGTTTTTCAGCCCATACACATGAAACATTTGATATGCTAATACCCCCAACACATTTGCATGTAAATCAAGCCGTACACAACTTTAATGCAATAGCAAATCAAGAACGAGCATTAGTACGCCTTGTGATGGTTTTTGTATACGGTTTTGTTGGGATGCTTACATTGATTGGTGTAACCAATGTAATTAGTACGATTTATGCCAATGTTAAAAGCCGTGCCAAAGAATTTGCTGTTTTGCAATCTGTTGGAATGACTCGGGGTGGACTTAGCAAGATGCTCAATTTAGAAAGCGTCCTATGTTCGTTTAAATCACTTGTAATTGGGATACCACTTGGAGTCGGAGCCGCATTTTTAATTTATCAAGCAATGCTTCAATCTGTTGGGTTTAGATTTGAGTTGCCGTGGCTTGCCATTATTCAAGTAGTGCTTGCAGTGTTTATAATAACCTGGATTACCATGCGGTATTCCGCAGCTAGGCTAAGAGGTAAAAACATAGTAGAAACTATACGGGCGGAGTAATCCTAAAATCCCTAACTCGCAATTGCACTGTCGCATTC
>Ga0123355_10014487_pt1 | contig 12337 bp, 10 predicted proteins | sample TergutEmb28metaG_3_FD_89872 | JGI IMG/M metagenome (GOLD analysis project Ga0123355, IMG submission 89872) | Embiratermes neotenicus P1 segment gut microbial communities from Petit-Saut dam, French Guiana - Emb289 P1 | ecosystem: Host-associated > Arthropoda: Insects > Digestive system > Gut ...
AGTGGGTCTGGAACGGGGTCCACTCAGCCTCGTGAGGTCAAACTGAGGAGCTACTTGAATAAAAAAGTAGCAGCTCCAGGTTCAGAAAACAGAGATTAACGGTCGTGGGGACCCGTTGCGCTAGCCACGTGACACCCCTCTATCCGCAAAAGTTGGCACTAACTTCGACTACCGGCGGCGGCCGCTCTGTCGGTATGGCTCGCTCGCGGACTAAAGCCACGGAGTTTAGTTTAGTTTAGTTTTAGTTGAAATGGCATTACTACCCCTAAAGGTTACAAGTAGTTTAAGGATTCACAACATGTGGGAATGCTACCTGCAGGTAACACTGGGAATACAGACAGGTAAAGTGCTGCACAGAACAGTCGACATAAATATACGAAAAATACTTTTATAGTTACATTCATCAAATTGAACATGAACATAATCATAAATTGTGACTTAAAACAATAACACAATAAAACTTTGGACTGCATTAGGAACTAACACAATGGCTAATAACTACACTGCCACACAGGTATAATCACAAAATAGGGTACACATTTTGAAACCACGAAAGTAAGTTCATAACGAAAATAGATGATAGTCTGATTAAAATGCTGCTGGTGTCTGCAATTATCCTACAATCACAGGTTTGGATGTGAACTGCTGCATTTAAAGAACCAGAAGCCAGTAATGATAATATTTCACTGTTAACATACATACATACATAAATGCCTGAAGACCACTTGTTATTTATATATGCATCTGAAACATATTCAAAGCCATTTTAAACAACAAGACTGCAATTTCTACAAAACAAATCAACAGGGAAGGACACAGTATGACCTACAGTAAGTCAAAATTTAAAATGTCCCACACATCTACAGTAAGATTCCTTTAAATGGTCATCTGATAATTAAAAAATCCTGATAATCTGGCACTTGAGGACAGCAGTCCCTAAGACCGGAAGTTTTGCCAAGCGCAACTTTCGTTACGCATATTGATTCCATGATTTTACATTGGGTTATATCGATGTTACATCACTGGCACAAACTTTCTCATCACTATCAACTCTATTTCCATTCTGTTATATGCAGCTATCCACTATAATGGCTTCAACAGATCCACAGACGAGGAAACAAGGTACTGGTTTAAAGAATAAATGTGGTAATTCGATTCCACATAAACTTCAAGTAAAAATGGAGGCTTAGGCTTAAAAGTGGCAGAAATGGAAGAGAGGTTATGGCTTCATACAATGTTGCATTGTCACTTATCTATGACACAAAGAAACAGAAGTGCCAATTACAATCAGCTATAGTATCAAGGGAAAATGTAAAGGACCTTTCCGAGTGAGAGATACTGACAGAGCATAAGTGTAGAAGCAGGAACAAAATATTACCTTTAAGAACCTAGGTCAGTACATCTGCCATCTGATAATCCAGAATATTCAAAACTTCGGCATCTGTCAGTTCATATGAATGCCGGATTAACAGGACTTTACTGCATAACTGACAAAGACATTTGTCACGGATAAAGTTGAGATTTACTACATATTTCTACTTAGGTCTGTTCATGAACTCTCTACAAAACTAAAGATGCATTCCAAACATTTTACTGTGACGCAAGATTCATTTCCTTACAGTCTGAAAAAGAAACAAATGAAATATCAGCACCCAGAAAGTACTCCAATTTATTTTAGTTGTAAAAAAGAGAGGTCCTAAAAAGGTATTCCACAGTCACAACTACATAAAGTAAAATAAACTAATGCACATGAGAACTGCAATGAAGACTGCAATGTCCAAACACCTGAACATTCTAGCGATGTTTAAATTTACAATACACACATGCACAATCATCGCACCATTTCACTCCGAACTTCTTCCAATTGTACTGTCATCTATTACAAATACATTCTACTATCACTATTACCGCTAACTCTCAATTCATCATGATCACAAAGAAGTCAAGAATTCTGTGTTCCAAATACTTGTTTGGGGGAGAGTAAAAATCCCATCATGGCTGAATACTTGCCTATATTTGCAAACCATAGTAACAGAAGTAAGATAAATTAATTTTTGTCTTCAAATAAACTTACAACCAATAACTGACTGGCCCAGTGCAATTTAAGCTCAAATATTTAATTAAAATCATTACTTTCCCTTATTTTCAAAAACATGCATCTTGATTTAAAACCTACCTATGAATTACCCAGAAATATAACAACAACACAACATATGATAGACACAACCTACTTGCCATCTAGCTGAGATGGCCATCATAATGCTGTCTGAACAGGTCGAAGGCTCCTGGAGGGAACACTACGTTGCATATCGGACATACTGAATTGACATTACGAATGCTCCTCTCTTGCAACGGCAATGCTCTGGAAGGAAAGTTTCAGACGCTAGACACATACACATTATGGAGACCAGGGTATTTATCATAATATGAGACAAGGTGTATATGAGGTATCTTGAGAAGTTTCTACATCTTTTATCTTAAATATTTTTCATTTATCTTTCCGACATTACAAATGTATTATTTCTCAACAAAGTTTCCTTGCATGTCAAGACACTTTGCCAACTGGTCTACAAGCTGTGTGAAGACATCATAAAGAAGGATTTTCCATTGTGGATGAAGCCACTCACGCACTGCCTCACTCTCATCATCATGATCTGCAATTCATTAGACTCTCCACTGTGGGTCCAAACAAATCGAAATCAGAAGCCAGGTCCGAGCAAGTACGAACTTTGCAACTTAGTGTCTGAAGGGTGGTCACTGTATAGTCAATGGTATGAGGGCATGCAATACCATGTAACAAAGAACACCCTGTACAAGTTTCCCTGTTTTGTGTAAAAGCCGATCACAGTTCATTTTCCATCAAATCAGAAGGCACTTGTTACTGTAATCCTGTATCTATGTTGCACTCACAGATAATGTTTACAAATCGGGCCCTGGGAAACGCAAAACACCATCAGCATAAGCTTTCTATCTAAAGCCATAATCTGGAATTCTTGACAAGAGGAAGGGTTTCGAGTGCATGATCGGTCACTTGTTCTCAGGTTCATAAAGACAAATCCAGGTCTCATCTCCCACCACAATGTGATAACATTTCAAATGACAGGAGCAGATGCCTGTACGAGGTCACTTGTGCTTTTCCATCAGTTGCCTACGCACCCACGCTGCACAAACCGTGGAACTCGAAACTACTGATTAAGCTTATGCTTGGCTAATGTTCAATTCTTGTGCAATATATGTGAGAGTGACTCTTCCATCCTTCAGAAACATAGCTCTAGCTATCCCCAGCGTCACACTGCTAGCTGATGTTCAGGGGTACCCAAACACGCTGCATCAGTCACACTTGTCTGTCCTTGCTACAACAATTCACTCCACGTTCATTTCTCAAAAGTAAACAGCACAGACCCAATACTGAGGAGATGAACATATGTAAATATCAACACCTTCACACCTTCTGCCCATAGAATATTTACCACAGTTCTCTGTTCTTCTTTGGTACAAACTGAAAGTGTTGCAGACATGTTCCATTCCTGACAGCCACTAACACAATGACAGCAAGGTTGAGACTATCAGTGTACTGACACGTCACACAACCAGTTACAGTGTAGCCAACTCTCCAAAGTTTTTCCTCATACCAGTAACCACCAGAAAAAAAAAACTGCAATAACTTGCTGAAGGTCCCCCATACTTCACAAGTTTTGGGGTTTCTGTAGTGTTGCATCTGATACCTATTCTTCTAAGATACAATGAGGAGTTAACCAAACAGAACAGCGTAGTGAAGTTCATGTACATCATTAGCTTGTGCTGTATTTCCAGCATAATGCCTCACACATATATGGCTATGTATGAAGCCAACAAATGGGACATTTTATGACTGGTACATATTGAACAGAATACACTGAACCATATGTCTGTAAATGTGTTACAGAAGAAAATATGACAAAAAAGTGTATAAATGACTCCCAGATGCAGGAAACCAAATATCTGACACCACTGAATAATAGTACAGTCCACCACCCGGTATGACCTACAGCCCAACACGGACACCTCCCATTCTCAGAAGCAACCTTCGTATTATCCTCACCTTACCTTTTTTGTATTTGAAGTGACTGCCATCTAAATGATTTACCCACACAAATGTTGATAAAAATCTTGCTCTGCCATCTACATACCCAGCAAATCATAACCTCCTAAGACTTCACTACCCTAATACCGTGTGTCATGAAAAAATCATAGACTTCCTGACTATGAAATTCCTGGAACAAGAACATAATTCCTAATTTTCCAAAAGAAGATGCAGTGGGAACTTTCCAACTAATCAACGGCTGTTAAGTGTTAAGCTGCTCATTCACACAAGTTGGTGATTTATCCATTCCCAGCGTTTGCCTTGTGCAAAGAAAACACAATGAATCAAGATCATCTGCCAAACTGCACAGTTCTAAATCCTGGAAATACTCCACCAACTATTGAACTACACAAGGATGCTAGAATATGAATGGAATTCCTCTATGTGACTGAGCATTAGGCAAAGGTGAAGATGATGGTGGGGGTGGGGGAGTGGGGGTGGTGACAGCAGGGGCAGTAGCAGTGGTGGTGGCGGCGTTGGGGGTGGTAGTCGTGATGGTGGCAGCAGCTATGGCTGTCATTGTGGAATGTGCAAAATTCTTACAGAAAAACAACTAAAAAACTGATATAAATAATTTTAATTGTTACTGCTGTTTATGGGTCATTTATCCAAGCTGACGAGCCACGACAGCCCAGTTAGCCTGGGGGCTAGAATACAGGACTGACATCTGAGAATCAGAATTTCAATTCCCTGCAGGGACAAGAGATTTTTCTCTTCTCTACAGCATCCAAAGTAGCATGAGTACCAAGGGCACTGTCCCCAGGGCTAGTGTGGACAGGGCACTATGTTGACCACCCATCTCCAGCTAGTGCCAAGTTTAAGAACAAACACAGTTCTATCCCCCCCTCCCAATTTGTCTTCATGGTGTGCTCATGGACAGCTTTACTTTTACTTTTACCTTTATATCTATGATATGTGATTTCTGTAAAGAATTTTGTTGATCACATACGTGTCATTCCTGGAACCGGATACCGCAGGCTGTGATAGACAGATCAGATCCCCCGTCATCGGCTGCCCTCTTACCACAGAACTGCTCGCATTTGACTGCTCTGATGAAGATGAAGATTTTGCTTTCTTTTCGTTCAGTCTGTGATACAGTTTTGCAAGACGTTTTTCCACTTTCTGCTTCTCAGTGTACAGCTTCCTGTACTCTGCTGCTGCCATCTGCAGCCGCAGTTTTAACTCCTGTTCTTTTTCCAGGCACACATTCACTTCTGTAGCACTGAGGCCACCACACTGCTAACAACATAAAAATGTAATGCACATTCAAACACAGTTTTTCTCTACACACAGTGAAAGAAGTGCAGAATATCTAAACACAAGATAATATCCACAACAAGCAAGGATCCAGAACAGCTAATGATTACTCAGTCACATAATTCCTGAAATGTTAAGCAATCCTAAGGTCCAATACTAAGGAACAAACTTCTATGTTAAGAGATATATTTCTGCAGCAGTTTCAGTTCATGAAAAAAAATTAAAAGTACCTACAATTACTGCTGACTTATTGTTTCCAAGTTCTGCCTCTGTCTCTACCAAGTGAATGGACAGTTACAGATGCAGGGGAAATGGTGTTATCAAGTGTGCAAGGCATCGTAAGCGTAGTTAAGGTCAAACAAACAATTTCAACCAACATCATGCTGGCCAGTATTGTCCTGACATATCCATCCACACCCCCTCCTTGTAAAACGTTCTGGGACAATGCACTGAGCTCATTCAGCACTGTTACTGACTGTACATTGGGGGTCTTACAGGAACCTAAACTCTACGCTCAAAATAAAATAGTTTTATTCCGTCGAAACATGATAATATCATACAATCACCAGCACCATAGTATGGATACATGTTTTGGTCTTTTCTAGACCACCTTCAGGCCAATATTTTCCAGCAGATGGTACCATCAGTGCGCACTCTACATTATGGGATCCCATACTGTTTACAAGGTGTGCATAAAACAATCATAAAACCTTTATAACTGTTTTTACGCACACCCTGTAAACAGTATGGGATCCCATAACGTATAGGGCCCACCGATTGTACCTTCTACTGGAAAATGTTGGCCTGACGGTGGTACAGAAAAGACCGAAACATGTAGCTATACTGGTGTGCTAATGATTGTATGGTATTGTCGTGTTTCGACAGGATAAACTATTTTATTTTGAATATTAAAATCACAATGTATATCTTCTATTAAAAAGAAAAAAACTAATCTCTTCACCCTACAAAATTATGCACCTATTTGAAGAATAAAAAACCAACTAGATGTCACTTGCTATTTTTATTTTACTTCTTAGAGACTCAACATGTTTCAGGCATTAATATGCCCACCTTCAGGAGTATGCGAATATATTGTTGAACTACCACATTGGCCGTTTCGTTCATGGTTTGCTGTGTGTGGGAGTTTGGGTGCGGTTCAGCTGGAGTGGTACCCAGATACCACCCCAGGCAAACCGCACCCAAACTCCCACACACAGCAAACCAAGAACGAAACGGCCAATGTGGTAGTTCAACAATATAGTCGCATACTCCTGAAGATGGGCATATTAATGCCCGAAACATGTTGAGTCTCTAAGAAGTAAAATAAAAATAGCAAGTGACATCTAGTTGGTTTTTTATTCTTCAACTATCACAATGATGCACGGTCCAATAAACATCATATGCACCTATATTCAGTACTGTAGACAAGGCACTGTTATACACCAGACCACAGCCTAAAATGGGTGCAGTCTTCACATGGCGCGTATGACAGTAAGGGGTTATGAACTACGAATATCCCATTCCAGGGTTTTGAATGTGGCAAGTAATGCACCAACCAGCAACAGTAATACATTCACGTAAGCACAACATCAGTCTGGATATTTGCTCAGTGGTATCGATACCATGTCACCACATTTGGTCCATTCACTCTTACCATGTTTGTCATGTACCAAGTAGCAAATCACTCTATTACGCAACTATTACGCAACTCACATTGTAATTATTCAGTGCTACACAAAGTTCTAATATCCCAGCATAATTCACTCACATTTTTAATCCTGCATTACAGAATTCCATGCTGGCATTAGTTACAGTGAAATACTCATAAAAGAAACCCTTTTGGTTACGAGTGTGGTATTTATAATGTCAAATGCAAATTTATTTCTTATAATTAAAATTTTTCGTGCTGTTTTAAACCAATGGACTTTTGCCGTACTGCCAAATCAAATACGTAAGGACATGCCGAGATAATGGCCAAACCTGCTCTGGTAAATTGCCAGTTTCTTCCAATTTGTGCTGCAGCTCTGCTCTCTCCTGCCTTGTCAGAGGCAGACTCTCCTCTGGAGCAAGATTGCGGTCCAACTGACCCTGCGCCACAGGCTTCGGACCTCCCCACTCACACGCCATTTCACGTTCCTGTTCCTGCAGCTCAATCAACTCTTGGCAAACTTCTTCTTCACACTTCTTGTATCTTACAATTAAAAAAAAAAAAAAATCAATCATCTAATTCAACATCATTCACAGTTATGGAATAACCTTATTACTGCCTCATCTTGAAGCATTTGCCTACACAATTGAAAATTCTGAACTTCAGGTTAACAAAAAAATTTGTCACAAACCCCATCAATTTTTGACACCAGCAGGAAATAAAAAAGACTGCATTCTTAAGCCAGCAGTAAAAGCTCTTAGAAGCCAGAGCAGTTGGTTGTCACTAACTTGTGACAGAAGCAGCAACATGCTTAGCATGGACATTCCACTGATAGAAAGTATTCAAAAGCAGATGATTATGTAGAAAAATGAGACAGTTACTGTGTAATTGTTTCCAAACTTACAATAAAATTGCCTTCAATTTTTGACATACTCTTGTATAAGTTTACTATCCAGACTGTTTATTATTCAACAAACATAATACACTGCATCAGGTAAAATGTACCAATAGCCTTTGTTCCACCTTGACTACCACATGTTGTTCTTATGCATTACAAGGGGCCATAAGTAATATGGGGACTGGTTGGTGTACATGGAACATACACGTACATAATATTACCAATAATACAGTGTTGTATCCGTTGCGGACCTGATGAGGAACGTATCTTGGATGTTGTTCCCAGGAGGGACGGAGCTCGGAACTCAGGTTAAGACGGGGAGTCGGGCAGGCCACACACACATTCAATAATCCCCAAGTAGAGTGTACTGGAGTTTTATTGTGTGTAATTAGGGCATAATTGCAGTTACAACTGAACTGTATTGGTGACAAATCTCGCCAGCAGGCTCTTCATTACCGTTAACACTCACCGACCGTCGAGCTTCATTCTCTCTTGCTCAGTCACTGCTCGAGATACACAGCAGACTGCTACTGCAGAACACAGCAGCTACTGTTACATGCGTTACTCCACACACTGCTCGCGCGATAAACACTCAGCGCGTCCAGTTATAAACAAAAAGAAATAGAAGGAAATCATATTCCTCCCATGCCTGGTCTTAAGAGAGACGAGAACTAAGCATGATAAGATCAAGCTTATGACTAACATACAGTACATACAAGAATGCTAGAAAGAAAAGAAAGAAAACCACAACAACAAAAAACTCAATGTGTGTCAACTACACAACAATAGAAATTATATGGCAATATAATGCAAGGTGTATAAGACTGTACATGCCAACAGGCAAAAGTTACTGATATCTCTAAAACTATGAAGAAGTTGTTAAGTCAACACCTTGCATTACACTGGTGTCTATTTGCACAACACTTATAGTAATTACACACATGTATATCCTACGTACACTGCCCCACCCCTCCCCCCAACTGTGACTGCTCTGTAACAACCGAAACCTGTCATTTAAGGTGTAACACAGACTATTAAGTACATTTTACTTGACACAGTGCATTACGTTCATTAAATAATGAATGTCTGAACTATATATACAGGAATATGCAAGATTCTACATTATACAGAATAATCTATCAGCAGCTTCAGAAGAATTAAGGCATAGTTATCCAATTTTGGATCAGCTGGAGAGCTAACAAGCCATCACACCTGCACCCAGTGGACTGAGTAAATGTGTTCATTAATGCACGTATTCATGAAAGACACAGTTACAACAAACACTCTAAATATGAAACAGACTTAGATGACAAACTTTTCATGTATCCAAATATAATTCAGTGTCTTGAAAATCACTCACTGGATTTAAACATAAAACTGACTTTCTTCCCAAATGCATCTCAATGTTCAAAAGAAAGTTATTTAAAACCTGTTATTCTAAACTTCTAAAAACACAGTGAAATGAATCTGTAGTGCCTAAAATTCATTCTGACATACGAAATGAAATTCAATTTGCTAATCCATCTACCTACAATTTAGAAAGTAGGAATATTATACTGTATGTTCAAAAGTTTCGAGCCATTAGACCAATCTTTGTGAAGAAGATTTGAATAAATATACAACCCCTCATCAAATAGGCAATTAATGTTAATACATCACATACTCATTCTTCCTTTCCACAGCATAGGACCGCTGCTGCATCAGGACAGACTTTTCTTCTTTTATCTCCTTCATTCGCTGATCAATCTCAGATATCCTCATCGCGGAGCTCTCCACAAAAACCGTCAACTCACATACAGCTGCCTTCAGACTGTCCACTTCAGAATTACCATACATATAAGGGTCACCTTCCATCAGGTAATCTTCCCTCAAACGTTCTTCTAAGCAGGTCAATTTATTAGCTGTTTCTGTCAATTCCTTCTCCTGCTGGTCATAAATAGTTGTCACCTCTTGATGCTCATATTGCAGCTTCCCTTCCTCAATATCCAGCTCTGAAAGACGCTCAGTTATTGCATTAATCCTTTCCAATTGGACATTCTTATTGGCTGTGGCCTCCTCTTGAGCTACTGCTAGGTTGGCAATCCTGTGTTCTAAATCTATGAAAACTTTTCTGAAATGGGTTTTTTTCCCAAGCTCGTCACTTAATTCTTGTAGCTTCAGGGGGCTCGATGCATTTTCCAGGTCCAATAAACGATTGGTGAGGTGTTCATTATGAATGATCAGCTTACGTCGGGACTCGATAATCTTCCACAGATCAACTTCCAAACTTTCCTTCTCACGTATTATCTCTGCTAGAGAAGGCTCCTGTTCTGAAATTTTATTCTGTGCCTCTAACAACTGCTGTGTCAGGCGTTTGTTTATCTCAGCTGTCTCGGCAGCACCTTTCTTTCTCTCATCTGCCTCTGCCCTGGCCACATGTAAATCCTTTTCCACAATCGTGACTCTGTTCGCTGCGTCTTTCAACTGTCCCTCATACACTTCAGTCATCATCCTTATTTCCTTTTCCCTCTTACTTGCTGCCTGAACAAGTTCACTTAACAGGCATTCCTTTTCCTTCTGAAGATCATTTATCTGTTTTGACCTCTCCTCTGAAATCTTCTCGGCACTTACAACCTGGTCCTGAAGAATCTTCTTCTCTTCCTGTAGTCCTAAAAGTGAAAAAGCATCATCATACCTTTTCATAACAAACAAATCTGGTAAGTTGACAAAAGATCTCAATATCAGAAAGTCACAGCATCATGGATACTCATACTGGGGTTAGAGGCATCAGCTTTGCATCTGAATGTGTTCAGAGGCTGCCTCTCAGGAAACACCTTTAAACAGGCCACAACACTCCTTTTTCAACTCACCTTCATTCATGCTAGTTAACAGATACACATACACAATATGAACATGGTGGCTCCAATCTATGGCAGTACACCAATAGTTTCCTTCAGCTCATGACACACAACTTTAACATATAAATGACCCAAGTGCTGCTTCTGTTCTTGAACTTGCCTTTTTTATTTTGTTTGTTCAAAACAACCTGTGCTATGTCTGGAAATAATGTTCAAATTACTCCTGAGAAATCCTCATTTAATTTCCTTCATCTACTGTAGTCTGAGCAAGTTTCAATTCAACAAACATGGCCCTGCCAGGATATGGGATAGCTTAGTCATTACACTGATTAGGGTACGGACTGACTGATGGGTTTAGCATCCCAGCAGAGGCAAGAGATTTTTCTCTTCCACACAGCATCCAATCACAGCAGGCCCCACACAGGCTCTTATTCAACAAGCACCAAGAGCCATCTTCCCAGCGGTCAATCAGCCAGGGCACGAGTCTGACCACTTGCCTCCACCTAATGCCTAGGATAAAAATGTATGGAGCTACACCTCCACTGCCCCTCTGTACCTCATAACATGACAGGGGTAACTTTACTTTAAATGGCACACGAAGTGTCTCCACTTACCTAACATGTCATTCTGCACAACTTTTCTTGCAATCTCCAAGTTTCGTATGCCTTCTTGCAACTTAAAACAAAAGAAAACTTTGTTTAGTATTACGGATCATACAGTCTACAAATAAATGTGACAGGAAAGTCAGATGTACCTCACAATTAGCTGCCCGCTGCACTGCGAGCTCCTGTGCCACCAGCTCTTTGCTCTGAGTCAAAGCTTCCAACATTTGTGTAAGACTGTCCACTTGGTCCTTGTACTGGATAATTTCTGCAGCAGAGCCTGACCTGTTCTGTGTCTCATTTCTTAACAGATGTGCCATATGCTCCTTGTCCTTCAAACACACATTGAAATGCATTACTTTTTTACAATATACAAAGCATAAATCCTTTCACCAATGGTTGTAATAACTCATTCAGGTAACTTGTTATGTCATTACCACTCATCCATAAGTTTTCAACACAAAAGAGCACAGAGATAAGAATTAGAAAGTTCTTTGTATGCTCAAAATGCCTATACGAAGTCTGGAATTCTCACAACAGAATGTATTACAGCAATCAAAGAATTCATGTAAATATCACAGTACTTCAAATTTAAGACAACCTCTAATTCAAGACACACCCCACTATAAAAAAAGGGAGTTTTTTTTTTTTTTTGGGGGGGGGGGGAGTCTGCATTCAAATCCATTTCACTGTCCACAAAATTTACCACTATTTTGACAAGGCCACTTATTATTTAAGGAAAATTATGTTCTTGAGTCTTTTGAAGAGTGACAAAACAAACCCCCACATTTAAGATACACCACAATTTTCAGTTTGTAAAAATGTAAAAAAAAAAAAAAAAAAAAAAAAAAAAAAAATAAAAAAAATAATTAATACAAAAAAAAAAATATCTTACAAAAAAATACAAAACCACCCCAAAAAAAAACAACCACCCCAACAATCACCCAAAGTGTTTTTTTTTTTTTTATTTTG
>Ga0123355_10014488_pt1 | contig 12337 bp, 7 predicted proteins | sample TergutEmb28metaG_3_FD_89872 | JGI IMG/M metagenome (GOLD analysis project Ga0123355, IMG submission 89872) | Embiratermes neotenicus P1 segment gut microbial communities from Petit-Saut dam, French Guiana - Emb289 P1 | ecosystem: Host-associated > Arthropoda: Insects > Digestive system > Gut ...
CCGATGCGACTATTGCAGAAGCGGTTACTCTGGCTCCTTCTGGGAAGTTGCCGCCGCCTGTTCCGCCGGTTACTGTAAGCAGATAGGTCTGAATCGGATCCCAGGTTGCGGTAAGGGTTACATCAACGCTAGGCATCACGAACGATGTTGCCATTGGATCAAGGGTAACTCCCACTGCCGTCCAGCCAGCAAACGCAAACCCTTCAAGTGTTCCCGGGGTAATATTGACTGTGGCTCCTACCCTGCGGGTGCCGTCGGCTGTTGCGCCATAGCCGCCTTCTAATACGGTCAGGTTGCGCACCTGGGCAAAGTTGGCCGTAAGTGTTACGTCATTTGCCGGCATGTTAAAGGTTACGGTTTCGCTGGCAAGTTGCTCTGCGGTTAAGGCTGCGCCGCTAGTTGTCCAGCTAACAAACTCGTATCCTGCTGCTACTGTTGCGGAAGCGGTTACGCTGGCACCATGTGGGAAGGTTCCGCTGCCTGTTCCTCCGGTTACAGTTAGTGTGAACGTTCTTTGCGGATTAAAATCAAAGCTACGGAAACGGAAGGTTGGGGGACCGGTGAACCAATCATCATCGTACCCTTCAAACAAATCATCCCAGCCTAGCACGTCATCTACGCTAGCCATGATGTTGTTTTGAACATTGAGTACGTCAAATATGTCATAATCAAGGCTGCTTACATCCAGGCCGGTTAACCAGTTTCCACTGACATGCAACTCTACAAGTGCCGCTTGCTGGCTTATATCAAGCTCTGTTAGATAGTTGTCCGATGCTTCCAAGTACATTAACTCGGTCAGACCGCTTACATCCAGTTCGCTTAGTTGATTGCCATTTACAGTAAGTGACGTCAGTTGTGTGTTGTTGCTTACATCCAACTCTGTCAGATTATTGTCATCAATGTGGAGCACCGTCAAGTTCGTGTGGGCACTTACGTCGATTGTATCAAGGTTGTTCCCACTCAAGGAAAGATGGGTAAGATCATTGATTCCACTTAGATTCAGTGTATCCAATTCGTTATTATCCAAGTGAAGTGATTCCAATGACGGGAGGTTGCTCAGTGTCACCGTGGCAAGACTGCCGTCTACTATCCTAATGTACCACAATTCGGGTAGCCCACTTATATTCACGTTGGTTAGCACATCGCTTATTATCAACAACATCTCAAGATTTGCGAAATGTTCTATACCCCCCAGGCTACTTATGTTCCACAGGGTAACATCGTCGGCATTTATTATCGTAACCCCTGCAACATTTGACGGATATATATTACCTACGTGGCCACCCAACGTCCAATAACGCACATAGTCTTCAAAGACTGGACATGCGAAGACGATGGGGATTTCTGGTATCAGTTCAAAGTTGGCTATTAAGTTAACGTCATTGCCAGGCATGTCAAATGTGAATGAGCTTGTTGTAGGAAGCGGTGAAAGACCGGTACTACCCGCCCAGCTTACAAATCTGTGGCCGGTGGCCGGTGTGGCGGTGACGGTAACTGTGTCACCTTCAAAGAATAGGCCGTCATTGGGAGTAGCGGTAACTGTGCCGTTGCCGTTTACAGATGTAGTAAGATTATATTGATTGCCCATTACCCATGTTGCGTTTACGGTTACTGCGCCTGCGGGCATGGTGAAGTGGGTTATTGGGCTGTTGGCGTCAGCAAAAGTAACGCCAGTGCCGGCTGTGACTTCCCAACCATCGAATATCCAGTTGGGGTGTTCTGGATGCACGCCAGCATTGATGCCAACAATTGCATTTTCAGCATAGTTGCCTGCGCCGGTAGCTCCGGCATGGCCGCCGGCTACCGTTACTGCGAATGTCGCCGGGCCTGTGGGAGGAGAGCCGGCCGTGTGGCCAGCGGGAGTTCCCGGGCCAAAGGATACGAAGACGACGCCCGGCTGTGCCGGGATATGAGAAATTTGTCCGTTAGCGTTAGCATTAAAGGCGGAGCCATCCCAGGAAAAGTTGCCGCCTTGTGCAGTTACGCTTCCATCATCATGAACCGTAACGCGCACCCCCCTGGTGTTGCCGTCAATATTAAAGCGGCGTGCGTTTGCAAGAATCAGAGACAGCGTTGTGGGGCCGGTAATGGTTCTTTCAACGACTGAAGGAGTATGCGCCCAAGGCTCCAGTGGCCCTCCAGGAAAGTCGTTGCCTCCAGAAAAGAAGCCGTCAAGCAACCGGGCATGAGTATAGGCGGCATTTGATATTCCCCGTAGGGTAAACGGGAAAGCGGCACCGCCCTGTGCTTCCCAGCCTGCGGTAACTTCCACGGGCTCGTTTGGCATGACAAACGTTGTAATCGGGGAGGCACTATTTGCAAGGGTCACGCCACCTGATACAACTGTCCAGCCGGTAAACCCATGGTTCGCCTGCGTTCCGGCAGAAATCACAACTGTGGCACCAACATCATGGATTCCCGCGCCTGAGTTTACCCCGGCGTGGTGTCCATTTACGGTTACACTATGTTGTGCGACGAAAACAGCCTGTATGGTAACAGAGCCATGTGGCATGACAAACGTAGTGGTTGGGCTGGTTGCGTTGGCAAAAGTTACATTTCCTACTGTGGCTTCCCAGCGGACAAAACGATGCCCCGCAAGTTCACCCGCAAAAATTTCCACAGTGTGGCCATATCTGGCGTCATCGCGGCTTTGGGTTGCGCTGGTTGCAGCACTGATTAATGTCACTGGATACTCCTCATATGGATGATTATCCCAATGCGCCGTTACAACAACATCTTCATCAGGCATGATGAACACGCCAACCGGATTGGTTTCTGTGCCGCCAACAAAAACTACAGCAGGGTCAGAAGTCCAGTGCGTAAAGATATAGTCATCCTGTTCGCCTGCGCGCACGGTAACTTCAAGGCCTTCAGGAAACTCTCCGGCACCGGATTGAGCACCGGCATGACTGCCTTCAACTGTTACTTCAAAGACGTCTGCCCCGGCCGGGATGGCTGTGATAACAGAACTTACGGGCTGGCCGCCGCCGATGAAGCATTGTATGCCGCCGCTTTCAGCACGCCAATAGACGTCAAACTCTGCGAGAAAACCTGGGTCAGCGTCGTCTCTTACTTCAAGGTTAAGCGTTAGCAGATGCCCTTCGCCCGTGAAATCTACTGCGGAGTCAAAGCTGAAAAACGTACCGTATGGGCTAACTGCCGACGGTGGGATAAGGGTCAGGCTGGTTGCAGTGGAAATGGAGCCTGCCTCAAATGGTGTATCTGCCCATTCCACATAATCTGTGGGCAAGTCTATGTGCAAGAAGCTGATGGAGCCAATGCTTCTGCCGGTTGGGTTTACGATGGACACTGCCATCTGGAAGTCCGTTCCCGGCTCGAATGTTGCGCCGGGGATGGGCTCTACCCGAACGGTTACGTCTGTCGATGCGGAGATGACTCCCAAATATTGGGCGTCATTGGCCATACCGGGTACGGCAACGGCCAGCATCATTATAAAGCTGAGGATAAGCGCGGTTAATCGCTTTAGTTTTTTGGCTTTCATGATTTTATTTCCTCCTTTTTAATTGTCACTAGGGGCGTGCGGGGCGAATAGCCGCGCCTGTTCTTTCCCATGGGGGGGTTGGGTCTGTCCATGGGCAGTTGTCGGAGCCCATTAGGCTGTGCCAACCGGGTTGCCATAGTGGAGTCCCTTGCTCCCACGCACCACGATGCATGGGTATATGTTGATTTACTCTTGGCCACATGTTGCCGCCAACCCAGTTGAAACTAGAATCAGGGTGACCAATGTATCCAAAGCGTTCGGGGGTTGCACCGGTTAGATAATATAGCTGACGAACGGACACAAACTCAAAGCCCTCTGCCTGCAATGCAGGTATGAATATATCTAGCGAATTTACTGTTTGTTGTCTGCCGCCACCACAGTCGTGAAGAAGGATGTTTCCGCCATTGAGGCCGGTACGTACATTTTCACGGGAACGCGCCAAAATAGTGTTGGCGATAGACTGAGCACCGCCCGGACTTTGTGCTAAGAAGTCTGCAGGGTCTATGGCAGAGTCAATAAATGCCATGTTAAACTCCCAGTCGAAATGCCTAAGCATATTTCCCCATTCAAAGAACGGAGCGCGGAAGCAGAATGGCCAATAACCGGTTACATCAAATATTGCTTGGTGGGCTTGCCGCAAATTAGCCCTGGCATCGACCACGGTTGTGATCGGTGGCCCCATATAGTTTTGTGCGCCACCGAATGAACGATGATCCCACCCGTGGTTGCTTACATCATGCCCTTGGGCTATCATCCGCTGGATAATTGGTATAGTGTTCGCATGTGTACCCGGCCCGGAAGGGTGCCATAATGTGTTGTTGTTAAATTTAAGGGGATTTACATAAAACGTCGCTGTCGCGCCGTGATACTCCAATCTATCCAGTATCTGGGCGGTGTAACGGTTGTTGGGGCCATCGTCAAAAGTAAGGGCTACAAAGCGCGTACCCGGCGGGAAGTCATCTAGTGTCAGGTAACGGCGCATTCTTCCCTGTGCGCCAAATGTAACATCTTCACCGGCGATGTATGCCCGAAGCATCGCCAGGTCTTGCTGGTCAACATTGCCGTCGGCATTCAGGTCGGCATTGTCTCTGTGGAACCCTGCCGGCGGGTTGTTTGTGTTTGCCAGGTAGCGGCGCAGCATGGTGGCATCGGCGGCGTTGATGTAATCCGCGTTCCTTATATGCCCCAGCCTAACTGTGGCTGCGTACACTGCCACGGCAACAAACGCAGTTGCCATCAGTGTTGCAATAAGTAATACGCAAATTCTTTTTGCGTACATTTTGCACATCCTTTCTGTTGGGTGAATTGTCAAATTTTTTATTGTAATTTATTTGACAATTGGACAAAGTGGGGTCAAGGGTTTTACCTTGATACCCACGCGACACATCCCGTAAAATGGAGAGTTGCTTTGTGGAAAAATTCAGTTGGTTGGCATTGCCAACCAACTGAATTTTATATTAATCTTGAAAATCATCGGTGGTTGCGCCATCATTCAAAAAACCAATTATCTTATGGTCTTTCTGTGATATGTGGGTGGATGGGACCGCCACGGCGCGCGCCGGGTATTACCCAGTCGTTGAAGCGTGTGCCGCTACCCGAACCAGCAACGATACCGCTAGAATCCCTCAAAAGCGCAGGTTCTGCATCAAGGTAGTAGAAAAGCTGCTCTACGGTAACAATATGGTAGCCCATTGCCTGCAGCTCTGGTGTTACAATCGCAACAAACTCTGCAGCTCTTGCTCCGGCACTGGTGTTATCGTGGATAAGGATGACGCCACCGTTAGCACCGCCATTAGCAGCACCGCCATGAGCTATACCTGTGATGCTACACCAAGCACAACCGCGGCTGCAGCTGGAAAGTGTCCCGTGTATGATAAAGTCTGCCATTTCACGGGCGGTGTGTCCTCTCCAGTCGTCAACATCAAGCCCGGCAAACATCCAGGGCTGGCCGGTGGCTTCGTCGGCACCAACCCATTGGGGTGCCATGTTGAAGTAGTTGGGACGGAATGAGAATGGAGGGTATGGATTGGAATTGCTCCATGTTCTTCCATAAAAATCAGTTACAGGAGTTACTCCGTGTACCGCCTGTTGAATTGCTACGTTGGTGGGCAGTATCTGATTATTAATAATTGCATCCCGAGACATTCCCATGGACATCATGTGATCGTAAGTATGGTTACATATGGCATGGCCGTCTTCCAACATACGCCGCATTAGCGCACGGGCTGTTGGCTGAACAGGGTCATTGGGGTCAGGAGTCCACCAGCCTCTTATGCCAGGCATGGCTGTCACGTAAAATGTCATCACCGCACGGGATTGGGTGCCGCATGGCACAATGTGTGGTGTACGGCAGTAGTCATAGCGTCCTCTTTGTCCAGGTACGCAAGCTATTAGACCATTCATACCGCACACTACCTCTGGGCGGTTGTTAAGGTTACTCATATGGTTAAGCATACTTAATGTGTGAACATCGTGTGGGCCATCGTCCGTGGTTATTGCAATGAAGTATCCCGTTGGGCGCAAAGGCGGCAACTCTCCACCTGCGATATATGTTCTTATCGCATCCAAATCTGCCTGGCCTATAACATCGCCGCCAACTACATAAGCATTGTCTCTTACAAAGATTGTTGGCTCGGTGCCTGTGGCTAAGTACCTTCTAAGTGCGGTGGCGTCGGCGGCGTTGATATGATTTTCGCCCCTTATGCGCCCCCGTGCGTCTTCAACTAATGCGACTACGTCCAGCGGCCCAAAAGCCGCAAGCACACCCGCCGTCATAACCAGCGACACCACCAAGGCAACGATTCTTCTGCCTTTTGACGCCGCAAAACTTCTCACTTTCATGAAGATTCATCCTTCCTGTTTATATAAATTTTTGTTAAACATTTCCGGCAAAACACAACCCGGGTTCATCACCCGAATGCCAAAAAAACACCCCCATCTCGATAAATTTATGTAGCTAATTAAATGCACAAAACGACACAATACACCCAGCCCACACCCACAACGCCATTTTGGCTAATGTGCCAGCCGATTTATATTATGCCACAGGATATATGGATGATATAACAATTAAGCACTATTGTCAATTGCAGTTTTATTAATGATTAACAAATGTAATGCTGCAAAATGCTTTTATGTTGACATCAAGGCTTTTTACTTGATACCAACGCGAGAAACCCCGTAAAATCGCAATTTGTTTCGCCGCAAAATCCAACTGGGGCGTGTAGCCACAACGGAAATGATACGATTTTTGCGGCAGTTTTGGGCTAAGAGTCTGTTTAATATCTCACTTTCACCGCCTAGCATTACATTCGATACGTGTAATAATGCTCCAGAGTTTATTCTTGAATCGTTGGATTTTTTTTGACGTCCAAGAAAAACATCCAAGAAACCGCGGTATTACGCGATTCTTTGAAGAAGGGGGTGTCAAGGTTTTTTACTTGACACCCCCTTGTCCAGGAGCAGCGGAGCATTGACCAAAAAGCGGGATATTTCCGTTGTGGCTACACGCCCCAGTTGGGTTTTAGGGTGTGTGCTATGAATGGTGGAAATAACGCTTCAAATGCTTATTGGTCGTGCAGTAAAGAATCAGCGAGATTTCTTCCATATTTTTTATCATTGAACTTTTCTTTAATGTAAACCCATTTCTCTACATCAATATCGTAGCAATTTGCAATAGCTAGCCATCAATATCGTAGCAATTTGCAATAGCTAGCGTGTAATAAAGGACATCATATATTTCTTCTTCCACCGTCCTTTTGAACGATGATTCAGTCGCAGGGGGCGCATTCTTTCTAATAGCTTGAGATAGTTCGCCTACTTCTTCAGCAAGTTTTAAGAAATACTCATGTTTCAAATCAGGTTTATGGTCTTTTCTTTTGATGTACTCTTGCAATTTGGAAATAGTAATCTGACTCATTACTACCCAACCTCCATAACATAATTTTCTCGCGCGCACCACACTTATGTGTGGTACATAAGTGCGCCCTTTGGGTTTTGATATGATAATATTTTCCTCAGTCGGTTCATGCGTTATTTACGCCCTTCATAGCTTACATCTTACGAATTTACACTTTCCGTTATTCGCGTATTCGATCGTTGAGCCACCGCGTAAGCAACGCCCTGCTGAATATACGATGGTCAACTACAACGACTTCAGAAACAATTTCAGCTTCATGGAATGGGCGTGCAGGGACGGGGGCTACTTGAACGGAATTGGGAGATGGATATGTCCGCCACAAAGCAGAGGCTTCGTTTCCGTCTACCCCGGAATCATGGGTTTCGATATCCAATACAGGCCGCCAAAACGCGCGCTCCACTTGGAAAACCGCATACGTTCCCGCAAGTTCGCCGGATTCTATCAGTGCCACAACCTCTGCGTAGTCCATCATTAAAAAATGAGCAACGTCCCATTGCGACATAAACTCACGCGGCGGTTCGGGTTGATGTTGTACAAAAGGCACATGTTGCTGCTGAAAATTCATTCGGCCGGCAGCGTTGGAGATGTCGTTTCCAACAGAGCCTATCGCCAGTGCAATCACGCAACATCCTAAGAGCAATGCCCAGTTGAATTTTGATTGTGGCTTTTGCTGGTTTTGTTGGCTTTCCATTTTTATAAAACCCCTTTCAAAAACTTCCCGGTAAACGACTTCTTACACGCAGCAACTTTTTCCGGCGTGCCGCAGATTACAATTTCGCCGCCGGCACCGCCGCCTTCTGGCCCCAAATCTATTATGTGGTCGGCGGTTTTTATCACATCTAGGTTGTGTTCGATGATGACCATCGTGTTGCCGCCGTTGGTCAGCATTTGCAGTATGCCTATTAACCGATGTACATCGGCCGCGTGAAGGCCTGTTGTGGGTTCGTCCAATACATACATAGTTTTGCCGGTGGAACGCTTGGAAAGCTCTGTCGCAAGTTTCACACGCTGAGCTTCACCGCCGGAAAGAGTTGTCGACGACTGCCCCAACCGAACATAACTTAGCCCCACATCATAAAGGGTTTGCAATTTGTCTTTTAAGCGCGGCAGATTTTGAAAAAATTCCAGAGCTTCTTCCACTGTCATGTCCAGCACATCGGATATGCTTTTCCCCTTGTATTTGACCTCCAGAGTTTCCCTGTTGTAGCGTTTGCCACCACAAATTTCGCAAGGTACATATACATCCGGCAGAAAGTGCATCTCTATTTTCAAGATACCGTCGCCAGAACATTTTTCGCATCTGCCGCCACGCACATTGAAACTGAACCGCCCTTTTTGGTAGCCGCGCATCTTGGCTTCCGGCAATTGGGCAAATACATCGCGCACCAGATCAAATAGTCCGGTATATGTGGCCGGGTTGGAGCGGGGCGTGCGCCCTATGGGGCTTTGATCGATGTTGATGATTTTATCCAAATATTCCAGGCCGGTGATGTCTTTGTGTTTGCCTGGCTTGATTCTGGCGCGGTTTAAATCCCTTGCCAGCCGCTTGTACAAAATCTCATTGACCAACGAACTTTTGCCCGAGCCACTTACGCCTGTGACACAGGTGAACACCCCGATAGGAATGTCAACTGTGATGTTCTTCAAATTATTTTCGCCCGCACCGGTGATGCACAAGACGCGCTCTTTTTCAAATTTGCGGCGTTGGGGCGGGGTTTCTATGCAGGCCTTGCCGCTTAGGTATTGCCCGGTGATGGACGCCTCGCAGTTGACAAGGTCTTTCACATGTCCGGCGAAAACAATCTCCCCGCCATGCACCCCGGCCTTGGGGCCGATGTCCACGATAAAATCCGATGCCAGCATGGTGTCCGAATCATGTTCCACTACAATAAGTGTGTTGCCAATGTCCGTCAAATGCCGCAAAGTTTTCAGCAGTTTGTCATTGTCGCGCTGATGAAGCCCTATGCTGGGCTCGTCCAAAATATAAACGACACCAACCAACCCAGATCCGATTTGCGTGGCCAGTCTAATGCGCTGCGCCTCCCCGCCAGAAAGCGAACCCGCTGCCCTTCCCAGCGTCAAATAATCCAAGCCCACATCCATCAAAAATCCGGTACGGGCGTGGATTTCCTTTAGAATCGCATTTGCGATAATCAGCTGCGTAGGTGTCAGCTCAAGTCCGGCAAAAAACTGCTGCACCCCGCCGATGGTCATGTCCGTAACTTGCGAGATCGACCTATCCCCCACCGTCACCGCCAAAATTTCCGGCTTTAGCCGCCGCCCATTGCAGGTTGGGCAAGAGATGCTGGTCATAAGTGCCTCGTAATCTTGGCGGCTGGAAAGTGACGCGGTTTCTTTGTATCTGCGCCACAAATTGTTTACGATTCCTTCAAATAAATATGGATATGTTCTGGTATGGCCGTCTTGCCCAACATAAGTTACGGTCATTTTTTTGTCTGCGCCGTCCATGAGCAGTTTTTGCACAGACGTGTCCAATTTTTCGTATGGCACATCTAGGCTAAATCCATATTCGTGGCTGAGGCCTTCAAAAAGCGAACGACCGAAGCTGTTTTCCGTTTTTATGGCATTCCAGCCGGGTGCTACGATTGCGCCTTCCGCTAAAGACAGCGACGGGTTTGGCACAATCAGCTCCGGGTCAAAAATCAGCTTCATTCCCAGCCCGGAACAATCCGGACACGCCCCAGACGGATTATTAAAGGAAAACATCCGCGGCTCAATTTCCGGCAAATTGACCCCGCAATCCGCACAGGAAAAATGCTGGCTGAATGTGATATCTTCACTACCGGTATTCACCACCACCAAGCCTCCGGCCAGCCCCATGGCCGCCTCAATGGATTCTGACAGCCTTTTTTGTATGCCGTCACGCACCACAAGCCGGTCGATGACGATTTCAATTGTATGTTTCTTTTTTTTGTCCAGTTCCACCGGTTCGCCCAAGTCATGAACCTCGCCGTCTATGCGGGCGCGTACATAGCCGTTCCTTTTTGCGTCTTCTATCAGCTTCACATGTTCGCCCTTGCGTGCGCGCACAACGGGAGCCAACACCTGCAAGCGCGTGCCTTCCGGCTGCTGCAAAACCTGGTCAACGATTTGGTCAATGGTTTGTTTTTCTATTATTTTGCCGCATTTTGGGCAATGCGGAATGCCCACCCGCGCAAAAAGCAGGCGCAGATAATCATAAATCTCCGTAACCGTACCCACCGTGGAGCGCGGATTTTGGCTGGTGGTCTTCTGGTCGATGGAAATAGCTGGGCTAAGCCCCTCGATAAAGTCAACATCGGGCTTTTCCATTTGCCCCAAAAATTGCCGGGCATATGCCGAAAGCGACTCCACATAACGCCGTTGACCCTCTGCATAAATCGTGTCAAACGCCAGCGACGTTTTGCCCGAGCCGCTTACTCCCGTGAACACAACCAGCTTATCCCGTGGAATTTCCAAGTCTATATTTTTTAAATTATTGTCCCGCGCACCTTTTATGATGATTTTTCCAATACCTGACATAACAACTCCTATGTTTTTTCTCCCGTTGACTTTACTATAACCCGGGCATAAAGGCAAGCATATGTTCGATTTTTACAAGGCGAAAAAATCCAACTGGTTGGCATTGCTATCCAGTTGGATTTTTCTTTCGGATGATTTTGTGAAAATATTGCAAAAACACGAAATCTACGGAAAAATATGCAAATATTGCTATATAATCGAAGGATAAAAGCCAATTATGCCGAAAATTCATCAAAATCAACGTTTGCATAAACGGGGACAGCCTAGTAAACTAAATTAGCACTCATCAAATGAGAGTGCTAATCAATTCCCAATAAAAACCAAAATTTAAGGAGGATATGTAATGAAACTTCAACCCTTGTGCGACCGAGTGGTAATCAGGCAGCTGGAAGCGGAAGAAACCACTAAATCCGGCATTGTTCTGCCCGGCACAGCCAAAGAAAAACCCCAGCAGGCAGAGGTAGTGGCCGTGGGCCCTGGCGGCGTAGTAGACGGCAAAGAAATCAAAATGGAAGTAAAACCCGGCGACAAAGTTATTTATTCAAAGTACGCCGGCACAGAAGTTAAGCTGGAAGAAGATGAATTTATCATCGTAAGGCAAAGCGACATCTTGGCAGTTGTTATATAAGTAGTTATATAAAAGGAGGAAACAAACATGGCAAAACAAATCAAATACGCCATTGACGCACGCAACGTGCTGGAAGCCGGCGTAAATAAACTGGCCGACACAGTCAACATAACCTTGGGTCCCAAAGGCCGCAACGTTGTACTTGACAAAAAATACGGCACACCGCTTATAACCAACGACGGCGTAACCATTGCAAAAGAAGTGGAACTGGAATGCCCGTTTGAAAACATGGGCGCACAGCTTGTAAAAGAAGTAGCAACAAAAACCAACGACGTAGCCGGAGACGGCACAACAACCGCAATAGTCCTTGCCCAAGCCATGGTGCGCGAAGGCTTGAAAAACATCGCCGCCGGTGCCAACCCAATCATACTGCGCGGCGGTATGCAAAAAGCCACCAACGCAGCAGTTGAAGCCATTCAAGGCATGAGCCAAGCCATAGACGGCAAAAACCACATAGCAAAAGTCGCCGCAATTTCTGCCTCCAGCAAAGAAGTTGGCGACATGATTGCCGAAGCCATGGACAAAGTATCCAGCGACGGCGTAATCACCGTAGAAGAATCCAAAACCATGTTCACCGAGCTTGAGCTGGTAGAAGGTATGCAGTTCGACCGTGGATACCTTTCTGCATACATGTGTACAGACATGGAAAAAATGGTAGCCAACTTAGACAATCCATATATTTTGATTACAGACAAAAAAATCTCCACCGTTCAAGAAATCTTGCCTATTTTGGAGCAAATCGTTCAAACAGGCGCAAAGCTGCTAA
>Ga0123355_10014489_pt1 | contig 12335 bp, 11 predicted proteins | sample TergutEmb28metaG_3_FD_89872 | JGI IMG/M metagenome (GOLD analysis project Ga0123355, IMG submission 89872) | Embiratermes neotenicus P1 segment gut microbial communities from Petit-Saut dam, French Guiana - Emb289 P1 | ecosystem: Host-associated > Arthropoda: Insects > Digestive system > Gut ...
TCCCATCACTCCAAGTGAGTAAGGCCCCTTGTAGACCACAAGGTTGATAGGCTGGAGGTGTAAGCACCGCAAGGTGTTCAGCTGACCAGTACTAATCGGCCGAGGGCTTGTCCTTTTTTCCTTAATTCATTTGTTTGTTGTTATCTGTTCCGCAGTTGAGTTGATTCAACTTGTTGATTTATCTCCTGCGTTGAACTCAGACAAAGTTTGTTTGTATTTGGTTTTGAAGGTGTGGTATACTCTTTGAAATGATCCTCGATAGCTCAGCGGTAGAGCAATCGGCTGTTAACCGATTGGTCGCTGGTTCGATCCCAGCTCGGGGAGTAATAAAATAAATCCCGTAATCTTAGTGATTACGGGATTTTTGTATTTTGTGGATTATCGATTTGCAATTATAGTATTTGTTTTTCCATCCCAACCTATATTAAAACCCATGGTCTCTAAAACATCACGGATAAGTACAGCCCGCCCATCTGGTAGTGTCATCATCCATCGCCCAGCGATGTTTTCTGCTGGTACCTGAAAGGTGCTTGCATTCATTGCAATATTTACAGCTGCCGATCCACTGGGCGTAATCCTTGCATTAACCAGCTGGCATATCAGCGGGAAGCGAGCCTGCAAAAACGGGCCGGGGCAGACTGTATTGGCAAACATGTTATGCCGGGTCAGGCTGCCGTTGGGTGTGCCGTCATATACCAGTTCCCGGATGCCGTTTCGCTGGCATATACAGGTACAAAGGTCTATCAGCGCATTAAACGCCCTGTCATTGACAGGCCAATTGGGCCCGCCGCTGCTATTGGCCACTTCTATAGTCACTGCCTGATGATCGTTGGCTGCGCTGCTGGATGTCCAGGCTCGGTTGCGTTCCTCTACGTACATGCCTACCCGGCCATCGGAGCCTATGCCGTAGTTGCTGGATGTCTGGCGGTTGGGGGTGGCGAAGATGTTGCCTATGGCTTCTACGGACAGATTGCCTGCCACGTGGTGGATGGTGATTTTGGTGATGGGGCGGTTGCGTGGGTTGTTGCTGTTGGGGGATATGTTTGTGTGGGTAGCCAGGGGGCTATTTGAAAAAGTCATGGTAATTGTCTCCTTTTTGTTTGTGTCCTAAGCTTTTTATATTGCCATTTCTGCATAAGCCTTTTGTGTATAGCGATATACTTGGAAAGCTGTTCTCTCCTCTTTAACGCCATAAAAGTTTTGGATTATTGGTGGGATATCGTTACTGCTATCTCCTACTCTATATTCTGCTGCCTCTGCGGCCGTCAGTACCATTTCGCCTTTGTGGAGAAATGCTGGGAAGTCGTCATATGGCACGAAGTTAAGTCCGGTGGCGAAGCTTCCTGCGCTAGCCCATACTGCGGCCTGCTGTTGTGCGTTAAATATGCTGACGATGGAGTTGGCAACGCCCAGGGCTTGTGCCAATAAATTACCTTGCTCGGCTATCAGGCCATCGCCTAAGGCTCTAAAGAAGTTGCGCCCGGCTGTAAAGCCGTCAGTTCTTAACAGGGTATCCATTCTGGATAGCATAGTTTTTAGGATATCCATTGCTTTTCTGTCCAGATTGGTTAAGGAGGTGAGAACAAGATTTGTTACTTCATTTAATCCATTCTCATAAATCTGGACTTTTTCTACCATTGTATCTATTGCGGATTCTGTTTGTATACCCGCAATGGAATCTGCCATTTTAGTTATGACTTCTTCTGCATACTTTACTGAATCATCAACGCCGCCCACAAAATCACTGACTACCTGGGCGCCAATTTCAATAAATCCAGCAGATTCCAGCTCACGCCTTAGTGTATCTTCTGTATTTTGCACCAGCTCGGCTGCACCACGCACAACACTTTCGTCCAAGCCATAGGCAGTTGCAAGGGCTTGTATGGACGCTTCGCCTGCTTCTTCAAATAAATCGCTAAGCCGTTGTAATCCCTCGGGGTCTCTTTCCAAAGCTTCGGCAAACATGCGTACTTCTCCTGCGCTATCTTCGCCTAAAGAGGTTATGTAATCAATAAACCCTTGGTATAGATGGCTGCCTGCCTCTCCGGATAATTTTGCAATGTCTGTACCCCACTGCCTTGTCACGGCTATATTACCTTCGAGGTTTCCAGCCAATTCGCCAATGGAGTGTTCACTTTCATTGGACATTGCCCTAAACATGTTTGTGGCGGCGTCTTTTACTGATAAATACTCAGTGGCCAGGGATTGCAGTGCTTTTGACCGGACTTCCTCCATCATTTGTGTTGCGATTTTTTGCTTTTCTATTTCGTACTCGTATGAGTTAGTAAAGTTCCTGTGGGCTTCTTCTGCTTCCATCATGGAGCTGATTGCAATTTCACCCCAGTCATTCATTTCCATTGCATTTGCTTCAATTACTTCCGTTAACTCATCATATTTCCCCCTTAATCTATCAACAGCATCATAGTAAACTGTATTTAAAATATGCACTGTAGCATACTGCGTTTGTTGATTATTTTTATGAACAAGTGCAAGATCTTTTTCTGCAATCCTAAGATCAGCTAAAACTATTGCCCTTTCCCGCTCAGTCTCCATTTGCTGACGAAGCAGCTCTGTCTGCCTCTCTGTAGCGATTTGAATACGCATCTGTGTTTCTCTGGCTTCTATCTGTCTTTGTAGAGCCTCGTGGGATTTATCAAGCAAGCCAGTTTCCTCATCCAGATAATTCAACAACTCCGGCATAATCTGGGTCATTTGAGCAGTCAAATTAACCAAGCGTCGTCGTTGCTCTTCTGACTTGTTTTCTACACCAGTCAGCTCCTTTATCTGCGCAAAAAGATTTCGAGTTGCGGCAATGTCATTTTCCATACGGTTTACACGTTCTCTGTGAGCGTTCGCACTTCTATTGATTGTATTGATTAGGTTTTCTATAACCTCTGCACTACTCTGGCTTTCCCGCCTAAAATCCTCGGCAGCACTATTGCTACGCCTAAGCCATGCAACTAACGTTGTAAGCCCTGCTACAAGCCCTGCTACAGCAACTATTTTTAATCCTATCGGCAATGCTAACAGTGCTTTGCCAAACGTAGCCAATCCACCTTTTGCTTTGCCAATCCCACCAATAAAATCATTAAATTTTTTAGGGTCAGTTAATGTATCTAAAATCTTCCCTACGCTCTCCACAGTTTTTACTACCTCTCCAAATGTTTTAATTGCAGAGGATACATTATCCCAAGCAGTTTTTTTATTCCCTAAATCAGAAACAAAGTTTGTCATATCTTGTGATATTCCACCTATGGTTTTATCTAAATCCAAAATAGAAGAAGCTATGCCATCAATTTTGATAGCCGCATCGTTTGCTGCTCTTTCTATTTCCGCAAAAGCATTTAACAAGTTCATTTATGTTTCATCCTCCTTTTTCCGAAAACAATATTTGTCTGATTACTTTTACCTTGCAAATTGCCACACCTCCTTGTTGTGTACATATGATTAATGGTATTATGTGTTAAATATTTGAGAGGGGTTTTTAGTAATGAAGAAAATAATTTTTGCCTTGCTTTTGGTCATGCTAGTTATGGGGTTAGCTGGATGCAATAATCATCGTTTTGCAGATGCAAGTGAGCGTAATATAAATATTGCTACACGGGCAGTAGAGATTGCAGACGAATTTTTAGATGCAAACATTAGTGCCGCAACTGCATTTGAAAGAATAGATTCTTTAGCTACAGTTGATAGAGATGGGGCTGTAGTGAATTTGATTCTTCATACAGAGGTAGGAAGACTTCGACTCTCTTTACAATCCGCAGCACGGAATGATACAACTGAGAACTACAATGCGGTCCTTGAAAGAAGAAATACTTTGGCCGTAGACCTTGGTATGCGCCGCAGGTAGTTTTTGATTTTGTCACCTCTACATACAGAGCTCCATGTAGATATATTTCTATATGGAGCCCTTTTTATATTCCTATTTCCTGTGCATATGCTCATATATTTGGCTCTGGATTTTTGCTTTATTTTCTATGCAGGATTTGGTTAGATATGAAATTTCGCTTAGGCCAAATATGGATGATACCCATAGCATGATTTCTATGGGTATCTCCCGCCACGCCAGCCATGAGAATAGGGATATGGCCAGTGTGGCGGTGAAGATTGTGGAGATGAAGATGAGTAGTTTTTGGGTGAAGGTGGTTTTGGATTGAGGCATATGTAGCTTCCTTTCTGCATTAAATTGTTAGGGCAAATAGAGTGTCCTCTTCTCAAATGCATGCGATTAATGGTATTATGTGTAAAAATATCTGAGAGTGATTTTTATCAAAGAGGAGCATAATTAATGAATAACCCCCTTCGTATCAAATCAGTGCTATGGTTTTTAATCAGCTTGACTATCCTCACTGTGTTTTTATACATGTGCTTTTTCGTATCTTCTATAGGAAGCACTGGCCTTTTTCAGAATAGAGAATTTGTAGAATCCCTTCTTGCATACCGTGATATCAACGTGCTTTTTAACCATATTCCAATAGGAATAGGTGTAATTACTATCAGTTGGTGGCATCTGGCTGCTTACCTATGTTTAAATTTCTCAGGTGCATTCCTATTGTACATATACCATTTCAAAAGAAATATTTTTCATCAAGCAGTGAATAAAATTCGATTATTCTTTGAATCCGATTTTATACCCTCTGGCAATCAAAACAGTAAAGACATGGGATTTTCAAGCCTCTTCAAATACAGTCATCGCTACTGGATTTTTGTAACGATTGTTGCTGCGCTATGTTTTGGATTTACGCTGGCTAACCCTTCCATAGGAGTTGATGACGAGCTTTTTGCACTGAGCGTCAGCACACCCGGTACAGAAATGCTTGTGCAGGGTCGGTGGGGGCCTGTTATTTTACATACACTCATTAATACACGTATATTTTTGCCGTTTTGGAGAGAATTTATTGCATTGGTTTTAATCCTGCTTGGCCTCACATTAATGAATGGGTTGCTGCAAAAATACTCGGCTGGTAGGTATAAAGAAACGGAAGCCACTATCTTCACTTGTATAGGTTTATCCTATCCCTTTATAGCCGATCTGTTTATCTTTATGATGCAAACTGTGGAGCTTGGCCTGATTTTAACTTTTACGGGGATTAGTCTGTACTTTACAGCGAAGTGGTTAATTAATGGCAAACACTTTTTAAATGCGGCTGTTGGTGCTATCCTTTTGGGATTTGCTACATCATTTTTTGAAATAGCAATGGTCTTTTATCTGATAATGGGTTTTGCAGTTCTATTTGTGCAATTTCTCTTTGCTCAAGATGGAAGTAATGCAAATATCAGGCATGCTTTAATACAGTCATCAAAGCTACTTTCCATTACATTTTTAGGTTTGTTGACATGGGCTGGCGGCAACACAATAGTGCAAGCTATATATGGTGTTTCTGCCTCCGGATATACATCTCAATTTGTCCGATATGATACAACAAACTTCAATACATTTTTATGGTCATTTATGGAGTTTACTGTTGGTTTTATCAGCTCTCGTGTATTGTTGCTTGGCCCTTTTCCTGCATGGGTATCCATATCTTTTACGGACATAATGATTTGGGTTGCCTCTATTACACTGATTTTGTTAGCTATTTTATTTTCAGCCGTACTTAAAAAAAATGGTTTGTGGCTTATTGGTGTACTAATGGTAGGGTCAGCGTATGGTATGTTTTTTGCTCTTGGCAATGCAATCCCACCTATACGAAGTATTGTTACGTTTTCTTTGTTAATTGCAGTGGCTATGGCATTTTTACATATGGTGTTTCGCAATACTTCATATAGAGGATTCAGACTTAAGTACTTAACAATGTTTTTGGCTGTGTGGCTTGTGCTAATTCAGTCCAGATACATGAACCAAACATTTTATCTGGATTATCAGCGCTATCAGCGTGATGTTATGGTTATGCATACCATTTTCCATGATTTAGGCGGACTTGAGCAAGATAAACCAGTTTTATTTGTCGGGTTTTTGCCTGAGGCATTACCTACTCGTGAGGTGGTTGGGGCTACATTGTTTAACTGGGATCGCAGATATCCTATGGATGAGTTGACACAAGGGAGGATTCATGCTTTTTTTGAGGTGCATGGTTTTACACTTATCCCCCCTGTGTATATTGACAGAGATGAGTTGCGTCTCCAGTTAATGGATATGAATAAATGGCCTCAAGATGGGTATATTGGGGAGTTTGATGAATATATTGTGGTTTTGCTTGGGGCGAGTATATACCGAGGCACTCAATAATAAAGATTCCTTCCTATTTCAAAGTCTTTGTTTTCTTACCAAGCAATTTTTCAATCCGGTCAAAGCGTCTTGATATGTAATGGTGTGTGTCTATAAACTCGCCTTCAAAATAGACAAGGTCAGGCGGCATATGCTGCGCCCACATTTCTGTTTCTATCCTGTCCGGTCTTTTCTCTAGTGTGTCTTCTATGCCTATTAAAAAGTTGTCGGCGTCTAACACTGCGTAGTGCTTGTACGCTGCCGGATCGTAAAAAGTCTCTGTTTCTACATCCCAAATCCAGCCTTCTTGGGCGTTGTTTGGGATTTCTTTTAGGATTATATCCGATGCAAATTCCGGGACTTTGTCCCATTTTTTGTATGGGGTTATCCAATGGATTTTGTTATCTAAAATTTGTGCTATTTTCATTTTTTCCTCCTACCACATGACTATGATCATGCCTGAGCTTCCTGCCCCTCCTCTGCCTCCTGCGGCAGTTTGAGCAATACCGGAAGCACCGCCTCCACCTCCGCCACCAGCTCCGATAGCATTGGCACCAGCATTACCACCATTATGTCCGACGGCAGCAGACATGCTACTAGCAAATCCACCAGCTCCCCCATTACCACCAGCTCCATAAACACCAGCAGCTCCTGCACCTCCTCCTCCTCCGCTACCACCACTGCTACCAGCAGCTCCTGCACCACCACCGCCACCACCTGATGATGGTATGCCATTTCCTATCCATCCATTTCCGTTCCAACGAGATCGTCCAGCACCATTATTACCAGCTCCACCAGGAGAAGCACCGCCAGTGCCTCCATTACCGGCACCAAGCCCGCCAGCTCCGCCATTACCAGCACCAGTAGCCCCAGCACCTCCAACAGCACCGCCGCTACCTCCAGAAACACTCACTAAGCTACCAAAAGAACTAATTCCTCCAGTCCCGCCTCCTCCAGTAGCCCCACCAGCTCCGCCACTTCCGATAGTTATTTGCTGATTTGTTGAAACAATGACATGTCTTCCTAAAACGTTGCCACCGCTACCACCACCTCCGCCTCCTCCTCCTCCTCCAATTGAAGCACCAGTAGTACCTCCAGCACCACCGCCACCACCACCGGAAATACAAATGGCAAAAACGTCAGTGACTCCTTCGGGACGAATCCATGTATCATCTGAAGTAAATACCTGTATACCACCCTTGCCCCAAGTTTGGTTACTAAAATTATTTGTAATTGTTCGTAGCCTCTGCATCACATTACCATCAATATCTGCTAAATCCGTTTTAAGCCCTACAAGCTGTCTAAGTGGTCCCCACATTATCTTATCTCCTCTCTGATACTGCCATCGGCATTAAACACCGTACGCTTTGTTATCGTAAACTTCGTGGTCAATGCAGTAATATAACCCTCTGCCATCTCCCATGGGTTAAATGTGATGGTTTCCGTTATACTGCCATCGGCATTAAACACCGTATTCTTAGTAGCCAGCACAAAATCGGCTGCTACCACTCTAATGGCTTCGGTTATACTGCCGTCGGCATTAAATACCGTCGTTTTATCGCAGCCACGGCGCACACTCCAATCATCAAAATTATTATTTATCAGATCGAATGACTGGGTTTCCATGGCTTGGATAAGCAAGTGCATTTCATTTGTCCATGCGTTTTGCTCCGCTGCCCATGTATCTCTGGATTGATTCCAAAATGCGATTTGCTGATTCAGGTACACTGAATACTGATTAAACAAATCCGTCGTATCCACCTGTTGCACTACGCCTGTCACAAACCCACACACCGCATTATTAGCCCGCGTATCCAAAATATTAGCCTGCGTTATCGCCTGCGCATTTGGATTTACCGTAATCGTACACAGCTGCAAATCAAACACATCGTTGGTACGCATCAATGGCGGTACCTGTGGATTGCTGGCCGGGGTGCCGGCTATGTAATGCAGCATGGTGGTTCTGGTTATGATATTGTGGCGGCATACCACGATATCTCTTCTTCCTAAGGTCAGGTGGGCGGGATCGACAGGAAACTCGAAATCCCTTTTTTGCAGATAAAACCGCCCCTGCAAAAATGCTGCACCCATCCTTACCGTTAGCACGTTGGAGTTGTGGAGGCTGTCCACCCTTAACCCGGTTGCCGGGTTTGGATACACTCCATTGCCTATAAACTGCCGAAAATAATCGGCCCAATCCTGACTGTCGTATAGCCTGTCCCTGCCGCCTACGCTGTCAACTTCGCTGTTGTAGGGGAAAAATAGGACATCGGCCTCATTACCTATGACTACTGACACGCATATCACCTCTTTCTATATAATCTCCCAGATTAACTTCCAGGTTTAAACCTGACTGATCGTAAAACTCGGTTATTTCTGTTATAACTTCCCTTTCGGAATATCCCAGGGTTCTGTTTTCGGACGTAACCACACTGCCGATATCCCAGTCCTTAAGATATTCAAACTGCTTGTTAAAGGGATTGACCACGCTGGACAGTGTCCGCACGGCCTTATGCTCGTTTAGGGCATCCCTTGCCGTCTGGGAAAGAGTGGTGCTGCCTGCCCTTGGGGCGGACACAGCGACCTCCCGCCGCTCCAATCCGCTGTGCAGATGGTTGTTGTGGATGTACTGATCCTCCACATACACCACATTGCGATAGCCCTCGTTGTCGTCCCGGTAATCCTGCTCAATAATGTTCGCAAATTCCTTTGAAAAGACCACGTCTGTCTCGGCAGGCTGGTAAAATGATATATCAAAGGTGCGATTATCAAGGTTATACTGCACTCTCATGCCATTGTTGTTGACCTGCAACAGATTGACAACGGCATCGTAGACGTTGCGCCGCTGATATTCCACCGAGACGTTTATTGACGGAAGCATGGAGGGCAGCAGCCGCACAACCGGAGCAATAGAACGCAAGTGGCCTGCACTGGCCAAAAAATTATTGCTTATAATGTCATCCAGCAGTGTCGGCAGGTTGAAATCTCCCGTCAGGGTCACAACCCGTCTGTCCAGCAGGCTTGGGAGAAAGCGCCCCCGCACCACCAGCATCAAATCGTTATCGATAGTCTGGATCACGTTGCGGCTTTCGATAAATCCGGCTTCGTCTACGTTACGCTTGTAGATGACATTTCCCTGAGCAAATAGGCTCAGCTTTTCCGTCGTAAAGTTGGTTATCAGCTGAAATTCTCCTGCCCGGGAAAAGCGCCGCCGCCAGATGAAATCTGTATATACAGGGTCGATTGTGATGAGTTCAAAATCTTTGTAAATTTCTATCATGGGATTTGCCTCCTTTCTTATCCCTCTGCAAAGGTATAGTTGGGCGTGTACCGCACGTGGACCAGCAGATTATTGATATTGGCATCTGCAAAAAAGCCAATGCGGTTGGTGCCCACTGCAATTTTGAAGAAAGTGGTATTGGCGGCGTCCAGATATCGGAAGCCGTTGGTACCGTTGATATCCACCCGTTTTTCCTGCAAGTCGTTGAGGATAGTGATGACGTCGTTTTTTTGCATGGTATATTGCAATCGTATCCGCTCGCCGGTGATCTCATTGCGTATCTCCGGGTTTACCACGGTGCCGTATTGGGCACGAAAGACAGCCATAAAGCCGCTTTCCACATTGCCACGGTTTTCAAACTGGCTTTCCAGTGTAGAATGCCGCACGCCAAATGACATGCCCTCCTGTGGTATGGATGTGGGGAAGTAAAACTCTTTCAATGTTTCTGCAATGCTTTCGATGATGCTTTGCCCTTTCCAAAATGGATCCAGTGCAATCAGCGGGATATCAAACCGCAGCTGCTTTTGAGACCAGTAGACCGACGGCAGCTCGCTGGCACGGCAGGGGATTTCCTTTTGCATGCCCAGTGTCGGGTTTTCGTAGTACAGTATGCCGTTGATGGTGGGGTTAAAGACGTTGTGGAGTATTTGCAAAGCGGCTTCGCTCGACAGGCCCCGGCGTACCTGGCCGGTCAGGCGGATGTTCCGCTCGTCCAGGCTCATCCCGGTAAAAAACTGGCCGTGGGTGCCGCCCTGTTTAATGGAATGCACTTGGTTGTTGGCGACCTCCTCACACTTTTCGCATACGAAAGTGGAGAGGAAGTTGAGAGCCATTTCCTGATTGGCAGTGTTTTTGTATTTTAGGGTTACGCTTGGTGTTACTAGCATGTTGTAGGCCTCCTTTCTGTTGGTGGTGGTGAAGCACCCCTATATCGCCACCTCCGCATACGCTTTTTGTGCCGAACGGTATACTTGGAAGGCTGTTTGCTCTTCCCGCACGCCGTAGAAGTATTGGTTTATGATGGTTGGGTTATCGCTGTCGTCATCTCCTGATCGGTATTCTGCCGCTTGCGATGCAGTCAGCACCATTTCGCCTTTGTGGAGAAATGCTGGGAAATTGTCATAAGGCACAAAATTAAGTCCGGTGGCAAAGCTGCCTGCACTAGCCCATACTGCTGCCTGCTGTGCGTTAAATATACTGACTATGGCGTTGGCTACGCCCAGGGCTTGTGCTAATAAGTTGCCCTGCTCGGCTATCAGGCCATCGCCCAAGGCCCGGAAGAAGTTGCGGCCGGCGTTGAAGCCTTCAATCCGTAGGAGGTTATCCATACGGATCAGCATCATCCTCAGGATGTCGTTTGCTTTTCTGTCCATGTCGGTTAGCTTGGATAGGACGATGCCTTTAATGTCATCAAATTTTTCCTTATACATCCGAACTTTTTCCGCCAGAGTGTCTTTTGTTTCTTTGGTTTGCATATCATCGCCAAACTCGACAGGGATTATGATTTCTGCACAGCTTGCGGCCTTGGTGGCTTTTTTGGCCATGTCTTGGGCTGCTTTTGCGGCTTTGTTTGCCATGCTGCATATGCCGTTGATAAAGCCTTGGCCGGTTTGTTGGCCTATATTTGCAAAAACTCTTGATGGGGAGTTGATGCCAAGCAGATTGCGCACTGTATTTGTAGCTATGCTGGCTATATCACCCACAACTTCCCTAACTCTGCTTATCATCCCGGTCATTCCGTTGATAAATCCTTGGATGATAGCTCGTCCTTCCTCGTCAAGGTCAATTAATCCAACAAAGCTGAGAAAGTTTTGTAGCATTTGCTGAGCCAGATTCAGAAAGTTGTCAAGGGTGCCTCGGATAAAATCAAATATTGATTCCGCAATCGTCGCCAAACCACCCAAAGCTCTGTCCCAGTCACCTGTTATAATGCCTAAGACAATATCAATAATCCCAGAAATAAGACCCATCGCTAAATCGATAATGTTAAATATTTGATCAAATGCAATGCTTACTTTTGAAACTACATTATTCAGGAAAAGGCTAAAAAGCGGCTCTACAACTTCCCAAAACTTATTGAGTATGTCCTTGATTTTCCCCCATGTATCTCCAGTACGTTCCTTGATATTGTCCCATGCTGCCAAGACATTTTCCCTAAAGTCCTCGTTGGTGTTCCATAAGTGCACAATAGCGGCCACTAAAGCAGCAACAGCAATTACTATTAAACCTATGGGGTTTAACTTCATGGCAAGGTTTAGTTTGGCTTGAGCTGCGGCTGTTGCATTTGTAGCTGTTGTTAATAATTTTGTGGCTGTGGTATGTATTTGTATGGCAATTGTGCTTTTTGACATTAAATCAAAAAATCTCTCCTTTATCCCGGGTAAATCATCTAAGTACATACTCCATATTCTTTTTACAGAATCTGCCACTCTTACTGCATTTACAAGGTTATCAAACTTAGAAATAAATGAGGTAAGTAAGCTTTCTGTGTCAGTTGTGGATTCACCAATTCCCTCTATACTATCCGCTACAGTGACAGCTGCATTTGACATTTCAAGGAATGATTGATTCGCCTCTTCCGCAATAATACTTGTTTGTGTGGCAAAGTTCTCAAATTTTTGGACTGCTTCAGAAATGCCCACTACAAAGCTATCACTATTCAATAAAAACTTTGTATACATCCGTAAAATTTGCATTTGCTCACCTCCTTTGATAAAATTCATATAAAATAATTAGAAAGGGGTTATACCCATGACATCTGATAACATTGCAAGTAATAATGTTTTTTGTTGCAAAAATTGTGGTTCTGTTAGAATGGTAGTGCATCCAACTAAAACAAGAGGGGGA
>Ga0123355_10014490_pt1 | contig 12335 bp, 7 predicted proteins | sample TergutEmb28metaG_3_FD_89872 | JGI IMG/M metagenome (GOLD analysis project Ga0123355, IMG submission 89872) | Embiratermes neotenicus P1 segment gut microbial communities from Petit-Saut dam, French Guiana - Emb289 P1 | ecosystem: Host-associated > Arthropoda: Insects > Digestive system > Gut ...
AAGTTTTTCTATCCATGGATATGGGTCACGTTCGTCTGGATGTGGCGCATGACCGATATCTAAGCAGACTTTCATAGGTATGCCGCAGTTTGCGTTGACCATGTCCAAAAGTTTATTTGTTTCTGAGACGGAGTATGCCATTTCACGTTGTACGCTCATCGGTTCAAAAATAAGGCTTTCGTATCCTAAATCCTTTGCGAAAAACGTCAAGTGCTGCCAGCCTTTTACAGCCTCTTCAACTAGAAAGTCATAATTGTTGTAAAAAGAATCAAACGTTAGTATGCCAAAGTGACTTCCACCAGTTGTACAACCGAGTTTGCTACCAATCACTAACAGTTTTTCGAACCATTTTAGCCATATCTTGCGTGCTTCTTCATCTGGATGCATGAGGTGGTTAACGCGTGTGAACTGAGAAGTAAAGATACTATCTACTGTTATGTCATGTTCTTTGACAGCGGCTTTTATCCTCTTTAATTGTGACTCCACATAATCTGTTGGGAGAAATGGATTGAGCAAATCTGCTACAAATTGGACACTAGAAAGCCCAAGGTCTTGCTTGACTATTTTTGCCCATACTTCTGGCTCGCTATATCTATTTATAGCAAAACCCAAATTTGTACCTAGTTTTAATTTCATGACTGCTTATCACCCTTCTTGTAATAATCGTAAAATACCAATACCGACACAATTCTACTAAACAAACATGTCGAAAGCAATATGTCAAAGCTCGTCAAGTGTATAATACTCTCAGATATGCCACATAAGCGTTTGGCATGTATTAGTTTATGGCAAATTACACATTGTGGAAACAAAAAACCCCCAATTATATTGGGGGCAAAAAGTATGGGCGGTGGGGGACTCAAACCCTCGACTTCCACCACGTCAAGATGGCACTCTATCAACTGAGTTAACCGCCCTGGAGGATTTATTTTAGCATTTTGGACATATTATGTAAAGTATGTTGAGTTGACTAAAAATCAACTAAATAATCACAGACGCTATTGTGTTTACAAACATGCTTCTGATTATGCATTTGGATTTATAGCTATTGATAAAGTTGCACAAAAAACCGGTATGGTGTCATACCGGTTCTTTGGTGATTATTTTACCTTGACGTGAACTATGCAAAGTGTTAGCATCGCACTGTGACCTTACAATAAAGACATGTAACCCTGCGCGTAACTTTAATGTATAAGAGGTAAGGAGATGATTGCAACACATGGATAATCCAAAATCGATTCGCATTGCATATGATGCATTTTTAGCCAGTAAGCAAGTATCTGATGCAAAAATATTGCAATTTTACAGCCCAAATGGTGAGGATGTATACAATCCAACAATACCTTTTTTATCTGACGGCATGGAGGTAATGGCTTGCCGCGTTCAAGAGCGCACCGGACGGGATTCCACAACTGTCTTTTTTACTAAAAGTGAAGGCGTGTACCAGCCAATTCCTGACGCGCCTACATTTGCACTCGAAGACCCTTTTGTAACTTATGTAAATGGGGAAATTGTACTTGGTGGTGTTCATGTAAAGTGGGATGGTATGCGCGCCTTGTCTTGGCAGACTGTTTTTTACAAAGGGCCAAATATATACAAATTAAAACACTTTGCTGATGGCCCAGCACATATGAAAGATATCCGTCTAGTCCAATTGACTAATGGCAAGATAGCCATTTGCACAAGACCCCAAGGAGAAAAAATGGTAAAAACGCATGGATGTATTGCAAAAATCGGCTTTACTATAATAGACAACCTTGACGACCTTACACCCGATATTATAGAAAGTGCGCCATTTATCCAAGATGTTTTCCCGCATGACGAATGGGGAGGTGCCAATCAACTTCACGAGCTACCCAATGGCAAAATTGGCGTTATCGGTCATATTTCACATAAAAACATAAAAAACGGTATAGACTATCTACATTATTATAGCGTTGCATTTACTATAAACCCAGCAAACTTATCAACCTCTCCTGCTAGAGTAATTTGTTCAAGGGATTGCTTCCCAGGAGAGGAAAGTAGAGAGCCTAGGTTATATGATGTAACATTTTGTGCTGGCATTACAAGAGCTGACGACACATCGGCATATATATACACAGGACTTAGCGATTGCCAAATAGGTAAAGCGCGTATACCCAATCCATTTGTAATATAGTCATATTGTAAAAAAATAATTGACAAACATGATATGGATTTTTATAATAACCAAAGTAACGGGTAAAGTTACAAACAATTTTGTGTAAACCGTATAATTGTCGGCGCGTATTTCAAGAATTTTTGGATATGTCGGCAAATTAAGTGGAGGTGTATTATGAAAAGAAAGTTTATTTTCCTTGCCTTGGTATTGTTTGTATTTGCACTTGGTATCACAGCATGTAATCGAGATGAAGAAGATGCCCCAACAAGGGAAAACATGACTCCAGATCAAGCCCGTCGGGCAGATTTGGAAGGTGAGCTGACCGTATGGGTGCGAGGATGGGATCATTGGGGTCTAGTAGGCGGTAGCCCAGATCAACCATACTTCGAATATTTTAGAGAAGAGTTTCCCAATGTTGTTATTAACGAGGTTGTGAATAGAGACTGGCATTATCTACCTGCGGCTATTGCTGCCGGTGATGCCCCAGACGCATTTTTCTGGGAAGGCGAGCCCCCAAGGGTTTTTAGAAACATGGTTGATCAAGGTTTTACGGCTCCACTAGATAGTTTTATAGATCGGCATCCAGAATTTAGAGATCAATTTCTCCCAGGGATGCTAGAGATGCATCGTTACAATGGCAATATTTATGGCTTACCCATTGATGTAATGCCTAATGCAATTATTTTAAATCTTGATGTATTTGATCTTCGTAATGTCGCACATCCAAGCAATGACTGGACTGTAGACGAAATGGTAGAGCTAGCAAGCCGCCTCACAAATAAAGGCGACCCAACCAGCCCCACCGTCGGTATTGTACGCAATATAGAAGAACAAGATTATGTTCGTATGCTAAATTTCTTCCTTCAAGCGCATGGAGTCACAGGTTATAGGCTTGAAGGGGATACAAGAATATCCAATTTAGCAGAAGACCAAGGCGCAATCACTGCAATCCAACAATATATAGAAGTGCAAGGTAATAACTTTGCCAATACCTTTTCACATGACGAACGTGTGGCTCTTGGCCTAAATACCGACGTTTGGAATATTGATTGGGCAGCAGGCGTTGGCGCAATGTTTGTTGGCGCAGGCCCATGGGGTATGTATATAAGTCCTGACTCTAGAGATCCATTGTTTAACCAAACCGTTATGCCTCCTCCTGTTGGCCCTGGAGGACGTGGTAATTATGTTGCGATAATTGGTATGAGTATCTTTGAAGGCAGTGACAATAAAGAGCTTGCATGGGAATACCTAATGGCAATGACCAGCCGCGACTTTAGAGAAGCAGCATGGACTAACAACTCTGCTGGCGAAAGGGTATATCCTCTACGTTTTGACGAAAATAGTTATCGCTTTGGTTGGGGACTTCCTGCATTTACAATTGACGAAAGCAGATTGACTGGCCATTTCCGCGACTGGTATCTCGGTTTTCAGGCGGCAGCTGTTCATCCCAACGTAACTGTTATGTACCCACCATTACTTCTTGAAGTAACACGCGATGTGGAAAACGGTACAAGACAGCTTGTAGATGCACTACGCGAATATGATGATTTTGTAAATGCAAACAATCTTTTAGTCGGAAGATAGATATCGACTTAAATGGGCATTTTTGCGACGCCTTTGATGCAATGCATGTTATATAGCAATTCACCTTTAAATCGGCCTCGTCTGTCGCCGAAAACGCGTTGAAACGTTCGCGATTTTCGGCTCAGACGAAACCGTTTAAAGGGGGAATCGTTATAGCGTCAAAGGTGTCGCAAAAATGCCCTGTTTTGTGAAAAGAGGCCGAAATGCCACAGGTATCTCTCAAAAATATATTCAAAGTATATCCTAATGCAAAAAATGCCGCTCCGGCTGTCCAGGATTTTAACTTGGAAGTCGAAGATGGGGAATTTATAGTGCTTGTCGGCCCATCAGGTTGTGGTAAATCAACCACCCTTCGTATGATTGCAGGACTCGAAAGCATAACCTCTGGAGAAATCTATATAGACGGCAAACTTATAAACAATCTACCCCCAAAAGATAGGGATATAGCAATGGTTTTTCAAAATTATGCCCTATATCCCAATCTTACTAACTTCGAAAATATGGCCTTTGGTCTTAGACTGCGCAAGGTAGAAAAATATAAGATCAACGAGTTGGTGCTTAGCAAGGCTCGTGAACTAGAAATTGACAATTTATTAGAACGGCAGCCAAAAGATGTCTCAGGTGGACAGCGTCAAAGAGTAGCACTTGGACGCGCTATTGTCCGAGAGCCGAAAGTATTTTTGATGGATGAACCTTTGTCAAACTTGGATGCAAAAATGCGGGTACAAATGCGAGTCGAAATAATGAAACTGCACAAACGACTAAATGCAACAACAATCTACGTTACCCATGATCAAATAGAAGCAATGACCATGGGACACCGCATAGTAATCATGGATGGCGGAATAGTGCAGCAAGTAGCAACCCCAGACGAAATTTATAATAATCCAGCCAATAGATTTATCGGGTCTTTTATCGGGTCGCCTCCAATGAACTTTGTCTTTGGGCGGCTTGTAGGAGATAAAGGCCAACTTTTTTTTAGCAATTCACATATGTATTTGCCATTTCCTAAAGAACGGATAACTAAAAATATAGAAAAATATGTAGATACAGATATAGTTGGCGGTATACGTCCGGAGGCCCTAAGTCTACGGGTCGGTACCGAAAGGAACCAAAACGAGTTTTATGCCGAAGTGGACGTAAGCGAGCTGGTTGGAGCTGACAGATATGTATATCTAAATATTAGTCAACGAAATCGCGAATCTTTAGTGGCAAGGGTGCCTGCCAAGGAAAAGTATGAAACAGGTACGAGGGTAATCGGGCAAGCAGATATGGATTATTTCCATTTGTTTGATGTTAATACAAAACAGCGGATAATATAACGCTAAAAATATTAAGATCATATCGCTACAATAGTGTGTAGCATCTATTCAAAGTTTATAAGGAGGTGCAAGGATGAAACGAGTAACTTATGGCGTTGCATTCGTTGTTGCTTTCTTTTTTTTCGTATTTTTGCCTGTGACTACCTTAGCTGCCGAACAAATATATATAGAAGAAACTGGATATTATAATATAATAGTGCATTACCAATTCTACGAAAGCCGTTCGTCTAGAGCCCATGGCACAGTGTATATTGATGGCGAAATCCCTTTTGACGCGGCTCGGTACTTTGCATTTCCCAAGCGCATTGTTTATGCCGATTTTCCGTTTTTGCGTGACGAAATGGGTAACGATCGTATGCCGTATCGAGTTCAAAAGTTAGAGCCAGATTCTTTTATCCTACGGGATAGAGAAGCTAGGATGATAGAACCACTTATGTTTTTTTTGGAAGAAGGTTTTCGTGAAATAGATATAGATGTAAGCGGTCATGTAGATATATTGGGTATTGACGTGCTACTTCATGATCCCTTACCAAGTCATGAAGAATACATGAACATGTACCCCGATATATTTTCTACAAATCAACTTGTAACAATCGAAGCACAAGCTATGACTTATAAATCAGGTATGAATATTGTCCCATCGGCAATGTCTGGAGCAGGTATCACCCCACAAGAACCAGGAGTACGTCTTTTAAACGTGATTGGCCTCACATCTTTTGATGGGACAGGTGATTTTGCCGAGTGGTATTTTAATGTAGAAGAGGATGGGTTTTATTATCTTACTTTCCGTTATCAACAACGTGAAAATATCAATCTCAATTCATATCGTAGGATCTATATTAATGGAGAAGTACCTTTTTTACCTTTTGAAGCGGTATCATTCCCGTTTACAACTCGATGGCGGAATCTGACATTAGATGAATATCCGGTTTTTCTTTTTGCTGGAGAAAATAGTATTCGTATCGCAGTTACAGTAGCTCCTTATGCCGCAATCTCTGATGCGCTTTTTGAGGCTATTGGTATGGTGCGCCAATTGGACATGGATCTGCGCGCAATCATAGGCAACGAAGTTGATCCTTTTAGGATTTGGAACTTAGAAAACTATATCCCTGATATATCTCAAAGGCTTAACACATATGCAGACTCCTTTGAGATGATTATAAAAGAACTATCAGATCTTACCGGTTTTAGTACAAGTGAATATCGGGCATTACAATCCGCTGTACAGGATTTGCGCCGCTTTGCCCAAAGGCCAGATTTACTTGCGCGTACAACTCATTCGCTAAGCCAAGTTGTAGGCTCGCTTACAGATTGGTTGATTGCTTTGGAGCGGCAACCCATTGTGCTTGATAAAATCTTTGTCCATTCGCCATGCGCTAAAGTACCAGCGGCAGTACCAAACATCTTTGTGCGATTTTTGTGGGCAATTCGTAATTTTTTTGCATCCTTTGCCCAAGCTGCAACCTTGTCCGGATCTGATGTAGATGCTTACGAAATACAGGTTTGGGTGCGCCGTAGTAGAGATTATGTAGACCTTATGCAGAGGATGAGTGATGACTTTTTTACTCCAGAAACAGGGATTCATGTAAATGTAAGTTTTATACCAGATACGACTGTACTGATTTTGGCTAACGCAGCCGGGACACTTCCGGAACTTGCTGGCGGTATGGATATAACTGTACCGTTCGAGTATGCAATACGCGGAGCACTTCGTGATCTAACTAATTTTACAGGATTTGATGAACTTATAGCACCAATGGCTCAAGGCGCATTGGTGCCATACCGATACAACAGTGGTATCTTTGCGCTGCCAGAGGAAGTCATTTTTAATGTAATGTTTTATCGCACAGATATATTAGAAGCCTTTGATTTGGCACCGCCAGACACATGGGATGATGTGTTGGATATCGTCCCAGCACTCAGCCAACGAGGTTCGACTTTCTTTTTCCCATATGGGGACTTCCAAACATTTTTTGCTCAGCGCGGAGTGGATGTGTATACCCCAGATGGATTATCACTTGCATGTGATTCAAATGAGGGATTTGCTGCATTTAGGTTTTGGACTGACCTTTATATAAAACATGGACTCCCAGCACGGATGGATAGTTTTTATCAGCACTTTAGGATTGGAACAGCTCCCATTGGCGTGACCGGAATAAACGAATATATAAGGTTTTTGATAACTGCACCCGATATTGCAAATCAGTGGAGCGTTGCTCCTATTCCTGGCACTATGGGAGAAGATGGTTTTGTCAATCGCTCACAAGCCGGAAACCAAAACGGCATGATGATGTTTAATACATCAAAAGAAAGAGAAGAAAGAGCTTGGCAGTTTATTAAGTGGTGGTTATCTACTCAAACCCAAACACGTTTTGCTCAAAATTTGGAACATTTTTATGGTCCCGAGTTTAGGTGGTATACCGCCAATTTTGATGTGCTGGCTCAGCTTGATTGGCAGACAGACACAATGGCTGTATTTCAAGAACAACTTCGTTGGTACAACCCTCTACCCATGGTGCCAGGTGGGTATATGACAAGCCGAGAGATATGGAATGCATGGACAAGAACAGTCATACGTCAAGAACACTATAGAGAGCAACTAGAGATTGCATTTAGGGATATCCGTACAGAACTTGGTCGTAAACAACTAGAGTTTGGCCTTATAGACCAAAATGGGAATATCCTCAAAACCTTGGATATACAAACACATGACCCATCTGTTTATTTTAGAGGGAGGGGTTATGATGATTAAGATATCAAGACGTCCCAAACCTGAAAAATATAGGCCAACGTTGACCCAAACATGGACTGACATGAAAAGAAATAAACTTGCTTATCTATTTATCGCTCCATTTATGTTTTGTTTTGTGATTTTTATTGTGATGCCCGTGCTTTCGGCAACAGTGCTGTCATTTACGCAATTCGACTCTATATCACGTCCTCAGTTTGTCGGACTTAGGAACTTTTTGGATATTCTTACACGCGATTTACTCCTTATGACCCATGTTATCCCAAACACATTTATTTTTGCTATAGCTGTTGGGCCTATTGGGTACGCGCTTCAATTTATTCTTGCGTGGCTTATAAATTGCGTCCCTAAACGGCTAAAGATCATCTATACAATGGCAATATATTTACCCTCTATTGCAGGTGGTGTGCTTATTTCTGTTGTATTTACAGTATTTTTTTCTGGGGATAGATTGGGTCATCTTAATCGTTTTTTACTCAACTTGGGGATGATTGTAGAGCCGATTGCTTGGACTACAGATAGAGATTATCTCCTTTTGGTGATGATAATCGTGACTATTTGGGGAAGTATGGGCGTAGGATTCCTTTCCCTTTTTGCTGGGATGCAAAACGTAGACGAACAGCTATATGAAGCTGGGCGGATTGACGGGATAAGGAATGCGTTCCAAGAGCTGATTCATATAACAATCCCGCAAATGAAACCGCAAATGTTGTTTTCTGCTGTAATGTCTATTGTAGGCGCACTTAGAGCCGGTAGTATTGGGGTACAGTTGTCTGGGCAAAATCCGACGCCAGAGTATGCCGGACAGTTGTGGCAAAATCATATAGAGGACTTTGGATTTCAAAGGTTTGAACTCGGATATGCTACAGCACTTTCATTTGTACTGCTATTGTTTACGTATGCAATAACACGATTATGCTTTAAGTTCTTAGGGTCAAAAGATGATGAATAAAATATTATTCGTTTAATGTGAATATGAAGTGGTTCTTGTATAAATGATAATTTGATAGGTTGGAGGTGACATTATGCAGCGGTTTAAATCCATAACCATTAGGACATGGATAATCATTGTACTTCTTACAGGTATAGCTGCTGTATTTATGTTGCCTGTAATTTATATTGTCTCAACTGCGTTTAAGCCTATGTCAGAACTATTTCTTTATCCGCCGCGATTTCTTGTTCAAAATCCAACAATGCAAAATTTTTCTGATTTTATGCAAGCAGCAGAAGCAGCTATTATCCCATTTTCGAGGTTTTTGTTTAATAGTGTTGTCGTTACTGGTCTTAGTGTTGTTGCGGCACTCCTTTTTAGCTCAACCTGTGCATATGCCTTTTCCAAAATGAACTTTCCAGGCAAAGGCTGGCTTTTTTCTATGGTCATCATTTCGTTAATGTTTGCACCAGAAGCTGTAGTTATTACACGGTTTTTGATTGTATCCCAATTGGGGATAATAAACACATACTTCGGGCATGTTTTGCCACAAGTGGCAGTGCCAGTTGGTGTTTTTCTTATGAAACAGTTTATGGATCAGATACCTATATCATTGTCTGAAGCAGCGCGCATAGAGGGTGCAAGCGATTTTCAAATATACAAACAAATCATTATGCCCAATGTTATGCCCGCAGTTGGTACGGTTATGATAATTGTTTTCCAAGGAGTATGGATGGATACCTCTAGCTCGGTGTTGTTTATGACTGATGAAGCAATGCGGACATTACCGTATTTTGTGAGCACTCTTACGGATGTAGCAGTTGCTGGAGTTGCAAGGCAAGGTGCAGCTGCGGCAGCTGGATTTATAATGTTTTTGCCAAACTTTTTAATTTTTGCGGTTATGCAAAAATCTATGATCGAGACCATGGTTAACTCAGGGATAAAGTAGGTATGACATGAAAAAAGTGCTAATCTTATTATTTTTTTTATTGTTCACCAGTACAATAACGACTTTGGCCGAACCGCCATATCCCTCTTTCTCTTTTACAGATGAACGGGAGCCTATTTTTATGCAAACTGTATATAGGCCTGTAGGTATGCTAGGGCAAAACTTACATTGTCAAACTACTGGCGAAAGTGTTTTGGGACTCAATAACCCAACAAATATTTATATAGACAACTATGACAGGATTTTTGTTGCCGATAGAGACAATCATCGGGTTGTCCAAATAGATCTATCTGGGACACTCATCCAAGAAATAGGAAACGACGAAGGCCCCGGACAGTTGAGACTTCCCGAAGGTGTATATATAACTATAAGTGGTGATATTTGGGTTGCCGATACTGGTAATAATCGGGTTGTACGTTTTGATACTTATGGGAATTATGTAAGTAGCTTTGGTCAAGCTGATGATATACGTTTACAAAATACTATGTTTATCCCAATAGATATTTCTATGGATTTACGCGGTACACTTTTTGTACTGCTACGAGGTAGCAACGAAGGCATTATGATGATGACTCAAGAAGGTGAGTTTCTTGGTTTTTTTGGTCGCAACCTCACTCCCTTAACTCTTGTAGAGCGGCTACTTCGTTTTGTTTACACTCAAGAGCAAATCCGCACTAATTTAAACCGGATAGCTCCATCTCCTACAGCGATTGCAATCGGAAACGATGGTTTTATTTATACCGCAACCCAAGCAACTAACAGGGGACAGCTCAAACAGTTGAATGTAAATTCCGAAGATCTATTTTTAAACGAAGATTTCCAAATTAATAGTCCATGGTTCAACCCCATTACACTAACAGCACTTACAGTAACTGAAAGTGGCATGATTTATGCGATGGATCGCGGTAATGGCATGGTGCTAGTTCATAATAACCGCGGCGACTTATTGGTCGGTTTTGGGCAAACGTTGGTTGGTGGTAATTTTAGGATAGGTGTATTTGGGGATCCTGTTGGTATTGCTGTGGATTCTCGGTATTGGGTCCTTGTACTTGATCGTGCATACAACAGCATCCATGTATTTTCTCCTTCATACTTTATGATTAATCTATTGGAAGGAGTTGAACGGCAATTAGAAGGCCGACACTTAGCTGCTCGTCAAAATTGGGAAGAAGTGCTTATGCACAATGTTTTTATACGACCAGCTCAAACCGGTATGGGGCTTATTTATTACCGGGAAGGCGACTATATTACTGCCATGAGATATATGCGCAGTGCTATGAATCAAGAACTCTACTCAGCGGCAAGATGGCAACAACGTATTATAATAACGCGGAGATATTTCCCTATTGTTGCGGGGATCGGGATTGGTATTGGGATACTTTGGCTTATATGGACAAAGGTATTAAGGCTTGAGATAAAGTTCAAAAAAAGCAATAAAATCCATCCTACGATCATCAGATGGTTTAAGGATTTTGTTCATGCGATGAAAATAATGCGCCACCCTAGCGACACTTTGTATAGTGCGACATATGGGGGGAGAAGCAACATTATAATAGCTACTATTTGGTTGTTTTTGTATCTTGTGGCAGCAATTGCCCAGTTGGGGCTTACCAGCTTTTCTTTTAATGCTACAGGGCTTTCGGGTTTTAATATTGGACTATTTTTGGTTACTAATATGTTGCCTGTACTCGTTTGGGTGCTTGCTGGGTATTTAGTTGGGACTATTACCAAAGGGCAGGGCAAGTTTAGCCATATATTTATTAGCACAATATATGGGTTAATGCCTTTTATTTTATTGCGCATACCGATCGCCATACTTTCTTTGGCACTTACCAGAGCTGAAATTACGATTTATTATTTCTTTGTTGGCATCATGTGGACTTGGGTAATTATCTTACAACTGATGGCTGTAAGAGAAACACAAGGGTATTTTTTTGGAGAAACTATAAAAAACACTGCATGGATGCTATTTGTTTCTGCAATGGTTGTAATTTTTAGCGTCGCTATTTATGGCATAGGGATGCAAGCATGGTCGTTCTTAGATGAATTTGTAAGGGAGTTGATTGGCCTTGTCTAGATGGAAAAAGATGGCCCTAGGCTTCCTTGGGTTTTTACTACTTGTAGGATTGGTTTTTGGGCTTAGAGTCTTTAACTCTAGGCGCGGCCTACCCTACTTGCCTTTCACACATACAGATACTTTAATAGAAAATATAGACCTTACACCTCTTGTAGGGCAAGGACTTACAAAAATTAATGAAAATGAAAATTTTGTCCTTTGGCTAAACTTTGATTGCGGAAATATCGAATTATACGACCGCATTGCCGATTACACTTGGCGGTCTACCCCTAGCGAATATGATATGAAAATGGAAGACAGCAACGAGTTGTGGACGAATAATTTGAAATCCCCGGTAATGTTTACGTTTGCAGATAACTTGCATTCCTTGATTCCTAGGTTGGGCAATGTCCATAATCAAAATGTACAGACACAGTTTTATCTATTGCCTTGTGGGGGTACCAGGGTACATTTTATTTTTCGTGATACAGGAATTGAAATAGGGTTTGACTTACGACTTGCTGAGTTTGGCATAACGGTTGATGTGCCGCCCAATCTTGTGACAGATAATGATACGGCTCCTTTTCTTACAGAGTTCATTATT
>Ga0123355_10014491_pt1 | contig 12335 bp, 9 predicted proteins | sample TergutEmb28metaG_3_FD_89872 | JGI IMG/M metagenome (GOLD analysis project Ga0123355, IMG submission 89872) | Embiratermes neotenicus P1 segment gut microbial communities from Petit-Saut dam, French Guiana - Emb289 P1 | ecosystem: Host-associated > Arthropoda: Insects > Digestive system > Gut ...
CTTTTTGATGTTTGGGGTCAACAAATTGAATGGCCGACTTTATAGCTTTAATTTGTGGTGTACTAAATGTCTCGTCGTACATTCGAGAGAAGTCTGTTTCCGGATCCTTCTGTTCTTCAGCTCTGTCACTCGCACCCTCATCTTCAGCTATGTCAGCTATGTTTTCTTCTGGTTCGCTCTCCATATACTCACCAAAGTCATTGCCTCCAACTGTGTTGGAGCTAAAGTTTTCAACAGCCGATGTACTATCATATGCGGATACATTGTCAGATGTTTTCTCGTTTTTGTTAAGAGATTGAAAGATATTTATAGCCTTCAAAGTTCGCTCCAAAATATCTTGATCATCCAACTTGTTACTCGCTGGCTCGGTACCTTCAGGAGAATACGCGCCAGCATATGACTCTTCATTTGTTGAAGTACCTGGGGTAACATCGGCTTCTTGCTTTACTTCTTCTGCGCCAATTACCCCACTGCTCATTAACTGTGTTATAAACCGTGCCTGTTCTATTAATTTTTCAAAATCCATATTCTTGTCCATAATATTTCCCACCCGCGTTTTTCTTTATAGAATCTATGAACTTCATCGGGAAAGTATGCGAAGCTTTACTAATGCAGATGCTTTTGCTATAATTCAGTCAAAATACTAAGTAAAGAAGGACTATTTATGGAGACTAAGATTAATCAAAAGCTGTCAAGCAAAGATGAGATACTAGGGTTGTTAAAGAAAGTACAGTCATCAAGTATCACCCCTGAGGAAGCCTTGCTAAAGCTTCAAGCAGCTCCTTTTGAGGATTTGGGGTATGCTAAAGTTGATCTGCATAGGGGCCTCCGTCAAGGGGTTAGTGAAGTAATATTCGGACAGGGTAAAACTCCCGAACATATACTAGGCATTGTCTCAACAATGAAAGAAAATGGCCTTAAAAATATACTGATTACACGTATTTCTCAAGAAACTGCCAATATTTTTGAAGGTACTGATATACAGATTGAATATCACGCCATTCCGCGATTGTGCATAGCTGAAAAAGATGACAGCGGGCCCAAGGTTGGCTCGATTGTTGTGGCTGCAGCGGGCACTAGCGATATGGCTGTTAGTGAAGAAGCCGCAATAACTGCTGAGACTTTGGGTAACTCGGTGACGAGGGTTTATGACGTAGGGGTAGCAGGGTTGAATCGGCTCTTAAGCAAATTGGATATTATACTTTCTGCTAGGGTTATTATTGTTGTTGCCGGAATGGAAGGCGCTTTGGCCAGTGTTGTCGGCGGCTTGGTTAGTGCTCCAATTATTGCTGTACCTACAAGCATAGGGTATGGTGCTAACTTCGCCGGTCTGTCTGCATTGCTTACCATGTTAAACTCATGTGCAAGCGGAGTATCGGTTGTGAACATTGATAACGGTTTCGGTGCAGGATACATAGCTAATCGAATTAACAGAATGGGCGAGCCTACCTAGATACTAGACATAAAGGAAAATTTTAATGAAGATTTTATATATTGAATGCAACATGGGGGCGGCTGGAGACATGCTCATGGCCGCTCTATATGAGATATTAGATGACAAGGAAACTTTCCTTAATACCATAAACAACTTAAACATAGCGGAGATCAAATCTGAAACTTCAATAAAAAGAGGTATTGCCGGAACCAGAATGCAAGTGCTAGTAAACGGCATTGAAGAGAAATCTACCGATGTCGAGCTACAAAGCAAGAAAGGACTTATCTCTAGCGATTCAGATAAGTATGGCTGTAATCACGGCGAAGGGTGTTCTCACAGTGGGTTGAGCGATATCACTGATATTATTGAGGATTTAGATTTATCCACAAATGTAAAGGCTAATGCTATTGCTGTTTATAAGTTATTGGCAGACGCAGAATCAATGGCGCATGGAGAACCTGTTTCAAAGATTCATTTTCATGAAGTCGGTGCTCTCGATGCTATAGTCGATATAATTGGCGTTTGTACATTAATTGAAAAACTGTCTCCAGACCGAATTGTTGTATCGCCTGTACATGTTGGCAGCGGCTTCGTTCGGTGTGCTCATGGTCTTTTACCTGTACCAGCACCCGCTACTGCTTATTTGTTGAAAGGCGTGCCCACCTACAGTACCCATATCAGCGGGGAGTTGTGCACCCCCACGGGAGCGGCTTTACTAAAGCATTTTGCCGACTCTTTCGGTTCGATGCCAATGATGCGCGTGAATCAAATCGGTTATGGTATGGGTTCGAAAGATTTCGACGCTCCGAACTGCGTGAGGGTTTTTTTTGGCGAAATAGATAATGGTTCCACGAACGGTCAAATTGCTGAACTTCGCTGCAATGTGGACGATATGACCGGTGAGTCTATCGGGTTTGCGCAGCAACTGCTTCTTGACGCGGGTGCTCGTGATGTGTTTTCTATACCTACTCAAATGAAAAAAGGCCGGCCTGCGGTTTTGCTTACTTGTATATGTGATGTAGATAAATCCGATTATTTTGCGGGGCTAATGCTTAAACATACTAGTACCTTTGGTGTAAGAAAATCCATTTGCGATAGATACGAATTAGAGAGAGAGATTAAAGTCAAAACCACGCCATATGGTGAAATACGGTTCAAAGAAGGTTATGGTTATGGTGTGTTAAAATACAAAGCGGAGTATGAAGATATTGCTGATGCTGCAAGGAAAAATGGAGTGACACTACAGGAAGTACAAAACGCAGTTGGAGAGGTTGATGTGCATGGAACTGAGTGAAAAAAATGATAAACTAAAAAGTTACTTGAAGGAGTTAGGCAGCACAGCTGTTGCCTTTTCCGGTGGGGTGGATTCTACCTTTCTGCTAAAAACGGCTACAGGGGTATTAGGCGATAACTTAGTTGCGATTACTGTGAGATCAGGCTTATTTCCTATGCGCGAACTGAATGAGACCTTTGCATTTTGCGAAAAAGAAGGCATAAAGCATGTTATTCTAGATGTAAATGAATTAGAGATAGAGGGTTTCAGCGAAAACCCTGTAAATAGGTGTTATTTGTGCAAAAGTGCAATACTAAAAGGAATTTGGCAAAAAGCCCGTGAGAATGGTATGGATAAAGTAATCGAAGGCTCGAATATGGACGACGGAAATGATTATCGTCCGGGTTTTCAGGCTGTATTGGAGCAAGGGGTTAAGAGTCCATTAAAACATGCTGGTTTGTATAAGGAAGAAATAAGACAGTTGTCCAAAACATTGGGGCTTGCTTGGGATAGGCCGTCTTTTGCTTGCCTTGCTACACGACTCCCATATGGCGAAAGCATAACCGCTGAGCGGTTGAATCAAATAGAAACTGCCGAAGATTTCCTTTTGGAATTGGGTCTTCGCCAGTTGAGAGTTAGATACCATAATAATTTGGCACGGATTGAAACTGATGAAGCTGGTTTTTCAATATTGGCTGATTATCAAATAAGAGAACGTGTACATAAGCGTTTTGTGGAAATTGGATTTACATATACGGCTGTAGACTTATTAGGGTATCGGATGGGTAGCATGAATGATCCGGAAATGTGCATAGAAAAGCCACAACAAAAAAATCGTCAATTCGGCAGAATGAAAGGAAAGATGTGGATGGCAGATGATTAGGACGCATCTTTAGAAGATTTTAAGAATTATCCTCAGAACACATCAAAATAATTGCGAGGTTGTCGTGTGATTATCAGGCTATCGAAGAAAATATACCTATTATGACTACAGATTCTAAAATACAGAAATACGACATCAGCTCTATTTGATAGTAAATCAGTTCTCACTTTGCCATTTTTTTTGGACAGAGTGGGATTTTTTAATTTTAATCACAATCGGCTTAGCTGATTAAAAGTTAAAAGCTTCAGCCATAGTTTTCTTGTTTTATTATGTATATATTTGACCCGATCACGAAGGAAGGAGGCACTTTATGCCAATCGATTACTATCTCTACAGCTCCAAACCGATAAGGACCAAACCGATTTATTCACCTGAGCAGGCACAAACCCACAAGGATTTTCAACTTGATTATTCTGATACTATCCTCTATCTCGGCAAGGAGTATCCCATCGTGGCAAAACCGTTCAACCGCATCGGCTTCGACTTCGAGCAGTTTTACATGCCACCAAATTTATCGTCGAAAGAAATAAAATCCGCATGTGTCAGTATCTATCGTCGGCTTGCTAAGCGTGACCTGACAAATCGTGTGCATGAGTACGCAAAGGAAATGTCAGTTATGCCAGCAGCAATGAGGATCAGTAATGCGAAAACTCGCTGGGGAAGCTGCTCATCTAAAAAGAACGTTAATTTTTCATGGCAGTTGATTATGGCAGATAGCGATGCGGTAGACTATGTCGTTGTCCATGAGCTGGCGCATATCAGAGAGATGAACCACTCCGCACGGTTCTGGGTAATTGTGGAAGGCATCCTACCCGACTATCAACAGCGTAAGGCAAAGCTAAGGCAACTCGAACAACGTATATGCGAGGAAAATTGGTAGTGTACCACCCCCGACCTAGAGTCGGGGCTTCTTTTACAAAAACCGATTAAGCTATAGAAATGTCAGTGCACCATTAGATAGCAGCCAAAGGACAATGAGTTTCATGTGACAATCGCACACAGGTTGATTTTTGGTTGACATTTCCACTCACCTTAGCTATACTGACAGCAGACTCTAAGCAGAGTATTTGCCATCTTTGTGATATTGCTCAAAGAAGCAGTTTTATGCCATTTAACTATGTGATTTGTATTTTTTGTTTTCATTTTGTAATTTTGTTTTACAAAATTTGCAAACCTATCACCTAGGTGAAAAACATAGGGGGGTTTACATGCCTCTCAGAAAATCAGACTTTAGTCGATGTTTTTCGTCATTGGATTGTGTTGAAACTTCATGTTTTTGTGTTTGGTAGTACCAATATTTTGTTGCGGATTTGCAAACCCCTTGAAGTATAAAAAACCGGGGGAGGTTTGCAAAACGATACCTTGTAACCCGCCTATATCAATGCTCCTGAGAGGGGGCTGTCACAGAGGTGGTTTCCCGGAAGCGGGTTTGAAACGTGCGCGTAGTGTACTTGCGCGTAGATACATTTTGTCACAGAGGTGGTTTCCCGGAAGCGGGTTTGAAACCCAGAGAGCGGAAATAGCGCTCAGGGGAATACATTGTCACAGAGGTGGTTTCCCGGAAGCGGGTTTGAAACATATTATACGTCTGAGCTATAAATTCAGTTGTTTTTGCGTCACAGAGGTGGTTTCCCGGAAGCGGGTTTGAAACATGCTTTCATAGATCCTATAAATAAACTTATTTAAGGTCACAGAGGTGGTTTCCCGGAAGCGGGTTTGAAACACCGATTGCAGCACTTGTCACAGTTTGTTGTTTCCATTATGTCACAGAGGTGGTTTCCCGGAAGCGGGTTTGAAACAGTGAGCTCTTAAGCCGTCGAATTCTGTCTCCGAAAGTCACAGAGGTGGTTTCCCGGAAGCGGGTTTGAAACGAAAAAATTTTAAGTTCTCCATTACTACCAAAAAGTCACAGAGGTGGTTTCCCGGAAGCGGGTTTGAAACGCTTTGCGTACATCATTAACTGACGCAGTATCTTGTCACAGAGGTGGTTTCCCGGAAGCGGGTTTGAAACTTTAATTACTTTTACTGCTTCCTTTCTCTCCCGCTGTCACAGAGGTGGTTTCCCGGAAGCGGGTTTGAAACTGGGAACTGGATTTACGGCGAATTTGGATGCCACCGTCACAGAGGTGGTTTCCCGGAAGCGGGTTTGAAACTTAAAATTTAAGGAGAACTGTCTAAGTTTTGCATGTCACAGAGGTGGTTTCCCGGAAGCAGGTTTGAAACTTGATACCAGCAAAACGGTAAAACCATTTTGCTTTGCGTCACAGAGGTGGTTTCCTGGAAGCGGGTTTCAAACAAGTCAGATTTCCCCAGTATTGTCCTGTTGGTGCAAATCGTCACAGAGGTGGTTCCGGAAATGGATTAAAAACATATGTTCGTCATAATATCGACCACCTCCTGTCGGCCATAGAGGTGATTTTCTGAAACGGGTTTGAAACTCTTTACCTAAATCATTGAGGAGATGGTAAAATGAAAAACTGTGGAAATTGCAATAACGCTCACAAAATTGAAGACACTGAAAAATTATATTGCATTGCAATGGATAAATTTTACCCTGAAAGCCACCAATGCGATAATCATTATCCTCTCATAATCGAAGCCCGGGAAGATATATGAATTAGAGATAAAATCTAAAGTTGAAATAACGCCACATGGTGGAATCCAGATCTTAAAGAAGATTCGGGTTTATGGAGCGGTAAAAATATAAGGTGGAGTATGAAGAGATTGCAAATGCTGCGAGAAGAAATGATGTAACATTTCATGACGTGCAAAACGCAAATAGATGGAATAGATGGGTTGATTTATATGGAATTGAGTGAAAATATGATAAACTAAAGGGCTATTTGAAGAAATTAGGCAGTGCGGCAAACGACTTTTCCTTGATGGCAATATGGCAATGATTATCGTCCGGGTTTCCATGCTGTATTAGAGTATAGGGTGGGTAGCATGAATGATCCGGACATGAGCACTGGCAAAGACTAAGATAAGCCAATGGAAAATATAACGGGCAGCAGAATGCCGCCCGCCTCAAAATACATGGTTATGTCCGAAGTCGATTATCTCATGTTCTTACATACTTAGATAAGTACAACTCGGATGTTTCACTTTTGTCCCGAATGAGTGGGAGAGTCTTGCTTATAACTGGCTTCATGCCATTTGGCCGTACACCATTCCTGGATTCAAACATTCTATTGCCAATAAACCACTGATGTGAGGCATATCTGTTACTTCCAGCCCCTCCTCCGTCGCCAAGTGGATAACTGACATTTTCGAAACGGGTCTCAGCAATACGTTCCAGATCGGCGTAGCCTTGACCGAGAAATGGATTGTCTTTGGGGAAAGCGAATAAACTTTCTTCATAGCTAACAATCAGCTCATCCGAAACATCAACGGCCCGGGTTTTTACGGAATCGACCACGATTTTTATACTCCCCAGCCCAAGGGGTTTTCCATGTCCAATTTTATGCCATTTCCCCCCTAGAACGTCATTTTCCCCAAATGTCAGGATCCACAGCAGTTCGTTTAGCTGATCTTCATCTATCTGCTCGAACCAGATGTCGAATTCGAATTCACTCCCCTCTGAGACAAGTTCCATTGTTGAGTTGCGCTTGGTCTTTTCTGAAGTCCTATATGCAGGGGTCTTGTGATGTAGGTAGAATTTTCGACCGTTAAGCTTAACGTCACAAACTGAGCGAACTGGCTCAGTATTACTTATATAATCCGTCACTTTATAATCATAGTTCCAAAATAGCGCATCCTCACCGGGCATTTGTGTGTAGAACTCAACTGAAGATGGTTTTGGTTCTGCCAACTCCTTAAGCACCGCGTAATGAAAACTATCTTTTTCCAGTGCAATTAGTTTAGCATCACCAAATCTAACACTACCGCCAATACTGCAATTCTTACTGATCATTCCGAACAACCTGCAAGCCGGACAAAATCCTTTGTTTGTAAGAGACTTAGATCCACAGGGTTTTAAATCCCCTACCAAATCTTCTAATTTTTTATGAAATACGGAACGCGAAACCTGAGCTGGGGAGAGGTATATCGTACCATCCCCAACCTGTTCGTAAAAAACTACATACCATTCACCGTCTTGCCCAATGCTATATGCAACACGCTTGTACTTGTCCTCGTCATTTTTTTGATAAATTGCCATAATGCCTTCATCACTATTAAACTGTTCCACAGCCTTATCAAGATCCGAAAACAGCAATGCATTTCCCTCTCTCTGGTAGTACCTTTCTTGTCCGCTACATCTTCTTCTTTGCCTGTTAGAACATCGTCTGCGACGGCATTGCTCTGATCCTCGTGTAATCCCATTAATGCAGTACCAATTATGCTTGACTGCCCCATTGTTTGAGTTGTTTTGTCTAACAGCATTGTACAATTCCCACTTTTCGTCACTTGTATTCCATCGAATCAACCCAGGATTGCGAGGGGTTGGATGGCGAGCCGAAAGGGTATTGCTATTAATTATGCTCATACAAGAACTGGTCACGGCTTCAAATGCTGAGCGTATCATGCCACGCAGTTCACTACCCGGGATTATTTTTTTACCGTCAATGATCACTTCTTTCCCGTTAACAACAATTGTTTCTTTTCCACCAGCGCTAAAAAATGGGTACTTCTTGTGCTCTTTTTTTCTTTTATCCCTTGAGCTGTCATTTGTCCATTCAAGACTCATCTTTTCTGTATCTGGTATTGCCAGAGGTGTTTTCGTTATCAATCTACAACTTATTTTTCCGGTAAGCGGCCCCTTGACTGGAGCCGCACGTTCAGCATTGTCAGCCATGGTGACAAAATTATATGGATTTATTGCTCGTTCACTATCATCTGAAATCCACGGCATTTTAAATCCCTCCTACACATCCAAGTATCAATAGCTAAAACCTTTGATACGAAAGTCCGCAAATTGCAGATTGCCGGTCTCCTCATCGAAGGTGAAATAGTTTACTAATAGAACTTTTTTATATCCACGGCGAGGTAACTCATAAACCCCACCTGCTGTTGATTTATAATAATTACCATCGATAGGTCTCTTTGTTCGATCAAGCAAGTGTTCCTCGGGGAAGCTGTATGTATTTTCGTCATCAAACTTGTCTTGTGCAACACGCCAAGCGAATTCACCACCAAGCGTATGCCTGAGAAATCGTAATTCCCTGTCCTCTTCAAACACCCTTAGCTCCAACAGCCATCTGAGATTCTCTATTCTTGCTTTTACACCCAACTCATTGGAATGAAAAGCAATCCTATCCGCCTTTTCCAGACTGTATTCACCAATTATGCTATCTATATCCTTTTCTTCGCATGTTCCACAACGATCTGCAATCCATTTATACTCTTTCAATACACACCTCTTTTTCCAGAGTGTCAAACTCTTTTTTCTCCTCATAAGGCGTGATTTTCTCTCTTCTAAGATGCATCTCCTTTTCAAGCACGTCTAAATCTTTTTTCTCCCCATTAAGAGTGATTTTTTCTCCAGGTTTTAACTTAAAGACGCCGCGACCAACCGATACAAGCCCGCCAACAGGCAACATTCCTTCGATTAAGTCAAGCACACAAGACCATATCAACGGTTTTATTAATAGGAACTTTTGGTCTGTGAATTCCGACGGGAACCTAATGGTCAGTTCAGTTGTGCCACCCCAATGAGTTCTTTCAGTATATAGTGAGCGCTCTTTTGTAGCCGCAGAGAAGCGATCTATTGAATTTCTGCTTATTGTCTTACTACTTCCACCCACAATTTCTGACTCCTCAAATACAATCAGCGATTTCTCTCCAAGTTTTCCAAACCAACGCTCTGTATCAACATCTTTAACACCTTTCAAAAACTCGTTAATCCTGCTCCTGAAAGCCCCAGACCAGCTTGTACCAGGGATAACAGGTTTTCCCTGGCACTTAAGATGCTCGTAATCCGGCACATTTTCGCCTACTTCCGCTGTATAGCGGCGTATGGATATACCACCGCACAATTCCAATGGCACTTTCAGCACAGTATATCTGATATTCTCTTTATCGAGGCTTATTCTATCCTTATCAGCCCAATCAGCCTCAGCAAACATATCAAATTTCAGCCAATCACTAATATCTACTGGCCAAGTAAACGTCTTTTTATAGACGGTCAGGCCAAAGCGTCCAAACCCACGCGAAGTCTTACCCCCTAGCCCATACTCATATGAAAGGAACCTTGTTAATAACTTCTCTATCTCTGATTCGATCGTATCGGTATAATTGTTTTTGTCAACTTCAAGATACGAAGTAAAAACATCTGCCGTATCACAGATTTCATAGTCGAACTTTGCTTTTCCCTCCACAACTTTCCACTCATTCAGAGCCACATTGTCGCGGATATCAACACTTCCATTCACATTTTCCGCCAATAGCCCGTCATAAACAAACACTTTACTGGGAATTGCTTTTACTTTTTCTCCTTCTTTAGCGTCATCAGAGGTGTTTATCGTAACGTTACCGAAGAGCTCAACCGGATCATTCGCAAAAGATCGCAGCAGCCCTGCCACTGATGTACCCGGTATATAAGGCCGACCAAGACTGTCAAGTACTATATCAATATCCGAGTTGTATTCCTGCCCAGAGCCTATAACAAACGGCGAAAGAGGCTGCAAGCACAATTTGTAGTATAGATGTTTGCTCATTGATGATCACCCCTCACGGTTCCTATATCTGAACAAAGTAAATATCAATTTCAGCGTTTCTTTGTAGTTGTCATCGGTTAAGATACCACAGTCGGCAGTTAGTTTCTTATCGGTAATTAGGCTCTTAACAGTATTTTTTTTCTTTTCATCTTTAACTGAGTCTAACATACAGCAAAAGTCCTTATAACTCTTTGCGCGGCTAATCATTAATAGCACCCTGCCTATGAACGACGACGTTAACTTCCTTGCTATATCATAATTATCTTTAGCAAATCGAATTATCTTTTGTCGGTTTTCTTCGTCGTTTGAGATTATCAACTCAGCCGCCTCTTTTTCTTGAGTGCCGAAGCGAATCTCTGTTTTTTTGTACAGCTTCACTCGCCCGAAACCTTCACTAAGCCTTTCGCCAACTGAAAAACATCGCTGCTTACTTTCGTCTTCGCCATTATACATAAACTCGATATAACTGCCCGCCTTTACACATGGCACACTCGGCCTCTTAAGATTCCATACGCCATTGTACCCCCCTCTTACTGTTACGTCGAGTGAGGCATCGGCATAACTATATCTGCTGTCAAGATTAAATGCGGATATAATATCTTCCCTCCGTGTGCTGTAAATTCCAGCCTTATTCATTAATAGAGCATCCGATTCAAAAACAAAGAACACTGACTCACCAGTGGTTAAGCTAATGTTTTCCGAAAAGACATCTTCCCTAGCTTTCTTGACCTCTATCTCACAGCGACCATATTCAGCAGTCTTAGAACGCCCGATCCATATATCTCCATTAAGCAATTTTGCTATTTCATATAGTTTATCTACATTGCTCGCATTACAGCTTATTTTACCTACAAAGCTCTGCCTCTCACTAATAGCGTTTTGTGGATATAACTGCTCTTTCATATCCTCTTTTTCGCGCCGATGATGATACCTAGTCTCAGTTTTTGTCTTAACTCTATTTGCTGCGTCTGTATAAACTATATACTCGCCCTTAAGCTTTTTCTTTTGTTCATCTTTGAGTTCATCGGGCAAAATGTTAAAAGTGGTTGTTAGTTTTCCAGAGGGTTTTAGCTCGACAAAAAAATTGGGAGACGGAACTCCACAGTCTATGTATGCGTTCGAAACACAAATTGCATCTGGCCCTAAAAACCATTTATGAACAGCTTCGTCAAAACCCTCCTTTGGCAGCTTGGACAATATAGCGCCCTGTATAAGCGTACCAGAAATAAAGGTCTCACTATCGTCATTACGTTGGTTAGGTAACATCAACGGTGCTTTTGCGGTTATTGTATACTCTAGCTCTATTTTATTTACTGTGGCATTTGCCTGCTCTAATGTATTGGCAACAGCATCCTTTTTCTTAATTGGCTTCTTGCCTTCCCGTTCAAATTCAAGCCGAACTGCACCAAGGCCACGAGAGCGTTTCATCCCGATATTCCGGACAGCTAAACAAATTTCGTTCATCAGCTCTTCCAGCTTTTTATGTTTTTCCTTTTCAAGAGTATAGTCGATGAAGCAATCAGCAGTAAGTTTTTGTTCTTCCCTGTCTGATGAGTATCGGTTAACAACACGAATCATACGCAATGAACCTATATCTGCTATTCCGTTGTCAAGTCTTGTGTTTGACAACACACGAGTATATTTATTTAAAACCAGGTGGGGAGGATCGTTTTGCGGCAAGTCAACATTTAAGCTGGCATTACAGACGGTTAACGCTCCAGGGCTTTCATTAGCTATTTTACCAAATAACAGATCTATCGTTGCATTATCCACACCTATATATTCTGCAGCATCACGCAAAACCCCTTTTAAGCGTCTTGCAGGTATAAACGGAACCCCGTTCTTATCAAAACATACATCTGTATCGACATAAGATGCGTATCCTTGACCACTACCCACACACAAATCCGATTTAAGCGTTATTACTATTTTGCTCACTAACCAATTCACCCGCCTTTTCAGATTCGTCTATCCAAATATCAAAAACTGTTGCAACATCGTAGACAGCTTTGAGATCACTGGCTGTTATATCTAAATCTTTGTATTTGCTGCTTAAGCGTTCAATCTCCACTTCAAAATAAGAACGTC
>Ga0123355_10014492_pt1 | contig 12335 bp, 2 predicted proteins | sample TergutEmb28metaG_3_FD_89872 | JGI IMG/M metagenome (GOLD analysis project Ga0123355, IMG submission 89872) | Embiratermes neotenicus P1 segment gut microbial communities from Petit-Saut dam, French Guiana - Emb289 P1 | ecosystem: Host-associated > Arthropoda: Insects > Digestive system > Gut ...
CCACCCGTGGTGCAAACTCCTTAGCATTTGCCCGCGTGCGCCACGCTCGTAGCGGTTTATTACCGCACCCGCCGCATTGCGCTCCAATACAACATTACCACGGCTCCAAACAGGGTATGTTGTTACACCATTTACCGTCTGCAAACGACGCAAGCCGTCTGCACGGTAAGTGTATGAAGATGTTATACCCGCACTGGTGAAAGATGTCAACTGATTAAATGCATTGTAGGTGCGGCTGTCTGTTTGGTTGTCGGTAACAGTTGTGGCTAAAACGCTTGTCTCTGTTGTAGATGCTGTTGACGGTCTTTGAGGGCCAAGGATAATGTCTGGGTCACGCAAATGCGCCTGTATAAGACTTGCATCTATTGGGGTTATCACTCCATCTGCATTAACATCTGACGTTTCGCGAATTATCCGTGCACCAATACGCCCGCTTACATAGGCGAACAATGCGTTAAAGTCTGCCATATCCACCACACCATCGCCGTTTACATCGCCAAATTGCAGCCAGCTGCCGTGCAGGTTCAAGTTGCCGCTTACGTCCAGCATATCCTCTGTAATAGGCTGGGTAAGGTCAAATGCAACTGCCCGATTTGGGTCGTTTATATAATGCATGTTGCGGTTAATGTATATACGCGTAAACCAACCCATAAACGCTTGACCCGGTATGCCCGGCTGGCCATAGCGCGTGTCGGGTACAGGTATCAATGCAGGGTCAATGGGCTGCCCTACTTGTATAGGTACCACAATGGGCCGGGGCATGATACCGATGTGAAACGTTACAGTGTGTATCATTTGACACTCAACAACCCGAGTTAGCTGGTTGCCGTTGGCGTCGTAGGTGAGGGTTGTTGCAGATGCATCGCTGCCTGTTCGCGTCTCTGTTATCAAGCGGTTGTTTAGGTCATAGGTATATATTACATCATGATTTCCTTCCTCAAGTGTGGCAACACCTACACGCATTCGTGTACGGTTGCCTCGGGCATCAAACCAGTACGTCCGGCGTGTTAACCTATAACCACCCTCATCCTCACTGGTTAGCCGCCGGGCTGTGTCATATGTGTATGTTATTGTACGGGCACGATCTGCACCGTACATTGTTTCTACTACACGCCGAATATTACCATCTAAATAATAAGTGTAGTCAAACTGTGACAGTACAGTGCTTCCGCGACGATTTACCAATGTAGTAACCAGTCCGGCAAGGTTACGGGTATACTCAGTCACCATGCCATTGGGCATGGTCGTGCGAATGCGGCTGCCATTAGCATTATAGGTGTATGTTGCAAGCAGTTGGCTATTTGACGATGCTGTGCGCATACGTTGTGCCGTATCGAAAGTGTATGTGTTGCGTAGATGCAGGCCACCATTGACATATACCCGTTCTTCGGTGATGTTGTTGGCGGCGTTATAAACAAATGTTTGTATTATGCCGCCGGTTTCTGTTTGGCGGGTCAAACGCCCTTGCGCGTCATAATTGTAGGTTATTGTATGCGTCCCGTTGCTTCTTTGGCGCACTGCACCTGTAAAGTGGTATGCATATTCTCTAAAGTCTACTACGACACCGTTCCTCACTGCTTCTTCACGTATTAACCGCCCATGTTGGTCATGCGTTTGCCTAAACAGGGTGCCATTTGCGTCCGTGCGGGTCAGCAACAAGCCATTGGCATCGTAGGTAAATGTTTCTACCTGCCCAAGTGGTTGTCGGGTTTGTATTAGCTGCCCGCGGTTATTGTAGGTAAATGTGGTGGTCGCACTATCTATGCTGCCTACACTTTGAGTTACTATATTACCGGCAAGATCATAGGTGAAATTCGTAGTTGGGCCTGTACCAGTTCTGGTGGACCATAGTCGGCCAAAAAAAGTGAAATGATTTATTGTTTGTGACGATGATATTCCGCTTATTAACTTGTGGGTTTCTATTAGATTACTATCGTTATCATAAAAATATCGCGTAGAGGAGTAGCGTGTTGTGGCACCAGCCTGCTCGAACGGCTCGTCTCTACGGATAAGCCTCCCTATTGCATCATAGGTAAAGTGCTGCGTGTTGCCCATAAAATCTGTAGTTGATAGCAACCGTCCCATGCTGTCATATGTGCTATGGGATGTGTTGCCTTCAATGTTGCGCACAGATGTTATTCCAAAAATGTTGTGTGCAAATATGTTATTAACGCCAAGTGATTGTTCCGTAACCATACGCCCAGCAAGGTCGTGGGTGTATGTTATAACCCTGCCGCCAACTGTACCTTCTTGCGTGCGGCGGCCAACCCTGTCGTACTGCGTAAAGGTTTGTATGCTTGGGGCTTCCGCTGTTGTACCAACGGTTGTGGTTACAACTCGCATGTTGCCTGCTGCATCAAATACATCAAAATATTCCGTTGTTATACGGCTGCTGTCCGCTGCTGCACCCGGGCGGCGTACCGCTACTTGTGTTACTCTGTCAAAAATATCGTAGGTGAAGCGTGTTTCGTTGGACGAGTTAAGACCCGGTGCGTTGAAAGTATTTGTAACGCGCATACGGTTGTCGTAGACATTACGCAAAATTGCCACACCATTTGGGTCGGTTATGGTCAGCAAGTTACCCAAGCCGTCAAACCGGTGGGTGTACGTAGCACCAAGTATAGTACGGTGGGTCAAAATATTTTGTTGGTCGTTGTAGGTATAAGTTTCAAAGCCGCCGTTGGGGTGTGTAACTCGTGTGACACGACCCAGCCTGTCATACTCCCAGCGTGTTACTCTGTGTACTAATCCGACGCTTATTTCTGAAAGTACACGCCACATGGCATCGTATGTGAAACGACGCTCTACCGTGCCTGTAGAATGAGCCAAGTTACCTCTTGCATCGCGCACATTGGTTGTGCGGACAGACGTTGGCATGGTTCCCCTATCAAAAGTTATATGCGTCGTTATGAACTCACTGGTGTTGACATTGGGAAATTCGCGAATTTCAATTATGTTACCAAATTGGTCGTTTATAAAATCAGTACGGGATTGCCGTATATTATTTTCGTAAATATCTGTTCCAACTACGTTTCTTCCATCCGCAGATAAGCGGTTTGTTTCGCGGATTGTAGTGCTAGCGTTTGGCATAAATGTTGTAGTTAATGGCAAACCAAAGCGGGCATCATAGGTAGTGTTTGTGCGATAACGCACGTCGTTGCTGCCCTGTGCCAGCGGGCTAACAGCTGTTGTTACTTGACCGAATTGGTTGTAGTAAAACCGCTGGGTATTGGTACGGGTAAAGCCGCCGCTGTGCTCGGTCAACGTAACAGAAGTGGGGAGTCTGTCATTGTTGTACGCTATTGTTTGCTGCGACAGCAATGCACTACTTTCGTACGCCCGCTGTATTGTATTTAAGTGATGGTTGTTAAATGTGTATACCGTGCGCAAGCGATTGTTTTGCCATACGGTGGTGATATAAGTATGGGTTGCAGGCGGTCGTTCCGTTTGCAGTGGGAATGCAGTGTGGCATCTTTGATAGCTAAATGTAGTATGCTGATAGGCTCGCCCGCCACTATATAACACTCTGGATGCCACTACATATGATTGACGGCTGCCTCTGTTAGCCAAGCCAATTGTACGCCAGACATAGTAAAACGCCAACCGTGCGCCGGAAGGGTAATTTACCTGCCGTAGCAAAAGTGTATGGTTTAAATGTGAGGGGGTATGTGACATCCAATCAAAAAGGAATTGAGATATGTCATAGGCAAAAGAAGTTGTTGCGCCAATTTGATTTTGAATACTATCTAGCCGGAACAAGTTGCCTGTCTGATGACCTGCGACCTGTAAGTGAGACATGTTGATAACAAATGTACCGCCATCTGGGGCAGTTACCGTTACAATACGGTTGTTGCCAGAGATTTGATTGTTAAAGTTAATATGCTTACCATTTGTATCAGTGACTCTGGACAGCAACGTTCCCCAACCAGATACAACAGTATAATCAAACAAAATTGTATTATTAAATCTATCACGCATACCTATTATCAAGTTACCGCTAAAAAAGTATGATGTGCCATTATTAAACGTTAACCTGCGGTCAGACCTACGGGCTCCACTGACAAATGTCGAGTCCCAAAACAGTCGCATGTCTTGGAGGGTATAATCTTGAATAGTGATGCCACTAATTGCAAATGAGCCTCTTCCCGGTACATGCAATACATTGTCTAAAATATAGGGCAAATCAAACTTCCAGCCAACACCAAGCCCATGTGGGTTGAGTCGTTCAAGATTGACATTACGGCCTGTAAACCCCGGCCTGCTTAAATCTGCATCGGCAGAGTTATACACCATATCCAGATTAAACCCAAACCCGCCACGCCCGGGTAAGCTCAGAATATTTATGCGATACATAGCCGCACCCGTGTTTAGGTTTACAGATTCACTTGCGTTAAAATGCAAGGCAAACGGATTATTTACTATATCTTCGTGATTTGGGGTTGTGGTAAAAGGGGCAACTCCAATGCTCATAGTGTCCATGCCATGTTCAATTAATTCTGTAATCTCTTCGGCATCCATGCTCGTTACATACTTTATCTGCGCCATGTCAACAAGGCTTTCCGTTGGCTGTGGTATATACATCACAGCACGTGGTGGGGTTGGGGGTTGGGGCGTTGGTTCTAAGTCGCTACCCGCAACAAGCGTAAACACGTCTACCGTTTGCAACATATTGCTATTGCGGTCTTCTGCCAATACATGCGCTGTCTGTGTGCGGTTAGTCTCTGGCGATAAAAATGCTTCCGGCTCCATTTGCAAAGCCGCACTAAGTGCAAAGGCGGTTTGTATTTCTGTCGCGCCGTGTCCATCCAAAAACAGTTGCCGGGCAAGGTCAAATGCATTTTCGTCGTCAAAGGTTACCGCTGCTACATCTCTTGACGGCTCTCCACGCTCTGGATACAGTGTAACTTGCAAGCCGCCCGGGGTTGTGGTCGCGCGCTGTATTTGACTCGTAGCCTCATGGTCGGGTGGCAACACAATCTGCGCGTCAATACTGCCCGGGCTAGTAGTTGCAAGCTGCATTTCTCTCATGTTTGCAAGGTCAAAGGAGTTATCCATAAGATTCCTTGCACGCACTTCCACTGGTATGTCAAAATTTTGTATAAGCTGCTCGAAGCGCATTATTTCTGTATTGCGTTCAACCATATCCGGGATAGCTGCTATTAAATGCTTGGCCTCTGCATAGTCAAAAAACCCGCCAGACACAATTACCACAACATCTATACTTTTTGCCAATGTCAAGCCGTCCCGCTCCATCATAAGAAACAGCTCATGGGCAACATCAAAAGCGGCATCAGCTATATCCAACTTCCGCAAAATTAAGTTGCGGTCGTCTTCTGGCAAACTTGAATAGGGTACATGACTATTTGCCAACTCGTAAAACCGCAATGCGTCACGCACACTAGGCTCTTGCATCCATAAGTTTGCTTGCTCGCGCTGTAGTTCGTCAATCATGGCTTGCTCTAGCTCGCTGTTGTTGTCAACAAACGGCAGCAGTTGTTCCTCTGCAATAAATTGCTCTGGCATACCTGCAAATGTTGGGTTAACATAAAAAGGCTCAATTTCCGGCAGGTCTTCTACCATAAAGTCTGACATTTGCAATTCTGCTTCGTGCAATTCTGCACTAAGTCTTACCGGTGGCGTAACCATTGTTACAATTAGTACAAATACCATTAGTACCTTAAACTTGCGGAACAAAGTCTTTAACATTTGACTGCCTCCTATTTTTAAGTTTTACAAATACTTACTTTGTCATAATGTACCATAAATCGACATAAAGGCGCAACCCTTTTTTTGGTGTAAATATGCAATTTGTTTATGTAAATAAAAAACCCCGAAAGCACATCATACATTATTGTGCATTCGAGGTCACATGTTTTTGGTCAACACGCACACAAAGCACGGCGAATGCATTAACAACTGTCGCTGTTTGCATTAGCCTTGGCTCGTGTTCGTTTCCATGTAGTTTTAAATTATTTTAAGTAAAACCGGGGCCCGGGCTCCCGGCGGTGTGCCACAGCGCATATGAAAGGCGTATACATGGGAGACTAAACACAGGCCGGATCCAAAGCCTGTTGCATCTCCCCTTTCCATACGGTGCGGCGGATGGTACTGGTGTTAAAAGGTGCAACAAAACTACAAAGGTTAAAGCGGGGAGCGGTGCGGTCTGTTTCAAGATATAAAACCTCTTCCAGAGATGGCAAAACCCGTCCATGGCATAGAAACGTTTGTTCATTTATTGCAGGCAAATAATACCACACAATGTGTAACAAGTCAATAGCTGCTGGTAAAACAACTACACCTTTCGAATGGCACCGTCAGACATTCTAAAAACTACGTCAGATGCTTCTGCAATTTCCAAGTTATGTGTCACAACAATAACGCAGTAATTTTGGTCATGCGCTAAACTCTTCAAAATGTCCATAACAAGCGCACCATTGGCAACATCTAAGTTGCCTGTAGGTTCGTCTGCCAGAATTACCTTTGCGCCAGTAGATAAGGCCCGCGCAATTGCAACACGCTGTTGCTCGCCGCCAGATAAATTGGACGGATAACGATTGTGCTTGTCGCTGGTAATACCAACGTCCTCCAAAAGTTTTGCCGCATGTTTGGCGGTCTCTTTCTTGTCGGCACCTTTGACTTCCATTGGATACGCCACGTTTTCCAGTGCTGTAAGCAGCGGGAACAATTGAAACGCTTGAAACACAATGGATATACGCTCGCGGCGGTAGCTGTTTAGGTCTAAGGATGCAAGGTTGTCATCGTCGATTAGTACCGTGCCGCTGGTAGGCCGGTCAAGACCCGCCATTATGGACAAAAGCGTGGTTTTGCCACTGCCGGACGGCCCAAGAATTGCGTTTAACTTGCCCACCTCAAATTCTACGTTTAAGCTTTTTAGCACGTCTACATTACTGTTCTTATACCTATAGCATACATCTTGCAATTTTAACATAGTATCCTCCTATTCCCTTACTTGTAACAAATCCAATGGTGTTTTAATAGTGATAATTACAGCCCCAACAGCCGACCCAAGCGTTGCCCCGGCAAAATAAATGCCAGCCAGCGCAAATGGTGTTGCACTCAAGCCAACGCCAATTACAAACAATACTATCAAGCCAATAATTGCGCCATCGGCACAAACTATAACTTGCTCCAACCATAGCGAGAACTGCGTTTTCGTCTTCGGCATACCAAGCACCCGCATTATTGCGGCGTTTTTGATATTCATTAGCATAAGAAGCAGCGACAGCCCAAAGCCTAGCACAACAGCAACCACTATGGATATAGGGTACAAAGTATTAAGAAGTGCCAAGTTGCGTTCCATCGGCTCTATGACCGCACTCAAAATGTCGTCATGCACAAGTAGTTCCAGTGGAACAGAGCCTACCCAGAATCCTAAGTGGTTGTCAACGAGTTGCACAAATACCGCGTCGTGGATACGATACAACTCCCTGTTTCTTGCCGGGTCAAGGTAAAAGCGCGCTGTGGCATATGTCAGTGTTCTAAGCCACTCACCACCATCCCCGCCCATAAACGGGTGTTCTTGGAACGAGTACCGCAGGAATGCTTCTGGCACAACAATGGATATATTCTCATCTCTGTTTATAGCACGGTTCAAACCACCGGTAAAATAGCCAACAATTTCGCCAGATGCAAGATGCACAGGGGGCGGCTGTACCCATTCACCATCCTCTCGTTGCACCCAAACGGTGGCAGTATCATACATGCCGATAGTATCCCCAATTGTTAGGTTCATGCTCTCCATTGCACTTTTGCGAACAACTATAGGTACGAGATTGCCATGTGTAAAAACAAAATCGTCCACATTAAAGTTTGGGGCAAATTCAATCTCTAAACTGTCGCCCACAATGCCTAGCTGGTCGTCCAGCGGAGTTCGTGTGTTTCCCGCCACAAAACCGCCTAGGCAGGTTATACCCAAAAATGAAGTATGCGCGAAATAATCCCCGCTATCATTAAAACCGCCAAACGCTCCCCAAAGCCAAGAGGCCTCCAAGTAAGCATCCTGCACGAAACCGCTATTTAGCACGGTATCTATGGCTACTTGCCCAATATAGGCATTCTCAAAGCCAAATTCTATGGTGCCCCTGTCCTCTGCCGCGAGTCTGGTTATATCGGCGGTAATTACTGTAGTGTACATAAACCGTTCAATTTCCGCTTCTGTAAATTGAATTGTGTGGCTCATCCACCCAAGCGATACTACAAAGAACAGTGCAAGCACCAGTGCCAACAATGACTTAACCGGTGTGCGAACAATGCGGCGCGTTATATGCCTAAACCCCGCTACAAATGCGGCTTTGGCGGTAGTTCTTAGCGGCTCGCCGACGTTGAACCCGGCGGCCGGTAACTTAAAGTCAATAGCACCTGCGTCTGCAACAGGCAAAACTTTGACTCTTTTTACCCCGGTTCCTTGAATTTGTTCTAAAACAGGGCGGCCTGCAACTACAAAGCCCGAGGAAATAACCCCTGCAACCGTGAGCAAAACAATGCAAGCAAACAGCGCAAAGAATAGACTAATATTAGCGTTTACATATACGGCTTGCCCCAAGCCCTCGACGGCGGCCAAGGTGCTTTCTGCTTGACCAAGGGAGAATAACCAACCTGCTACAGCACCTATGGCAATGGCCGGCATCCAGATACAGAAAACCGGTGTAAAAAAGCGGCGCATTGCTGTACCTGTGGGCAGCCCCAAGGCTCTAACAATTGCCAAAGCTTTGCTCCACTGCCTAAGATATAAAAATACAACCAATGCTAAAATCAGAATGGAAACTGCGGTAAATGCCGCCAAATTAATAGTGATGGATGTACGTATAGGTGCCATTGCAGCGTCAAAAACATCGAACCCACTGGGCAGAAAACCAATTGTAAAACCCAAATCTTCCATTGTATCGCTATATTCGCGAATAAAAGCATCTTCGTGGCGGGCAGAGTTTAGCGTGAAGCTATACATGCCGCTAAGCAATGGTGCGCCGTCCCAGCCAAAGCCGTCTGGGATTAGTGACGCGGGGATAAATATTTCATTAGCCGAAAAATTGTCTACTTCGCCAACCGGCGGAAAAAACCAATACACGCCCACGACTTCCAGCGTCAATTCGTAAGTTTCTACTTCGCGCCAGTTATCGCCAGAGGCCATCCCCCACCAGCCACGGTAGGTGTGTTCCCACCAACCCTCTGTTCTAAGTGACCATAGGCTGTTTGTTTCTTGGTCTATCCAAGCCGGGCGGGGGTTGTTGCGCAGGGTTATTGTAAAAGTTTCGCCCAAGCGCAAGTCGCTTCGTATTGCCAGCCGCCCCGGGATAAGTGCCACAGGGTTGGCGTTTATGTGGTCATCGTGGTTAAGCCAACGGCCACCGTCCCTATCCAGCAAACGTGCGTGGTTTTGGTCTGTAAATCGCGGTATTGCCGTCATGTCTTGCGTGCCGACAACCGTTACGGATGATAAATTCATGTCCGCTAGGTCTATATCATCGCGGATGCTTGCGAGTTTTGCATTCACTGCCGCTTGGTCTCTTACGTCCACATAAAAGACGAGGTTTTCGTCTCGCAATTCTTCAAATATGTTAAGCTCGAAAAAGTTTATATCCGGCCTGCCGGGTACGGGTCTTTCTTCAAGTTTAAAACCGTCTTCACCGCCAAGGGGCCGCAGGTACCAACGTGTTCCTGTTCCGTCAATACCACCCGGGGATATATCTTGCTCGATAGCCCTAAATATATATCGCCGGCCGCTTGTGAGGCTGGCCACCGGGTTAAAACGCCCTTGCCTATACAGCTCCGCTTCGCGCTCTGTAATAGGAAGGAAAAAGTTTTGCCTTGAAAGCACCGTAGCCGTTTGGCCCCGGTCGTTAGTAAATGTCAGCGGATATGGCCGCAGAGCCATTGGGTCGCCCACTATATGCCCATCCACTTCCATAAATATCATGAAAAAATTCATGTCACCAAGAGTTACAAGCCGCGGCTCGTTAACAACAATTGCGTAAAAATATTGGTCAAAAACCTTAATATCCAAGCCTTCAAGAGCGGGTACCATATGATTAAACGGCACCACATGCGAGGCTGTGTTGCGCCTATCCTGCAAAACCCCTTGCGTAAAAACGCGCCTGTCTTCGAACGCTAGGTAACGGCTTTGGGAAATAATTTGCGCCGCATGGGAAACGTCATGGTACTCTGTAAAATTCTGCGGGTTGGTTGGGGACAACACACCAATTGAAGGAAAAAACCCTTCGACACGGCGTATTTCGCTGCGCACAACTATAAATTCTGCGGCTCTTGCAACAAACGCAAAAGCGGCAATGCCTACAAGAAGTGCTAATATTAATGTACGTATAGGCTGTCGCAGTACAGACTTTAGGAAAATATTTGTCTTCATTGTCGACCTCCTGCAAATTTTTTAGGCAGTAGTATAACATATGTTTTTTAAAAAGGCAAACCTAAAAAAAATTTCAAGTTGTGACTCTCAGTCACAACTTGAATTGCATTTCGTGCGGTAAAAATGTGTCGACATCTAGGTGAAATTCGGGTATAATTTGGAAATGAAGTACATTATGAATTTATAAAGAAGGGGTTTTTGTCATTATGAAAGAGACTATTTTTATGGTTGATGATACCGAAGTGTATTTGGCACTTACGGCAGAGGGGTTGCAAAGCCACTATAATGTGATAACAATGCAAAGCGGCAGGGAAATGTTTGAAATGCTAGAAAGCACCATCCCTGCATTAATTCTATTGGACATAAAGATGCCAAAAATGGATGGTTTTGCGGTATTAAAACAATTAAAAAGCAATCCACTACATTCAAACATCCCTGTCATTTTCTTAACAGGTGATACAGATGAAGAAACCGAGACAAGAGGTTTTGAAATGGGTGCAGTAGATTTTGTTACAAAGCCCTTTACAATGTCTAGGTTGCATAACCGCATTCTGTCACATATTAATATAGACAAGCTGGTTAAAAGCCGCACATATGAATTGGAACAAATGCATCGCAATATACTTTTTGTTTTGGCAAGTATCGTGGATAGCCGTGATGGTTTAACAGGGTGGCATATTAGTTGCACTGCCAAATATGTTTCCGCATTAGTAGAGGCCATGATCGAGCAAGGGGTATATTCTTCCGAAGTATCAGCATGGGACAAAGACAGCCTTACAATATCTGCAACGCTACATGATATTGGTAAGATTGTTATTTCCGATACGATTTTAAACAAGCCAGACAAATTAACGACCGAAGAGTTTAACATAATGAAAACACACTCAATTAAGGGTGCGGCTATGATAAACAAAGTCATCTACCTTACAAGAAACAGCAAGTATTTAGCCGATGCCAGCTTATTTGCAGAATTTCATCACGAAAATTGGGATGGCACAGGATACCCCTATGGGATTTCTGGTACAGATATACCCTTGCAAGGCCGCATAATGGCCTTTGCAGATGTGTATGACGCATTGGTTTCTGACCGTACGTACAAAAAAGCTTTTACCGACCAAGAGGCCGTTGACATTATTATGAAGAGTGTCGGCAAAAAATTTGACCCACAATTGGCCGCTGTTTTCTTTTCAATAAAAGACAAGTTTAAAGCAATACGTGAAGAACATGATAAGCTGGCCACCCAAAACCGCACTTTGTGGGAAAATATGTTCTCTATTTCAGATAACCAACAGCAAGACACTACTACAGTAAAAAACAAAATACTTATAATTGACGACGAACCAACTAACCTGCTGGGGTTAACCGATATGCTAAATAACGACTATGATGTTTATGTTGCCAGAAATGGTACCAGCGGCATAGATGTTGCAAAAAGATTAAAACCCAACATTATACTACTAGATATTATTATGCCGGGCATGAATGGCTACGAAGTAATTGCCGCGCTAAAAAAAGATTTAGACACCAAAAACATACCTGTTATTTTCCTAACCGGAAGAAATTCATTAGACGACAAGACAAAAGGGTTAATGCTTGGTGCCGCAGACTATGTAGTAAAACCATATGACGAGCGTGCCTTAACATCTCGGATTAATAACCTGCTTATATATACCCAAAGTAGAAACGCAGCAAAAGTGCAAAAATCAGACACTATAACTCCAACATCTAACATGGTTCCGCGCAATCAATTTTACGATATTTGGGATACAATGTGGCGCAATGCAATAATTTCCCATAGCCGTATAAGCCTAGTTATTTTTCATGTAGCTAATTTTGAAAATTACAGAGAAGTACATGGGCATCAAAAAGGCGAAGATATGTTAACTGATTTGTCCAAAGTTATTTTCAGCAAATTTGGCAACACAGTTCATGTCGCCCGCTGGAGTGGCGACGA
>Ga0123355_10014493_pt1 | contig 12335 bp, 6 predicted proteins | sample TergutEmb28metaG_3_FD_89872 | JGI IMG/M metagenome (GOLD analysis project Ga0123355, IMG submission 89872) | Embiratermes neotenicus P1 segment gut microbial communities from Petit-Saut dam, French Guiana - Emb289 P1 | ecosystem: Host-associated > Arthropoda: Insects > Digestive system > Gut ...
AAATGGGATGGTCAACATCACGAAAACTAAAGGACAACCAGGTTCTTGGATCAATCCAAAATAAAATACATCATATATACAAAAAAGGACTGGGACAGCTGCAAACTGTTTCAATCCTTTTATTTTTCTCCTTTCACATGGGATAAAGAGCAACATAAAAAATAGCGAGACAACCTGATTGATTCAGGTCATTTCGCTACATCCCCTTTTTATTTTATATATCCCCTTTATAAAATACATTTACTACAATTCAATTTTCACCTATGCCTCAGGCGATTGGTCCTCAGACGGCTGCCCTTCAGACGGTTGCGCCTCAGACGAAGATGCTTTGGCTCTTTGATTTTTCCTAGATACGAAGAGTAGTCCTGTGGCTAATAAGGCTGCTCCACTTAAAGCTAATGTGCTCGTCAAATTCTCTGCTCCAGTTTGTGGTAATGCTGCGACTTCAGATTGCACGATTTCCGCTGGTTGCTCGACTGGTTGTTGCACGTCTTTTGCCTGTTGCAATGTTACTGGTAGTTGCACCCCTGGTGGTTGTTGCACTCCTGCTGACGGGGTGGTCGCGGTCTGCTGTTGCTGATTCGATGGTGGGCTTGCAGCTCGTGCTCCTGGTGGTCGTGCTCCTGGTGGGCGCTCACCTGCTGGGCGTTCTCCCGGTGGTCGCGCTCCTGGCGGACGTTCACTCGGTGGTCGCGCTGCTCCTGGTGGGCTTGCACTTGGTGGGCGTTGCTGCCCGCTTGGTGGACGTTGCTGACTTGGTGGGCGCTGCTGTCCACTTGGTGGGCGTTGCTGCCCGCTTGGTGGGCGCTCATCATCTGGCATCCTTTCCATTGTTGCATCGAATTTAATATATGTATTTCCAGGCGGTAATGTTGCAAATAGCGCTTGGATTTCGCCACCCACATACTCTGCTACTACATCTGTTACATCAACATATATACCTGCACTAGTCAATCGTAACATAAATGGATCTATTCGTCTTTGGACTCTGATTGATCCTTCTACGAATGTTAAATGGTCTGGTATCGTTTCAATCACTAGGACATCGAAAATATCGAAATCATTAGGGTTATTGGTCGTTAAAATAAACTGAACCTCATCGCCAACTTCTGTATGTTCATCTTCATTAGATACCTTATCGGTTGTCGGAGGTAATAGGAAAACTTCGCGTTCTTCTTCATTATCTTCTACAACTGCACGAAATCTAATGTATGTGTTCCCAGGTAATAATGTTGGAAGGAGCACTCGCACTTCGCTATCTGCATACTCTAATTCTGCACCTGGCACATTGACTAATGATCCTACTCGCCTTTGCACTTCAATTGACCCTTCTATAAGTGATAAATTCTCTGGTAATTGTTCGGTCACTAAGAAGTCGTAAATATCAAAATCATTAGGATTATTGACCGTTAAGACAAACTCAACCTCATCGCCAACTTCTAAAGGTTCATCAGCATTCATTACTCGATCAATTGTTGGAGGTAGTGGCTCCACTTCCTCATCAACTACTTCACCTACATCGTGCTGCAATCGTTCACTTGATATTAAAATTCCTTCTAAGCCAAAGTTAGCTATTGCATGGATTCGAGCGATATTTCTAATTGCTGCTCCAGTAGGAACATTATCAGTAACAATAGTCGGAATAATTACAGTAAGCGACTCCCCTGGATCTAGACTTCCTATTTCCCACGAAAGTGTCTGAACCCTCCTATTATTAATTGATAAAAAAGAAGAACTATGGATTGAGAAACGTGCTCCAGCAATACCGTTACTAATAGGTTGTGCTTCCTCATTATTAAAATGAGCACTTATTCTAGCATCTTGAGGATCTAAATATCTCGAACTCTCTTCTAGAACAACGATATTTCTAGCAACTGTTTCACCGGTATTCGTTATCGTCACTGTATAAACAATTTCTGAGCCTGCCTCTACTATTGTCCCACTTACTGGATTTGATTCCATTGTAATGGTTACTTGTGCTTGTTGAAATAATGCAGATAATTTTCCATCGTATTCGGAAGACTCATCTAGTTCCTCAGCTATTTCTGGCGCTGAAGTCTCATATTCTTCCGATTCATAATCAAAGGCCTCATCATCAATATACTCTGGTGCTTCCACAATATTATTATACTCTGACGCTTCCATCTCAGCATATTCCGGTACTTCCACTTCATCGTTATACTCTGGTGCTTCTATCTCTAGTGCTTCCACTTCATTGTTATACTCTGGCGCCTCTATCTCTAGTGCTTCCACTTCATTGTTATACTCTGATGCTTCTATCTCTAATGCTTCTATTTCTAATGCTTTCATATAACCGCTGTAATCTGATATTTCCTCATAGCTGTCATACTCTAGTGCTTCTATAACCTCTGACCATTCCATATAGATGCTGTGCTCTAATGCCTCTATCTCTGGCGTTTCCTCATAACCGTCATATTTTAACAAATCCGCATAACTGTTGTATTCTGATGTTTCAATATAATTGTCATACTCTGTCGATTCAATATAGTTATCATACTCTGGTGCTTCTACATAGCTACTAAAAGTATCATGCATTGCCACAGAAACAAGCCACACTGCTATGATCGTTAGCAGTGTTTTTATAATATTTTTAGGTTGTTTGTACATGCTTAATCTCTCCCCCTAATAACAAGATCATTTCAAGTAAATCCATTATACAAATTCCAACAAAATTTGTCAATAGTTTTACAACCTTTCTGGGAGGGGATCATCTATAAAGCGTTTTCCTTGCCATATTTAGAGTAAAGGATTTCTTTTTGCTTAAATCGCATAAGAAAACACTAGTGCACCAAACCGCAAGTAACGGTTTGGTGCACTAGTCGAAAGATCCAAGGTTGATTAATTAACTAACATCGAATATACAATTGCCACTACCATTCCAAATATTGCTCCCCAAAATGTTTCAGCTGGTTCATGGCCGAGTAATTCTTTAAACTGCTTATGATATTGGGGATCACCAAATCTCTTCATTAAGCTTGGGCTTTCTTTTAGCTCTTTTAAATCAGCAATAAGTTTATTCAACATCGCTGCATGCTTTCCAGCATGTCGTCTAATTCCCATCGCATCGTAAATTACAACAGCGGCCAATACAAAAGCGATGGCAAAGTAAACACTACCCACACCTGAATATAAAGCGACGGACATCGCCAAGGAAGAAACAAATGCTGCGTGGGAAGATGGCATACCACCTGTTGAAACAATTAAACCAAACCGCCATTTTCTATTTTTTATATAGTAAATTGGAATTTTTATCAGCTGGGCTAATAAGTTAGCCACAATCGCTGCTTCTATCATGATATTAAATAACATTTTCTCATCCTTCTTTGCATAGAATCCACTAAGGGTGATATTATTATGCGCGATTTAATTAGTTTCTCATACAATATTGATGCATCAAGTTTGATCGAATTAGACGAAATCTATTACATTGATCACGGAAATTCTTATTCTTACATTATACCAGTTGGTACAGAAAAGAGCACGACTTTTTTTCACCTTCTTAAATTTGTGAACGCCTCTTCCTACTTCAAGCACATCTTCACCATTGAAAACGCCCCAACTCTCCTCATCCAAGATACACATTATTACTGTCTTTATTCTACAATAAAGTTGCATCAATCAATCACAGAGTCTCAGCTCAACGTCCCGGTACTTTACCCAGCCGAATATCCACTAGCATCACATTTCAAAACAAAATGGCTACAAAAAAACCAAATCCACGAACAAAGCCTCAACCTCGCCCTTGACAAAACCCCACCGATCATGCGTTCAATTCTATTCGATTTAGCCACCTACTACATCCACCTAAATGAAGAAGCTTATCGTATTTTAAAACCATTTGAAACAACCGCCTTTTCAACATCTCTCTGCCATGCTAGACTAAAACCCGATACCCCACTATATCAGTTTTTCATGCCTGTCTATCTAACCCTAGACAACAGATCAAGGATTTACTGTGAATACATACGCCACTTATATCTTCAGACTGGGGATATCCAGCAAGTCGAAAAGATCGTAGCACATATTTCACATAATGACCCCCTTTTAGAAAATGAATGGCAATTCCTATACGCCCGTCTATATTTTCCTACCCATTTCTATGATGTTGTATACGATATTGTTGCAAATGGTCAAGTAAACTTAGAAAACTCGTATGACCAAACATTAAACTATTCGGAACTTTTATCAACATTACCAACTTTCGTACAGAAGTATGCTGGTATAGCATTTGATAGTCCGGAATGGACACGTCTAGATGCAAAAATTTAAAAAATCGAAATTTCTGACAGTTTGTGGCGATAGTGTGTGGGTGGGTGTGGGTGTGGTGTGCGTGCACAAAGGCTCTTCGCTTTCAAAACTGTCAGTTTTTTACGAAAAATCGAAATTTCTGACAGTTGTATGAGGAACAGAGCGCTCAGGAGTAATATTTTTTTTCCGACTTCCGACTTCCGGTCTCTAATTTAGTATGCCCCTCTTTTGCTACCATCCATCAAGAAAAAAACAACAAAGCCTACTAGAACTAATAAACAGATGATGTACCAGAAAGTTGCACCATTGTGAATTAATTCTTCAATTCCACTTGCTACCCAAAAGGTGGGGAAAATCATGAAAATATAGTATAAAATTGTTGGGAGAAATTCAAGTGGCAACAAAATACCGGCAAATGATGCAAAGGTCATTACCATCGCTAAAACTGTAAAACTTACTTCTCTATTTTTAAATACACAACCCCACGCAAAGGCGAAAGCTATTGAAGTTGCTGCAAAAAAAGTATAAATTAAGCAAAGGGAGAAAGCAAACTCTATATGCCAGTCATGCCATCGCATCCCAAAAACACCGATAAGCACAATTTGCATGAGTAATGGAACCATACACGCAATAAAGTTTTGTGATAAATAATTAAGCGTGGTCGTAGGCGTAGTCATGATCCGAACAATAGTGCGCTGCCTTCTATCATCAGTAATTGCACCAGTAAGGGGAAAAGAAACAAATAAAATAATCAGCGCAACAAAGTAGTATCCTCTTGAATCATCATCTCCCCATAATCCTGAAAACGCTAATAATGCAATTGGTAAAACTATATTTACGAGAATGGGAATTGGACTTCTAAAACTACGCTTAAGAGCAAATCTAAGAATCACCATGACTTATTCACCATGCCTTTTACCATCACCAACGAAATAAACACCTGCAGCTGTAATAGCTGTTATCGCAAATAAAATCACTATTGCCCGAGTGGCTAAGTCCATGTTATCTCCACCAAGACCATCAAGCCCCATAAACCCTGATTCTAAAATAGCACGCCTTCCTAGTGAAACTGGGGTTCCCCATTCGAATAAAAAATCAACGATTTCGCTGTCTACGAATGTCCTGAAATCACCCATAAGTGCACCACTTACAGCACCAATAAATAAAACGACACCGAAGCCAACTGCAGTAGCTTGTTGTAAGTTTTTAGTTACCATAAACAATAGCGCAAAGGCAAAATGAGAGAATAATGAAACACCGATAAGTGCTAAAGCCACAACAAGCCTATTAGCCCAGTAAACATCCAGAATGAGACTAGTAATAACAATAACTATTACACCTTGCAAAATCGAAACGATCCAACTACCCATCATCGCTGCGAGTGGATAGACAGCCCTGTTAACTGGCGCAAAATAAAGCCTGTATTTGCGCGCATCCCTTAGATCGTAATATAAATAGTTAAGTCCCCACATCCCGCCAAAAAGCTGAAAGAAAAGCATCATCGTAATAGCAGCATTAGTGTGTAAGTAACTGTAATCACCCATTGGAAAATCCTCGAAGCCAAGCAAGTCACCTTCAATGTTATCGCTAATTAAAATAAAGGTTAGGATAATTCCGATCGGAAATACAATTTGTATCAGTAAGCTTAATCTATCTTTAAGTGTTCGCATAAAATAATGTCTAAATACTAGTATAAACGATCCCATACCTTAATCCTCCTCATCTCTTAACTTCTTACCAGTCAGTGTTAAAAACACATCTTCTAGATTTGGCTTATCTGCTGTAACGTTAGAGACACCTCCATGATGCTGAGCAACTTCGAGGATCCGATTAAGGTTTTCGCTCCCAGGGGTCGATCCAATCACATAGTCATTGTTAATGAATTGAATCTGCCTGACACCTGGAACAGTTCTTAGCTGATTTGTCAAGATATTCGTCGGTGAAAATGGCGTTATGCGAACTATTTCTTCACGTTGAATCCCTCTAATCAATTGATCAACCGTACCCTGAGCTATTGCGCGCCCTGCATCCATAACAACGACCCTTGTACTGATTTCTTCTACTTCTTCCATATAGTGAGATGTATACAGTATACTTGTTCCACGAGCAGCAATTTTTTTAACCGACTCCAAAATATGATTACGAGATTGCGGATCAATTGCAACTGTTGGCTCATCCATAATTAAAAACTTCGGTCTATGTACTAGCGAACAGGCAATATTTAAACGACGTTGCATCCCACCCGAAAATGTGCCGGGTTTTTTATTTGCACGATCGGTTAATTCAACAAATTCCAGAACCTCTTTAATGTTTTCTGAAAGTTCACGACCTCTGAGGCCATACAGGCCACCGAAATACTGCAGATTCTCTCTTGCAGTTAACTCCTTAAAAACGGTTACCTCCTGAGTTACTAAACCTAAGTATTTCCGGATTTTCAAATTTGTCGTATCTTGAGGTTGCCCAAATAAACTAACTTCTCCCATATCATAAGGAATTAAGCCACAAAGAATATGGATGGCTGTCGTCTTACCAGAACCATTAGGACCCAATAAACCTAAAACTTCACCTTCATTAACTTCTAAATTTAAACCATCAAGCGCAAGATGTTCATCATTATAGAACTTGACGATGTTTTTCATACTTGCAATCATTGTATCTCCTCCATTGTCACTAAAGCAGTAGTGTTAGCCTGGCATTCCATCAGGTATAAATTCATAAATCTTTGCAGTTCTTTTCCCACTATTTGGTGTGGGTGGATCCTGATTAGGCTCTACTGGCTCCTGTAGCAGCTTGTTTAGGGTATAAGCTAGCTCCTCTGCTCCCTCGTCTGTTTGGAACATTGAGAAGTGATCAGCATTCATATTATGGTAATCTACTTTTTGTACACTATACTCACTCCATAATTCCAAATTGGACGCTTTTTCCTTCGTCGCTATGAAATAATTAATTTTAGATTTAATCTTGTCATTATGGTAAGTATAATCCACATCACCAAATCCTCTTCCTAAGTTCAAAAATTGCAGAATATCTGTTATTACTATTTTTTCAGGGTCATCAAATACTCGCTTAGTATCAGGGTGTAATGCACATACTTGGTTATAAACGTTTTCTCGGTACTGTTCATAATGAGGTGAATTATCTAAGTCTTGCGCTATGAATTTCCATAATTCTTCTGCCGTTGTAATATTGGAAGCCGCTTCCGGAATGTTGTATTCTGGAAAGATGTGCTGCAATAGACCAAGTTCATTAGGGATTGGATACTTCGGTTCTATTGATACTTGTTTTAGGCGATGATTTGGAATCGTCATCGTCGTATTGTATAACCCTATAAATTGGACTTCTGCTCCTTGCACTTCCAACTGCCTCGCCATTTCAAATGCGACCAATCCACCAACGCACCAACCGGAAATGTAATACGGCCCATCCGCTTGTACTTGCTGTAATTTGTCAATATAACTTGAAGCTAATATTTCAATCGCTGGAATATCTGGATCTATTCGTTCATACTCAAAGCCCCAACAATTAAATTCTTCTTGAATATTGTTTACTAACTTCAAGAAGGCCATCGCTTTTCCACTTCCAGCATGAACAATAAAGAAATTCCGATCTTGTTGATGTCCTTTTTTCAACAATACCAATCCGTTAATATTGTTAGTATTATCTCCTTCTGTTGCAATATAGTTTGCAAGTTGTGACACGTCAGGGGCGTTATATAGTTCTGCTACAGGAATATTGAAGCCCAGCTCGTTACTTATTTTATTTACTATCGTCATTGCTTTTAGTGAATGCCCGCCTAGGTCAAAGAAGTTATCATGGATCCCAATGTTTTCTCTGCCGAGTGCCCCTTCCCATATTTTTATTAATGCTTCTTCTAATTCATTCTGAGGTGGGGCGTATTCTGCCGCACTTTGCATTTCGATATCTGGTAATAGTTCTCGATTGACCTTGCCATTTGTCGTAAGGGGAATCTTGTCTATTTGTGTCATATGACTCGGAATCATGTAATCCGGCAATTCTTGTCGTAATCTAGTTTGCAAGCTGTCGTGGCTTAATTCTTCTTCAGCTGTAAAATAGGCATAAATTTCTTTATCACCATTTTCATCCGCGCGCGCGATAACAACCGCATCCTCAACTCCTTCTGCTTTGCGCAGGACACACTCAATTTCTCCAAGTTCGATGCGATAGCCCCTTATTTTAACTTGGTCGTCTATTCTTCCGAGATATTCGATGTTCCCATCAGGAAGCCATCTTGCTAAATCTCCCGTCTTATATAGATTCCCTTCACCGTATGGATTGTCGATAAATTTCTCATTTGTTAGCTCTGGTTGATTTAAATAACCTCTAGCGACTCCATCTCCAGCAACACATAATTCTCCAGGCATACCTATGCCTTTTAGTTTATTGTCATACAATATATAAGCTTCTCTATTGCTAAGGGGTCTTCCGATATGTAAATGTTCAAAATCATTTGGTATTTCATACGTTGTTGAAAATGTTGTATTTTCTGTTGGTCCATACCCATTAATCAATCTCGTTTCCTGATTTTGTTCTTTAAATCTTCTTACATGTTTGTCAGATAGCGCTTCTCCTCCAATAAGTAATGTCGTGAGACCTCCAAACACATTTGGATCACCTTGAGCGATTTGATTGAATACCGAAGAAGTTAACCACATTGTGTTGATTTCATACTCATTGATATTTTTCTCTAGTTCATTATAATTAAGTAACACGTCGTTATTAATAACGACTACTTTCCCACCATTTAGTAGAGCCCCCCATATTTCAAATGTAGCTGCATCGAATGAAAGAGAGCCACCTTGAGCAATGCTGATATTGTTAAAATCAACATAGTCTGTATTTTTTACTAATGATACAACATTTTTATGTTCTACCATCACACCTTTTGGCTTTCCAGTTGTTCCAGATGTATAAATAAGGTACACTAAATCACTTGGTTTATTAACTTTTTCTAAATTTCCAAAATCAATAGTAAAAATGTTACCTTCGTTAATTTCAACCACTGGTATATTTACCTCAGCTGTGAGCTTTCCATTTCCTACTAGCAGGACTTTCGGTTGGCAATCTTTTAAGATAAAATCAATTCTTTCCAGCGGATAAGTTGGATCAAGTGGGACATAGGCCGCACCCGCTTTAACAATACCACACATCCCTACTATCATATCAATGCTTTTTTCTGTTATAATTCCGACATAATCATCAATGCCTACACCTAAGACTCGTAGCTTATACGCTAATATATTAGCACGAGCATTAAGCTCTTCATAGGTGATGCTTTCGTCTTCAAACTCCACGGCAATATCATCAGGTGTTTTTTCTACTTGCTCTTCAAAGAGATGAACAACCGTTTTATCTTTTGGATATTCCTGCTGCGTGTTATTAAATGTACTTAAAATCAACGACTTCTCTGCTTCTGGCAAATACTCTATATCACCGAGCGGGTTATCTATATCACGAGCCATATCTTCTAGAAGGGTTATATATCTTGCTGCGAATCTTTCGATCGTTGAAGGATCAAACAGATCTGATCGACAATCCCAGTCAATCATTAAACCATCTTTTTCTTCTCTTGCAATAACCATTATATTAAATTTCGTACTTACAACATCTGGTTCGATGAATTCACTAGCTAAATCAATTCCCATATCAATATTTTGCAACGCAAAGTACACATCAAATAAAGAAGAACTGCCCCCCACATTCAACTTTTCTAGTAACATCTCATAGTCGAGATCCTGATGTGAAAAGGAGTCAGTAACTAATTGCTTTAAGTGCGAAAAGCTACTTTCAACACTTGTAGACTGATCCAAGTTTATTCTAAGCGGTAATGTCCTCACAAACATCCCAACTGTACCCCATTCTTCTGGAGTATTTCGATTAGCTGAGAGTGTCCCAATAACATGATCCGTCTCATTGGTTAAGTTGCAAACAAGCTCATACAAACCACCTAATAAAACCATGTACAACGTACATCCGGTTTGTGATGCTAGTACTTTTAGCTGATCTACTACCTGCTTATCAAGCTGCGATTTTACTCTGAAGCCATGATAATCCTGAATTGTTGGACGCGGTCTGTCGGTTATAATACTTAATTCAGGCACACCATCTTCAAATTGATCTAGCCACCAATTTAAATGAGCTTGGGAATTGAGGTCTTCCCTCTCATAAACTCTTTGCATAATTTGCGAATAGTTATCCTTTGCCTCTAGTAAAGTTTTTCCATCTAATAGCATCGTAAAATCATGGATTAAAATTCCCGTTCCAACACCATCAGTTACGATATGATGGATATCAAAAACAATAAAATGGTGAGTCCCGTTAATAACTATGTTATATACTCTTAAAAGCGGTGGTTGTTCAAGGTTAAATGGTTGACTTAGCTCTTGAACTTTATTTATTAATGTTTCTTCAACGACAGTTGCTTCTGAACTTAAGTGGAACAATTCAACGTTTGCACTTACTTGATGATGAACTTCTTGAACAAATTCATCATCTTGTATATAAAAGCTCGTTCTTAAGGCAGCATGTCTTTTTATTAATTGCTCTACGGCATTTTCAACATCATTAATTCGCTCTAAAGAGTATAACTGATCACTTGGCATAATGGCAACAATATTATCATCAATACCATCATTCATCATCTGACTAAGCAAATAAATTCCTCTTTGTGCTAAATTCTGCGGAATAATTAAATGTTCACTTGGGAGTTCTACTTCAGAATTCACTTCAACATCTGTTTCAAGGACAGCTACACTATCTGCCGGTTGTAAGCTATTAATATAGGCAACATAATCCGTAAAAATTGGATTGTTCAAAATTCCCATGCTCGGTATTTCTAACTGTAGAGCTTCAGATAAATAACCGGTAATCTTAAAACCACTAATAGAATCTCCACCTAGTTCGAAGAAATTATCATCCGGTTTAATATCTTCATAGCCAAATGCTTCCGACCAAGAGCGCTTAACTAATTCATCAATATTAGTAGGAAGCGCTTCTTGTTCCTTACCTGTTTTACCTGTTTCTACTCGCTGAGGAATAGTGATTTTTTTCACTGGTCTTGACTCCCAATATCGCTTGCGATCAAATTCAGCAGGCGGTAATGAACATCTTGAAACATTCATTCCCTTAAATACATCATCGAAAGCTACATCTGAGTTTTTTGCATATTTCAAAGCTAAAAGATCTAAAGAAAAGTCCATCAACTCTGTTTGCATATTCATGTTCTTCAATAGAGATTGTTGAGCGTATTCTAATGCATTATGATGTTTGCTATCATAATAAATTCTATACGGTGCATCAGCTGGCACAAGCGGCTTATTCTTGCCTTGATAGAGCGACATTTTAAAGAAAGTCAAAGCATCAATTAGATTATCAATATTATTCGTAATAATTGCAACCCGAAAATCTTGATGTTTTCGGCAACAACTCATCGTATAAGAAACATCTTCAACCTGATAATCTCCAGCTTGTAGAGATTTTATAAGTCGCTCTACAGTTTTAATCATTAATTGATCATTTTTGGCAGAAAGAGGAAAAACTAATTCTTGAAAGTCATTATTAGAACGCTCAGCAGGATAAGATTTTAATATCATATGTGAGTTTGTACCCGTAAAGCTAAAGGCACTAATTCCCACGAGGATCTCTTTTGCAACATCAGTCCATTTTAGCTCGTTTTTTTGAACATACAAAGGAGAACTTAAAAAATCAACCAGCTGGTTCGGCTCGCTAAAATTTGTCGTTGGTGGAATAATGCCACGCTCAAAGCTCATTAAAATTTTAATTAAAGAGGTAATCCCAGAAAGGCCAGCAGTATGACCAACATTGCTTTTCACCGAGCCGACTCCGCAAAATTGCTTCTTATTTGTATGGACCTGAAAAGCTTCTGTTAAGCCAGCAATCTCAATCGGATCGCCAATAATCGTTCCCGTTCCGTGGGCTTCGATATAAAAAATATCCTCTGGGTTAATCCCCCTTTTTTCCCATGCTTGGAGGATGACTTCTTTTTGCGCATCTTTGTTAGGTGCTGTTAGACTGCTCGTTACACCATC
>Ga0123355_10014494_pt1 | contig 12334 bp, 7 predicted proteins | sample TergutEmb28metaG_3_FD_89872 | JGI IMG/M metagenome (GOLD analysis project Ga0123355, IMG submission 89872) | Embiratermes neotenicus P1 segment gut microbial communities from Petit-Saut dam, French Guiana - Emb289 P1 | ecosystem: Host-associated > Arthropoda: Insects > Digestive system > Gut ...
CTACTTAATATATAAAACAGTCTGCACTATGTACTGACGATAATACATCTCCGTCGTCACAATAAAATACGACGCGGAACATTCTACTAGCAACACCTAGTTCTCAGCTTACATGACAAATAATTCAAGAACAACAATTCCAGTCCGTTCACAGCAGCTAATTATACACGATGTGACTCGAGACAATTTTTACTAATTTTAACCCGCTCTAACGCAGTATATCAATGTGACAATTTTATATTTTAAATTCACTTACAGCTGTCGAAAATAAGAAAATCCGAAATATCGTATAGTAGATAACACAATTTAAGGCTGTTAACAAATATTGACAATGATGTAAATTGGATCCCATACAACTTGACATTTTATACACAAATGTAACCAGCCTTTTTAAGTTTTGTATAGCATTGGTCTGATGATAGTCGTGACGACCGAAACTTGTAGCCACTAATGCAATAAAAACATTGTTGTGTTCGACTGGGTATACATATATTTTATATTTTTATTATTGTGTCTCTAACACAACGGGATGTCCTCTACTAAAACAATAAATAAACTACTGAAGTTTGTAAAATAGTGTATTTGTTTCAGTATTGTGATATAAATGCCGTAGGCGAACCCCTGTTGACTTTACAGTAAACACTCGCATGCCTTAGAATTGTTCCTTATTATCGCACATCTCAGGCTATTCCGGTGACCGTGCGGTCTAAGGCGTAAATAAGAAGCTGCATGATTTCTGGGAATGGAAATTCGAATTCCGCTGAGGGCATGGGTGTTCGTCCCTTGTGTTTTTCGTGTGTTGTGTAGGTAGCTGCTTCCGCGAAGGGCTGGTCACTCGTTCAGAGGAGCCCTACACCAAATGTGTGTGTGTGTGTGTCTACCTGTGTATGGTCTATAAAACTTCATAATGAGGTGGCCGAGGCCTGATTTGGCCTGTTGCATCACGGGAAAACAAGCGAATTCATACATCTGAACAATGACACATTCCGCACCCTTTTCGAAGCAAACCGCCCTCAACAACGCAGTCGGAACGGAACTGAGACGTGAGGCTGACTTTCCTGCCAATGTGAACAACTACGTGTAATTACACATGAGAAATATGCATTGAATGTTGACTTTAGGTGAAGGAACGGACACGTGACGGAGAGTGTGAATCGGCCCGTGCAACAAGATATCTTGTAACAGAATGTCGTTGTTAAGATCATCATCGCATTAAGCCACCTTAAAGTGCAAACAATCGTGAATCTAAACATCAGAAATAGGCACCTGTTGCGATTAGTTCAACAAAATTCTACGATTACACGGTGTGTCAAACACATCTGACGGTTTTTTAAATGAAATAGCTTTTTAAGGATAAGGGAAAAATTGTTATTAACACTATCGGGTACATTCCATATCCATGAGAATTCATTTCAGTCATTATTGTTTGAATATGACACTTCGTAGGTGACCACCACGTCGTTCATTACATTCCTGCAGTCACGATGGAAAGGCTGTCATCACACGTTGTAGCATTTCCTTGGGGATTCCTTGAAACACTCCAGAGTATGCTTTTTTAAGTCAGCAATAGTGGCAGGACGTTTCGTATACTTTACTTTCAACGCAGCCCCAGAGTAAGTAGCCTGGTACTGCATGATCAGGCGAGCGGTTGGGCCAGGTGATATCCGCGAAACGAGAAATGAATCTGCCCGAAAACGTCGTCCTGAGGACTTGAATGGAAATTTCTGCTGTGTGAGCAGTCGCTCCATCTTGTTGGAAACAGAGCAAATCTTGCTGATGAGGATGTAACTCAATGCGCAGCAATGTTTTCAGCATGACTTTGTACAGCTCTGCATTCGCATTTACTGTAGGCTCCTCCTCATTTTCAAAGAAATAAGGACTACTAATGTCATGAGAATAAACTGCACAACACACTTTCACTTTTGCACCATGCAGAGGACGTTGGTGAATTTCGTGTGGGTTGTCTAAAGCCCAGTAGCGATAATTCTGTTTATTCACATTCTCAGACACATGGAAGTGAGCCTTATCTGACAGTAATGTGTTTTCACTATGTCGCTATTGTTTTTCAACAAGTACAAGAATTCATAGCAAAACTGTAGTTGTCTCAAAATGTCCCGTTCACTACGTTCCTGAGAAACTTGGGTTTTGTATGGATGGTAATGCAAAAGCATGTGGAGAATTGGGCGAACACTGAATTCCTTTAAGCGAAGTGCGAGAGCTTGCCGCTACGCTTACATGCGCGGACTTCGCAAGATGGCGTCTCTTACCCACTCCACACTGTCAGGTGTGCGTGCCGACAATGGACGTCCTTGTGGTTTACTGTCCTTCACTGATCCTTATTGACGCCACTTCGATACCCACAATAGCAGAGTACTGTGGGTAAGAGCATCATGTCTTTGAAACTGCTGACGGAAACCACGCTGTGCAGCTGTAAGAGACTATTTTGATAAACGATCCAGTGCCGCAGTTCGGTGCTGCACTGACCAGCTCTCCATCTCAACTAAACTCCAAACATCACTGTGCATTATGACTGTTAGAACGAAAGCGGCGCGTAGCTGGCACGTTGGTTTTCGAATATCAAAAACCGTCACCTGTTTATGACTCACCCTTGTTAGTGCTTGTGTGGAAGTATGTGTCTCGTGGCAAGTAAAACTACAGGACGAACAGAAAAATATTTCTTTACATTTATACGGAATGGTCATTACGTAATTATAATGCATTTAAATTGACCACACGTTAAAATAAAATAGTAGGGCTCGGATTAATAGTTGCAAAAATTTTCAGATTCGTTCTCCTTTTTTAGTTGTATGAGCCAGAAATTTAGTTTTCTAAAATCTTTCCAACAATTGAATTTACAGCGATAATTTCGTAAATTTGCTTTGTTGTTAAATGTGTTGTAAATCTTTTTATTCAAGTAAAATGCCTTTCCCTTAATTTTGTACCCGTCTAAGTAAGATAAATAGTTCTGTAATCGAATTGCTCTGTATGTAAAGACATTAACGTCTAATTTTTATTCCAATTTTCATAGTTCTGCAGGCGCGTCTTATGTCGCAAGTTTTTCTTTTTCTTGTATTTGCAATAAAAAGTCAATTTGCATTATTTCAGTCCGGTTAGCTTGAGTTTATACAGCAACGTCACCGAAGACATAAGGCCTATATGAGACATCTTTTTCGTGTATCAGCCACCTGCAACTCGCATTGTACTGCACATCTGATCATGTAAATTTACGCAAATTTAAGCCAATTAAATATTATTATCGTACGCTGCTTCTGCACCTGGCAGTGCATTATCGCATTATAGTTAGCCCATGATCATAAACATCATGCGATACGAAGCTGAATTCTGCAGATCCATTGCTGAGGGTTATAACGTGACATCCAGCATCACAGCAGCTCCCATTACACACACCATAGCTCCCAGTCATGTCAGCTGCACAACTCAACTCATACAGAATAATTCCTTCGGGAGCATACTGATCTTAGTTATACGTTTCTAAAATGAGTTCACTTGATGGCTCGAGTGTTGTTGCTTTCTTCCGAAGGTGATGCGTACAGGTCGTTTATGAATTAAGAATATCAAATCACATCTTGCTTGTAGATTTCCTTCTACAGAACGCTTCAAGTGAGCTGCATGTTTCTGAATTCCCTTCGGCCTCTACCCCCCGCCCCCCCCTTTACAGCAATGGACGTCAGTGTACGGTGTCTTGTGAAAAATGAGTCTGAGACAACTTAATATAAGCTCAGTAATTTTAGGCCTCTTCATAAGAAAGCTTAAAATTCTATAAAATTAATACCAAACTAATTTTTACGCGAACTTGGAAGCTGAGAAGAAGGTTAATGTCATCCATATATGTGCATCCAATATCCAGACCGGAAATATTATCTGTCTTTTCAAATATGACATAATCTATTTAACTTATGTCAGAACAAAGTTTGGGAAAGCTAAACACACAAACAAAATAATTATCCGATAGTGTTAAGTATTTTAGTTTCATGACCACAAAACCTGAAATAGTCAAGCTAACGTATGCGACTTGCACCATTCTCAAAGAAAAACACATTATTCCTTTTATTTCGTTGTTTCGACCTCTAAAATACAGAGCTCCTTACTTTTGGCACTCACTTTTGCACTAAAAAATCCTACATTTGTCCTCACAGTGTAGGTTGTTGTGTGTAGCTTACAATTATCACAGTCAGCAGCGATAATTTACCTAAACAACATTAACTTCTTAAAGTCTACTAGTTACTTGATGCAACGGCAGGTTTAACATTCAACAACTGTACATTCTGCCCACGCTGTATTTATGTGTTTTGTTTTTATCTGAGAACAAACGGCCACTTTCGCCTTACACGGGGCTTTTCATAATGTAATCCTGGATTACAAAAATTTTTTATAGGAAAACCGTAGGACAAGAAACCTGTACAAATAGAAGGAACAACTCAATTCTTTTCCAGTAAGTTGTCATCGTAGTTCATATTTCTGCTGCGAGGCGATGCGAGTGCATGTAATGAGAAAATGGCCGCTCCGGGAGAGAAGTCGTTTTGTGTGTTGGAATATCACATGAGTAAATCTATGGTTACTGTGCAATATGCATTTCGTGCAAAGTATTCGTCCCACCATTGCCACGTGACCTCGCTGACCTAAAAGCACGGATCATTGCAGCAGTGAAGAATATCAATGCACCCATGTTGAAGTGTGTGTTTGTGGCAAGAACTTGAATATAGTATCGATATGTACCATGTCACCCGTTGTGCACACATCGAATATCTCTAGTTGTCCAAAAAAAAAAAAAAACGTTTTCAGTTTCCCTCTGGCTGTGAACAATTCCATTAAGGTTGGTTCTTTGGTTTTCTTGTTATAAATGTTTGTAATCACGGAGAACATTATGAAACGCCCTGTATAACATCAGTTTATTGGCTTTTATAACCATGATGGAAAGTGTTTACAGCGCGGTACGAACTGGGTCTTTAAATAAAGCAGTCTGTGGTTCGTCTTTAAAGGGTTAACTAGTTCTATTTGGCAATGGACAGACGGCGAGTGTGGTTTGAGATATGATCGTAGTTGAGTTTAAATTCATGGTTTAAAGGGTTAAACATGTTTTTACTTCGAATACATTTGTTTCTTCGGTCATCTCACCATATTTTATCGACCGAGTTCGCGTAGATCTAGACAAGAGAAAGCAAGTAGACGGCGTGAGACAAACCAGAAGTGATGTGCTGTGATGAATGTCCGTGCACATTGCTGCCAGTACTGATGTAAATGTAAGAGAAAACTGTGGCAGAAGGAAAGGCCCCAGACCAGCCGATATTCTAAAGAGGGGCACTGCGATAACAGTCCAGTTAGTGAAGCTACCGAAAAATGTGTCACTATGTACGTAGCACTTATAATTCCCTTGATATGAACGGTGTGGAATGTCTAACATATTCGCTCCGTCCAGTCTAGGCCGACCGTCTAGTATGCAGTTTATTTCTTTATTTTGTTCGTGCTGATGCAATCCAACACAACATCCATTGATACAAAAGAATGTAAACACAAATTTTAAATGTCTTCTTTGTGGATTGTTGTGGATTTGAGGCCCCACAAAAGACAAGGAATTTCTGGAATAACTGAGCGACTATTAGTTTGTTAATAAGGACTCTGCACCAAATAGTTATTTAATTATTCTTTACAAATTGGCACTAGTTTAAAAACTCAGTTTTTATTAATGGCATTTACAAACCAATTCCCTTTTTCTTTCATTTTGTCCATGTTGTGCTAAACAGGTCTGAAGAAAACGGGCGTCCAAACGGTTAATGTAGACGGTAGAGCATTAATCAAGTTTATTTCTCACAAATAAAATTAGGAATAAAGAAATTTATCTTTTTTATTTTGAGTATTAATAGTGCAAGTTTCCAAAATTTGTGCGGGATAAAATTTTGGATCTCAAGGAAGGTGAAAAAAAAGTTGCCTTTTTCTTTAACTAAGCACCACGCCACGTAGGCAAAGGGAAAAGCGGAGAAATATCTAAACTAGTTCATTGACTAGACACTAGATAAATATCAAGCTTCACGTCCTGGCCGCTTTACACTCAAAAAAAAAAGCCCACTTTACCCACTGAATAGGGGACTGCATGAGCCCAAGAGCAAGTCTGGACGCTTCGGGCCTTGGCCTTGCCAGGATTAGAAGCACTTGCCCCTGCCTTTCAAAAACAAATTTGTACATCTGACAGCCTTCGATTAAAGTATGATTACTGGACAGATTCGTAAAAATTCAAATTCTCTTGACAGCTTTTACTCTAAAGACCTTTGCACTAAATTTAATCAATATTTCGGGAATCAAGGCATGTGAACCGAGAGATGGACAAGACATTGCGGTTGAATGATCACTTTAATGAAGTACAGTCCTTCCAGATCTGGTAAGGACGCATCATCTACTCAAGAAATGCCATCGTTCCTCTTTAGTTGCTCATTTTCTAAAATGCCTTAAAGTTTAAAATAATCTGCAAATCTGGCAACATAGTACATTGACGTTTAATACTCGTATGGCATGGCTTGAGAACACAAGAGACGTGGTTCAGTCACAGGTTAGGGGCAAAATTATGTCTCTTCTCCAGAGTGTCCATACACAATCCGCGGCCCGCCCATACTCCTACTGAATGGTCACGAGGTTTTCTTTCGTGGGAGACAAAGTTGCGGGAGCGTGAAGCCAACAACACACCCCCATCTAGTGCCGACAGTAAGAGGGGCAGAGCTATAATTCCACTCCCCCCATATGCCACTATGTCGTGCACGGAAACAATTGCAACTTTAATGTAATTCTTTCAAATATATGTACTTTGACTGTCTAACACATCTTTTTATTGTATAAAAACATATCTAAATGATATTAAAAGATAATGACAACTACATGTTTCGGTTTCCCATTTTCAGCCATCTTCAGGCTGTAAATCTCGGATATTTCAATATACAATTGGCACTCCTTTTAAATAAGAGATCTCGTTTACAACCTGAAGATGGCTTAAACAGGAAAGCCGAAACATGTAATTGTCATTATCTTTTAAATATCATTTAGATATATGTTTTATATAATAAAAAGTTTTGTTAGAATGTCAAATTGCATATATTTTTAAATACTGAAATTAGTACCTCAATTGAAAATTTAATGTAATTCTGCTGACAATGTTGATTCCTACAACAACTGTTCGAACAGTCACTTTAATCCTCTCTGAACTGTGAAGGCTGTTCAATGTAACAACTGACGTTCGCATGATCAGCTACTAAACGAGATAGTGGTGGCTCTAATAGATACGGTCTACATGCTTGTAATTGCAGTTTCAAAATGAAATATATTATCAATATTGCACGTTAAACGAAGCTGTATGCGCTCACTAGCGTACATTGACATCTGTCACACTACAAATATCATTTTACATTCACATCTTCAACACACATAACCAGAGTGCATGCCATACCCCATCTGTCATTCCTGTTTGGATCGCCGCTTCACATGTCCTGTGTTTGTTAATCATTTACTCGCCGCTCGGCTCGGCGCGTTGGCAAATTTGCAGCGGTTTTCAGATAATCAAGCTTAGCGCGCCCTGCATTGTTTCGTCACGATGTGCCAGTGCACGGACCTTCAATACAAATAACTCTCCCTCCTCTTCCAATATTACACCATTCTAGCGATTAGTTTGAAAATTAATAGCATTTGGGAAATTTTTCTTTTATATTTAGCTTTTGGTTCTAGAACATCTTCGTAACACAGTTGCAGTATAGAGCTACAGACAGCTTCAAAAATGGGCACGTTAGTGTTAATATTACAAACTGGACATTTGAACTCCACGCTCTTCATCTGGTTTAGTCAATGATATGAAACAAACTACACTGAATGAGTAGTTTGGAAAGAAATTACAGAAGCTGTTTTGGATAGGAAATGGAGGAAAGTTCCGTAGTCTTGTCTTCAAGGAGAGTCATCCTCGTTGTGTTGGTTAACCAAAGGTAAACGATTATTCAAGAGTATTACCGTCTTAACAAAACTATATCGCAGATACATATAAATATCTCAACTACATGTTTCGACCCTTTTGGCCATCGTCAGGTTGGATACAATATCTGAGGGAAGAACTACATAATATGATATGGTACATTACAAACATCAGTGTGGTGTAAGAGGGGGACGAGATCTCGTTTGCAAAGATATAGAGAGCGTGTGTGCTGAAGGTGTTGTTCTATACGACGTCAACACCTTCAGCGCACACGTGCTCTCCATATCTTTGTAAACGAGATCTCGTTCCCCTCTTACACCACACTAATATTTGTACTGTACCATGTCATATTATGTAGTTTTTTCCTCTGATACTGTATCCAACCTGACGATGGCCATAAGGGCCGAAACATGTAGTTGAGATATTTATATGTATCTGACAATATAGTTGTGTTAAGATGGTAATACCCTTCAATATTGTTTACCTTCCGTAGTCTTAATTATGCAGTAGGTATGGTGACCAGGGTATGCATGACCGAGGAATTGTGTTTCGATTCCAGAAATAAACAAGAATATTTTCCTTCTACAAAACGTCCTGTGTTTCCTGGGACCTCTTCAGCCTCCAACTCAAACTGTTGTGGGCCCTTTCTGCCGCAATAAATCGACTGGAGCAGAAGGCTCACCGCTCACCTTCACTTAGTGCTCCTGACAAGAGTGGGTGCAACCATGTCTTCTCTCCCAAATATATCTTCAAGGCGCGGCGCTTAATAAACCACAGAATCAAATTTATCTTAAACCTTATCCCATAACCACCAAGTACTTAAGAAAACTAGTAATGCATCTATTATGATAGAACACTTGTCAAACCTCAGTTAAAATTCGCCGCGAAATTCGTCGTGTTGTCAATGCTGTAAGATTTATTTACTTTCGTTAGAGCTGGAAAATATGAGTGGTGTGTAAACCAGTGTTTTTAAAAATTTTCAGCCGCCACACAAATTAGTCAAGAGCTTTGCCTTGCAGCTCCAGAAGCCAGAAATAAAGATACGTGTAAAAGAAAAAAAGACGAACTGGTAAAACGAATGTGACATTTTACACGAATTTCATGAAATTAAGATAAACATATGCGCTTTTACATAATTCTGCATGAGCTTCACTTTAGAACTGTGAATACTCTTACAGCTTGTACAATATATCTAGAGTTAGTCTTCATGGCTTTGTCAATTGGAACTTTTCCTTGTTTTGCGAAATATTCCTCAAATTGAGACAATTTTGCCAAACGTGCGGCAACATAGGCGAGAAAATCAATATTTTTGTGGTTGATCCGGAAATTGTTCCTTCAGCAGCTGGCAGTTTGGTAGTCAGTGGAGTGTGTCATTTCTTGTAATATGATTGTCAAGCCCATATTGCTACAGTGCCATACAAGTGACTACACTCATTCATTCATTCTTTCTTTCTTTCATTACTTCATTCTGTAATCTGTCTTCTGACAGGCCCATATCTTCTTCCCAAGCGAGAACGCCAAGGAGGGCGATCGAATTCTTCGTCTTTAAAATTTCAGTAACTTCTCTTCTCCTTAAGGTCATCCAGTAGCTTCTTACGTCTTATTCTTCGTTTTCTCTCCTTCACTATGTTACCTTCAACAACGTGTTTAGAAAGCAGTTCATACGAAATATATTACCAATTCAGTTATTCTTCCTTCTCTTTATTACTTGCAGGATATTTCTCTCCTCCTTTACTCTTTGTAATACTTCTTCACATCTCACACTATAGGACCAACTGTTCTTCTCCATCCTTCTTCAGCACCACATTTCAAAACTTCACCGATATTTCTGATCCACTTTACAAAGTGTCCAAATTTCAGCACCCAAAAAGGCTATGCTCCGAATGTAGTACTTCACTATTTACTTCCTTAAATTTAATTCCACTTTGCTTGTGAAAATAGCCTTATTCTTGTTGAAGGCTGCTGTTGCCATGAGTGAGTAACAAAAGGATTCACGAAATTGTTTCGCCACCCACTCAGAATAGCTTTGCGATCAAAATTTGTGTCGCGAAGCAAAGGTGTCGACTGCAACAGCAAAAAGCATGTTGTTTGGCTGAGGTTGACACTGCAAATTTTACTGAGTATAATAAGAGAAAAAAAAAATCAGAAAATATGACGCTCGGTTTAAATCTTCAAATTTTCAGTTGCTTCGTCCCACATACTGCACAATGGTTACGTAAGAAGGAGTCAACACAACTAATTTCTTAAGTGTTATTTTGACTACTTCTTACGTAACCATTAATCTGATAAACACAACGGGAATGCCCAACCTTAAAAATACACACACACACACATACATATATATATATATATATATATACATACATATATAATGTAGAGTTACATTCAAGAATATGTCGTCCATATCGAAGTTACACAAACTGCGAAGCGGTTATGACAAAATATTTTACGGGATCCGATTCAATTAAACGCCTGTAGTGACCATGAAGTTGGCTATAACCCGTTGTTCGTAACTGCAATTCTGGAGAATATCATCTCAGGCTAAACAACCTAGCAGGTTTCGGAAACTGAATTGGCCCAGGTCTTGTGGTAAAAAGAGGGAATAAGAGAATGGTCCCATTAGAAGCTATTCAAAGCCTGTAGAATCAAAACACACAAAACTCCAGCCAAGACGGTGGCGACAGGCAAAAATATGCAAACTTTATATATGCATTGATGTGCATTGATATCAGACTAACACCAAGCAAACTCCTACTGAACATACCGAAAGCGACTCTAATCAGATGGAATTTGTTGTTTTAAAGTAACATAAGGTTTTAGTTTTGGAAACATAATTTCAATATTTTCTTTTAGTTTTCGTCTTCTGTTTAATCATTATCCTACAGGGAGTGTTCTATATACAGTTCGTAGCGGCAGTGGCAGTTCGACTTACTCTACAGTACGGTAGCCTGCAGCTCATCATAAAGTCTTCATAGGTCTGTTACTAATGAAACCCACAAATTTAAAATTCATTACTCGTATGTATAAGTACGTGGATCATCTGCTAAGCATTTGAAGAGCCAGGTGTTCAGCTCACCACAGTTCTTCTGAACAAACATTATATATCCTTTTCAATTCAAATTTAATTCAAAATCTTAATGGCAGAATGTCGTAAGTACAAAGTAGTTTGTGTGTCTGAGTCAATGGATGCCAAAGTTGAAATTCTGACAGCGGCATATCTGACAATTTCAGTTTCATGTCATGTGTTGCTGTACCGCTGGGCGAGTAAGTGCTGACGTTCTGAAAGAACCGAGAGCCTACTTCAGGAGCTCCTCGCCAAACAACGCAGCTTCACGCCCCCAAATATATGAATATCCGACTAAAGAGTTTTATACCGACGCTGTCCGAATCTTAAAGGTTGCAGAGGGTCATATGAAACGGGCAGATTGTCAAAAAGTGTAAGTAGATAAGGATTGGAAGGCGTGGGTCACACCTCTTGAAATTTACTCGAAGGGGTTTAAAGAAATTGTGAAAATCCTGTTAGGCTAGCCAATAACCAAGCCAGATTCGAATCAGTTCCTTCCCGAATGCAAGACTAGGTATTTTTACAACCGACCGCTCTGTAGTATGAATTATCGGTCAGGTTTGTATCAAATCGTAATATAAACTGATCCCGTAACTTGATCTCATTTACTAGTGTAGAATGCTGTAAATTATTCGGCTGCCAGTGAAAAGACGTACACGTTGAAAATAAATGGTTTTATGATCATAGTTCTACCGCAGTAACATGATTGCAAAAATGACCAGACGTGCAATATTTAACGCACTCTGATAGCTCGGCTGTTGGTGTAAGCATCCATTAGCTAATGAATAGTTCAGTTTGGCGACGTCCCATTTTGTGGCAACAGTTACAAAATGTCGTGGTTTTAGAACGAACATGAAATGTGGACACAATTGTAGGGGTGTTTTAGAGTTTATTATGAATGGGAAATCATGAAGTTTGAAATGGCGTTATTAGATGGATACATTATTTTATTTATGTATTTGCGAATGGGTGATTGAAGAACTATCCCAGTATATCGGGCAATATAGCGTCGAGTGATGGAATTATTAGTAAATAATTAATTTTAAATTATATGTCACGATCCTACTCATTGAGATAATGTCCACAGTAACCTGGCATTGTGTTCGATTAACAATGAAAGAATGAGAAATGCCATGACTGCTACTCAACGGAATCTGTCATGAGCCACATCTGTCCAACACATATTATGTGCTTTTAAGATTCACTTCATGATATCTCCCATCTGTATCTAGTTCCCCCCAAGTGTTTACTTCCATTTCTCTGCTCTAAGTAGGCACGCAGTTCTGTTTTTTTTTTTTTTTTTTTAA
>Ga0123355_10014495_pt1 | contig 12334 bp, 6 predicted proteins | sample TergutEmb28metaG_3_FD_89872 | JGI IMG/M metagenome (GOLD analysis project Ga0123355, IMG submission 89872) | Embiratermes neotenicus P1 segment gut microbial communities from Petit-Saut dam, French Guiana - Emb289 P1 | ecosystem: Host-associated > Arthropoda: Insects > Digestive system > Gut ...
GAAATTTCTTGAAGAACGTGATTACAGGTGACGAAACATGGATCTTTGAGTACGATCCAGAAAAAAAAGACAAAAGAAGGAAAGGCACACATCTGTATCACCACTTCCGAAAAAAAAAGCGAGAACGAGCAAGTCAAAAATCAAATCCATGGTCATCTGCTTTTTTGACAATCAAGGGATTGTCCATACAGAATTTGTGCCTCAAGGACAAACTGTTAATCAGTTTTATTACCGCGAGATTCTTGAAAGACTAAGAAAAAGAGTTGTTCGCGTGCGATCAAGCATTGCTAACAATTGGTTGCTCCATCACGACAATGCCCCTTGTCGCATGGCGATTTCTGTGATCGAAGTTTTGGCTAAAAAGGGCATTCCTGTGGTTCCACAGTCCCCATACTCCCCTGATCTGAGTCCATGCGACTATTTTTTTCCCCAAAACTAAAGTTTCACCTTAAAGGACGCCATTTTCAGAGGGTGGAAAACATCGAAAAAGCTGTAACCGACCAACTAAAAGCTATTCCGGTTAGCGACTTCCAGCGCTGCTAAGAAGAGTGGGAACAACGTTTCCGGAGATATGTAGCCTCCCAAGGGAACTATTTTGAAGGACGCAAACTCAATTTATAGCTTAAAAATGAATACAGAGTTATATTGAATCAGTCCCATTATTTTATTTACAGACTACGTGTGTGTATATATATATATATATATATATATATATGTGTGTGTGTGTGTGTGTGTGTATCAGCGCACGTGTGTTTACAACAAACTTATAAAAAAAACCCAGCCCCATTCCAGTTTAAACCTTGCAGTAGAAGATATAAAATTATTCAAATATTTTAAATTCAGGAAACTCCAATCTGTCACGCCTATTAAGTCCGAATAATAAAGCTTTGAATTCTCTTGACCTAGAAGTGACAAGAATTTAAAATCTGTTCCCGTTTATTTTTGAAACATAACCACATAACTCAATGACGGTGTTTACGTGATGGATGTCCATCGAACCACGTGCAGCGATGGACACCATTTATCGCCGTCCGCCGTAAAACACGAGTAACACGACATGGAGGACAGTTCCAGCTATCGCTATCAGAGCGTAATACCATTCGCGACACCGCCACTTGCTGACATGACGTTAATTCAGACATACCGAACACTGATATGACTGAGCTGGTAACAGGCATAGGTCAAGTATCGAAATAGTCTGTGCGTTGTGTCCGTTTAGCATATATCTGTGATGCAGTCGTGAATACCTTATTGAGCCTCAGTAAAGGGAGGCATGCGCTCTGAAACTATACTGAATAATCCTTGCGCATGTCTGATGCATGCTTGATGGTGCGGTGCGGGATGAAGAGATAAAAGAGACTCTCTAGGGGAATGAAAGAATTAAGTTCCGTCTCAATGGAAAATAAAGAAAAAAATGTAAGATTCAAGACAGAGAGAGACGAGGAACGAGTCAATGTTTCGCTTGAAGTTATTGGATTTTCAAGAGAAAGTTATGTTCATAGAGAAAAAACATGAATTTTAATGGAACGATTACTTTTGGTTAAATTTCTTCATTACTTCAATGAAAAGACTTTAGCTGTCCTGAGAAATTACGCGACGTAAGTTGGTAGTTAGTTACCGACGTTTCGGAACAGCATATAATTCCGGACTGAATGACTGTCCCAAACTTCAATAACCGAAAACTGGTCTACGCCGTTTAACGTCCCAGAATAACGAAGGCCTCAACGGCACCGCGGCTGGAGTCTCAAATCTCGCAAAGTTTCATGAAAAAGTATATATATATATATTTCTTAAGAAAATCAATGTAATGTGTGTATACATCGTCAAAGCACAACCATATTTACAATAGGCACAAGTACATGTTTCGGCCACTAGTTTCCGGAACATGTAGTTGTGCCTATTGTGGTAGATACCCAATATATTACTAATAAATATAGTTGTATTTTGACGACATATACACATATTACTTTGATCTTTTTATTTTGATATCACAACGGGGATGAGGCATCTAAAAATTATATATTGCTTGTTGCGATTTAAAGTTTGGGCCCGTCGCTTTGTATACATGAATGTGTTTAAAACAGATTATTCGAACAGGTTTCAAACCTACGTGAAAAGCCCCTACAGCGTTTGTCGTTGTTATTATTACAACACCAGCTAGTATGAAACGCACCTAATTGTATAGCCTGGGGTTTGACTGCAGGCCATTTTACAGCCCAAGCTGTATGTTACTTCCAACAAGGGCTGTAACAGAATTTGAGACTTCTGGAGTCCGTAAATTCTCAGATACTGATATAAGCCTAAATAAACTCTCTCGCACGCAAAAAAAAAACACCGTTACGTTATTGATAATAATTATATTTTACTATTGTGGGATATGACTTTAAAATGAATAAAAGTCTCCATACGTCTACCAAAGGAGCTAAATTTGTACCTTAGAACAAAAACAGTCAGTGTCAAACTTTTGTAAAAAATTAAATTTTCAAGCAATTAAATGGCTTTGCAGCTACAATTGGTAGTAAATGAATAGCGACTCTCGCAGGGTTTTTGTAATAAATGCAGGGGCACGAAAACAAGCTTATATCGCGTACCAATTTGGAGTAATTAAAGTGCAAGTGTAACAACACCTGACGCACTTTTATCAAAGTCAACGTTTTTAAGTGAAAAAAATATCAGAAGTGGATATTGGCTATTTTATCAACAGAATGTGCGAGCAACAGCGACAGTGGGGTAAAGGTGAAGTTAAACGTTGTTGTAGCTTTGTTTAATTTGACGTTCTTACAACTAAATGTAGGTTTTTAATTGTGTATCTGAATTCATTCGAAAGGTATAGGGCTTGTGGAATTAAACTTAAATGATGTATCAGGTAAAAAGTAAAATAATATAAAATGAGTACATGCAAGAGCACATAGTAAACATTTTGCGGAGAAGTTCAAATTATCACATCACAAATTAAAAAATGACCCTTGTGACAAGCATGAGAGATGTATACATTGATGACAGTTGCTAGAATTGATGAAGACAAAGTGGCCACAGAATCTCACCAATATAAAACGCATTTTAATTTTTATAAGCTGACATAAGAACACCGGAAAAATTCCAATTCGCAATTGTAATTTAGGCTCCGGAGAATAGTCTAAGCACGCCATTTTTGCAAAATAATCTATCTTTTAATAAAATATCTTAACAGACATTTAACTAAGAACTTATTCGGTAATCAAAATAGAATATGGCTTCCTGTTCTATCTGGGACGAATCGGTTGCTCAACAAGAGCTCCTGTGTTACATAGCTCTCCCGGAGCTGACTGAATAGGAAGAAGTTCTGATTCCCCACAAATCCCGCTCAGAACAACACAAAGTTTTAGGTTTCAGTGATGTACTTGGAGTTCCTTAGTATGGATCTTACTGGATGAAGCTGGCAGCAATAAAATAAATAATGTTCTTATTAATATGGAGCCAGCTATAATTCAAAGGGTGTTAGTAATAAGAAGACTTGCCCAGAAGCTGATCTGATAAGAGGTTGGACTGATCTTCTGTCTAATCTGTAGCAAGGAGACAGCATACAAAAATAGCAAAACTGGAGGGATATCAACTTATAAATTCCAAAGTATTGTAGACTGGTATATACTTTCATAGGAAAGGAAATGTTGACAAAGAAAGTGCCTTGATTAAAGCGTGCGTTGTTATGAGTTAATAAAAACTGGGAAATTTTTAATAAATTTTCATTTTACAAAAAAAGGAAAATTTCAAATAAGGCTTCTGGATTCGTTTCGCAGCAGGACATGTCAAGTGAACTAAAGCTTTGTTTCTGCCGCCACAAAATTCTTGACTGCTAACTTTATCTGCCCAAAGAGTGACAGACATAAACCTATGTTTCACTCTTATCAAAAAAATCTAGTCTGAAATTTCATGAAACAAGACTGGGCATGTAAGTTTAAACGTAATTTTGAGGCACGTTCGCATATCATTTCTTGCCGTGGAAAAACAATAAGGAGTAAATATTCTGATCGTGTGTTTGTAGCCTGAAACATTTGACATGCAATGCACAACAGCCGTATTATATTTTCATCTGTGGCCTGACTGGATGTATAGTATTTTTCCACACCTCATAAACGGCACAATTTTCGGAGGAAAGTTATTGAACATAAAACTTGTGTTTTGATTTTCTTTAGCACTTTATTTGATACATTCTCACCCTCAAAGAATTCCGTCAGATACTATTACGAAGGTACAAAGGTCTTCAAATAAAGTAGCCTATCCATTACTGTTGTCAGCTTTCCTCGACAGATTTCGAAGGAAAAAAATCAGTATCAAATAGGATAAAAATCAGTTTAGTGGGAGCTGATTGGTTTCATACGGATGGACAGACAGACATAAAAGTGAAATAATTTGAAATGCCAAATTGATGAAAGAAGGTAATTTTATTAATGTATTCTAAGCTCGACTTGTTTCGGGTATATACGCGCATCATCAGGAGCATTAGATATTGAGTTGCAACATATGGTTTTCTGCACCGAGTTTTTGGATGGGTGGTGGTCTTGAGAGCGGCTGTGTAGTTCGTGTGTACGTTGTGGATGGAGCCGTGCGGCTCGCACGGCACCATCCACACCGTACACACGACCTACACAGCCGCTCTCAAGACCACCACCCATCCAAAAACTCGGTGCAGAAAACCATATGTTGCAACTCAATATCTAATGCTACTGATGATGGGCGTATGTACCCGAAACAAGTCGAACTTAGAATACATTAATAAAATTACCTTCTTGCATCAATTTGGCATTTCAAATTATTTCATGAGGAAGATGCACGGTCAAACAATCCTCAAGACATAAAGTAGCTAATAGTCGCTTTCGCAGCCTGCAATTAGCAGAAAATCGTGGAGAGCATGATGTATTGTAAGATGTAAGTGCAGAGGGATAATAACAATATTAATATCAATTATTATCATTATGAATTTTCATGTATTGGCACAAAAACAATAACATAAATTATAGAGACAACATAGGAACAAAGTAAAATAAACAATAACAAGCAAAAATATTTAAAACATAGAAAATAAATAGATAATATAAAATCAGTTTTAAAAGAGGCATTAAAATATCACTATAGTTCAAGAAAAATTTGTTTCAAAAATGGTATTTTTCCTTAATATGCAGACAGCACCGTTCCGTTTAACGCAGTTTATTGACGTGCAGGCTAAGAGGCACAGGACCAGTTGCTAGATGAAGGATCGAATGCGACAGAACACAAATACACAGAGTATGCTCAGTTTCTTGACAGAGTAAGAAAAAGAAAGAAAAAGGTACAAATTGTAATCCAATAAATTACCGGGTTACTGATAAGTCCTTAGCCCGACCAGGAAGGGAACAAGCTAGGAAGCTTGTCAGGGACGCGCGCGATTTCAACAACATCGAGACGCGAGCTGCCATCAAGGTTTTTTTTTCTGCAAGGCAAGACGCTGAAGAAAATTCACGCCATTCTGACAAGAGCATTAGCGTGTTCCTTCCTGGTCGGGCTAAGGACTTATCAGCACCCCTGTACAAATATCATACCGAAATTAAAACCACTATTCAAATGAACGGTACTGACATATCTATTGCTTGAAATCTGTTAAGATATACGGTTTACTTAGTAATAATCTGCTGCCTCCATACTGAGTGTTGCGAAAAATGAAACAAATGCTAGGAAACAGGTTAAGTGACTAACGTACGTAGTCAAAAAAGTTAAATGTTGGCTCTCTGCCAATATAGCCTAAGCCACTGTTTCTCCAGCAATTTATTCTCTTTTGACTATCTTGAAGATGGAGACATAAAGCTCCTACTACGAAACCTCATTACCAAATTACTAATCAATAACTTCACTCGTATTCGCTGTCTAGGACTATCGCCTAGCCCACTATTGCCTTAGGTTATGCTACCAATTATATCAGCCACGTACTCCCTTTCAGGTACCCGAAAGAAGGAAGCAAACATTTTCCTGGAACTTGTGCAACAAATTGTCTATCAACAAATCCCATCCTACTGACTCGTTACAGCTTTCGCCTAATCGACTGTTCCTTTATATAATGCAACCAGTTCTCCCAGGAATTTATTCAACTTGAACATCTCTGAAGATGCAGACATCAAGGTCTTCCGAAACTTCCATAAAACGTTACCAATTATTAACTCCCCTCCTTCGCCTAACTAGGTATTTTCCAAGATAATGAAAAAAATCTTCCAAGCAACACTTCTGAAGAAGGACGCAGCAAGTGTCTTCGAAAATCTGGTAAAAAATTACGAGGCAATATGGTGTCTTATTTTAGAAGGCGAAAAACTTCAACGATAGGGCTTTGCCAATCTAATAACACACAAACATGATTTTGTCTTCAAAATACGAAGCGTACCGTTACGTGTATTATATCAGCAGTATTCTGGACCTTAACAGATGTATGAAATATAGACTTCCGTACTGATGTGGGTTCATTTATGGTTTCGAGGAGTGACCTTAATTTCATCTTTAGGTTATTTGTTGTACTACTGACAGAACTTTTATTTTAAGATTTTGTGGTAAAAGTTTGTATTCAGTCCAACGCCTGGCGAATTCTACGTAGTCAGCTGACTGCTAGTGTAAAGATGACAGGAGAAGAAAGAACCCTTGTACATCATCTTGTATGTCTAACATACCTCACATGATATGACCGGCAGTGAAATGAACCAGCTATAGCCTTCAACCAGAGAAATGCCTGCACATTTTGAAGAAGCTTTCGAGGGTCCTAGGAACCAATATTTTGCAGCCCTTCATTGGGATACCGACGGTTTTCATTTCATCTACTTCGGAAGGCAATCCGCCACTGGTTTGTGCCACATTAATGTAGTTTGTGAGCTTTCACGTTTAAGGAAGAACCGTAGGGCTTAGAGTGATGAAGAGAATAGATAGAGCTAACAGGAAGGAAGTCATAGAACAATGGAGAAAATTTCATGGTGAGAACTTTATAACCTGTACTCTACTCTAAACATTGTTACACAGAACAGGCGAAGGGACATGGAGTGAGCGGTGAAGGTAGAAGGCATGGAAGATATTAAAAATGCATACACAAATTAGCTATAAAATATGAAGGTAAAAGGCGACATTGAATACGTAGATATACATGGAAATATATAATAAGAAATGCATCGGAAAGAAACAAAATATATAGTTGTGTAATGTATATGTTGGTGTCAGGTTAGGGACCGGAGAAAGCTACTAGTACATCTGAACAGGTTAATGAAACTTCCAGGTCCGAAACGGCATCACAAGAAAAGCTCTGCTGCATTGTTCGGTTTTAACGTAATATTACAGCGGCAACTCTGCAATAAAAAATCTCCATTTTTGATAAAAATTGAGTGATGCGTGCCTTTGAATCCTGCGCAGACCACTCTACAATTCTGAACATTATCAAAGTGAATATGTTTGGGCAGATTATTAGGAATAAAATGAGTTGATATGACGTCAAATAGTTCCAGTTGCATGTCAGCAGCAAACACGTAGATCTGTGGACTAATCAAACTGGGACGTGCAACACCTCACATAATCACATTAGCTGTTAACAAGCATAGTGAACTGATCCAGCGTTTAAACTTAATCAGATACAAGTATATTAAGCCACAATTTTATTGTCAGATTATCGTACTGTTTACATATTTAACCAAAATGGACCTTGTTAAAGTAACCAAAGGTCAATGATTCTCAATTATCTGAGAGACATATAAATACCAGTAACTCCAAAACAGCAACAATTGCTGCAATAAGGTTACCCCCTTCTCGTGCAACAACTTTCAAACAATCTGAATCAACATCGAAGATCCAATAAACGCCATGCCTAATACACAGCACAGAGCAATTACCAATATCTGTCAATCAAGTTACAAAGAATTGTTTCTTGCATACTTCAACATCGGAAAACAAGCCCGCTTGGTTAGGGCTGCAGTGCCAACAGCAGGAAAGGAGACCGTACTTAATAAACACTCTTAATGCTCACGAAACTGGGACAACGTGAGAAAGAATTATAGTCATATTTTCCACAAAGCGTTACGTAAAAATGTAGCTCTAAATAGTACGCTCAAATGTACCAAGTCCAAAGTGACATTCGATCGACGTCTGTAACAGACGTCATATACACTGAAATGATGTCAGGAACCCTACTGTATGTCAGACATCAGGATTTGCGTAATTCTGCCATAGCAAAGCTTACATATTTGACGGCTTCTCAACAAATTTCCTACATTTATGGAATCCAAGATTTATCGCTGTGATAAAAAAAAATCCCTCTACTTTGTGTGGCCTATTCGAATGCAGTCCACATCTTCATTGCTTATTGCTCTAAGAATTATTTATTCTGCCACCTACTCATAATTTTTCTAAACCTTCTCTTCCCTTGTGGTCAACCAGCGAAATATCTGTTTCTTTCTATTTTCAACCTTACTTAGAAACTGTTAACACAATTACTGTTGAAGTAAAGCAATAAAATTTTAACTTCACGTGCGAAAAGGCCCTCACAGTTTATACTTCTATTCCTTTTGTTATTAAAATCCCCACCACCCACCCCAAAAAAAACCTCTTTTCTTTGAGCCACCCTATGGTGTTGTTGTACTACAAGGAATTTTGTTTACGAGTGTGAACTGCAGTGCCGTCATCTCATCGTGACAGGCATGTCTACAGACAAGCGATCGTCGCAGTGCGGCGTCGGAAACTGTCGTTGTACCTGTGAATTATTGAAGATCCGCATCAGCGTTGTGCCAAACGAACCGATGGTCTCGCCGGAACGTTCAACTGACCAGAACGGGAGCCAACGGAATATAGTACATGCACCACAAAGGTACGAGTGGCACATTCGGACTGAGAAACAAATTTACAAGGCCTCCATTCCCCACCAAATTTGATAGCAGAACTATAAATATATCTGGTTTTCACTTCGCAACTCTGTTGTGCGTTTCATTACCACGTTTTACCCTAACTTCTATTCCTTATTTTCTATAATATTTCGTTCTATGTTTAGTTTTCAAGCTTGTTCGAAAAGATCCGAAGACCGACAATTAGCTTCACCATGTCTGCCGTCTGTTCGTCTGTCTGCCTGTCCTTCCCCCTGCCGCATGGAACAACTCTGCTCCCCCAGGATCGATTTTCCTGAAAATTGATGTTTGATTATTTTTAGAAAATCTGTCGAGAAAATTCCAATTTCTTTACAATCGGACACGAATATTGGGTACTTTACATAAATATCTTTGTAATATCTCACTGAATTCTTCTTAGAATGAGAAATGTTTCAGACAAAAGTTATAGAGAAAACCAAAACACACATTTTATGTTCGATAACTTTTTTACTCCTTCTGTTTATCATATTATGCAGAAAAATACTGTCCGCCGGACAGGTCACATATGACAATATGGCGCATGCTTATTGGATGCTGGATGTCTATCTTTCTATCAGTGTCAGTATAACTGTCCATCTATTTATCACTGGTCCCGGAGAATAGTAACAGAATTTCTCTATCAAGCCGTATTAGTTAGATTCCTCCCCAGCACTTTACCTGTAGACAGAAAATAATTCCTACTCCGAAAAACTGTACTTATACTTTTGAATTTTTTAAACTTGACAACAGAAAGAACCCGTAATGTCCTAAAGGCAAATATACAATTAGCAAAACACTACATAATTAAGTAACGCATGTTACTGTTAAATTTTGTGTTATTCTATCGGTATCAGCGCAACTAACGTTTCTTCTTCATTTCTTTATTGCAGACTTGTTTCTTCTTTGCAGAAATGTTTGGTACGTCTGTACAAGATCCGCGTAAATTTTGCATGTGTCAGCCGACTTTATCTCCACATTATTGTCATTTTCAGAAGGACTGAATAAAACATTTGGCCATCTGACGGGTTATTTAATGGTAGTGCTTAGACTGAGTTCGCATTATACCGTGACACTGGAGAGGAGGGAAATTTTAGACAGAGTGACAGAATCATAACCAAATTTGTAACGAGAAATTCTGTCCTGTGGAAATTACTGTTAAAGGTCAAAGGAATTTCGACACAAAAGAATAATAAGCAAACTGGTAAAAAGTATTTGTTGTACGCGCACACATTGGGCACATCAAAGGGGAACCGCACACATTTATCTGACAGTCTGGTCTTCTAAATATTTCAGTTACGAAAATATATAATTTAGGCAATATACCGTACTGCTGTCGAAGCTAAATGCTAACAAGAATATTTATTTTATGTTTGTATCAATCAAAAGGAATATCTAGTTTACATGGACCTCAAATTGACTTTTGTAACGTTTCTACAAAAACCTAATAAGAGAAAATATTAATTTGCAATTTACAGTACAGATTTTACTGAGATAAAAAAGTACGAATTCATTCCATTGGTTTCCCGATTGAAGTAGGTAAATTCAAATGAAAATTAATAATCTGCTTTTCAGTAAGTCAGTCAGTTGCATGACTGACAAAGGCATTCCCATTGTTAGAAGTTACGCTAATAATTTTCAAATATTTTACGGCTTTGAATATATTGACACGAATATATGTGTGTGTAATGATGGCAGGAAAAGGCTTTTGCTTTCACCACGATGCCAGTCGTATCTGCTGCAAACTACATGGTAGCGGCCGTGAGAGGGTGCTGTGCACAACAATTCTACCAGGGCTGGTGGAGTCTCCGCTGTCTGCTTTATTAAGCAATAAATCAAGTGTTTAGTGCTTCGCTGTATATTGCTTTGTCTTATAGTGGGGGAGCGAGAACTGTGCTTGTATGAACCAAAGAGATGAGCGGTTCACATATGTTCTGACCATGCAGCCAGCGATCTGGAGGCTACTGACAGACGTAGGAGTACTAAGGAGCATGTTTGTTATTCGACAATACATCAATATACACATAACCTAAAGCTGAGGCGCGTTCGTGCAACCATTTTTGGTATAGAAAAGCAATAAGTATTAAATACCGTAAGTGTAAATCTGTGTTATTGCATTAGTTATCCGACATTCTAATCTCAACTTTCCTGCACATCATTATATAGTCATCTGTGGCATGTTTGTTTCGATCATATTTTTGCACTTTATCTAACAAACGGTATGATTTTCAGGTAACTTTTTTGATTATAAAATGTGTGTTTGATACTCTCTATAATTTTTGTGTGAAACATTTCTCATGGTAAAAACGTTTCGGCGAGATATTACCCTAAATGTACAAAGGTCTTCACGTAAAATACCCGTCAATCTTGTCAGGTATTAATAAAAATTGAATTCTATCAACAGATTTTCGAAAAATCATGGCCTATTTAATTTCATGAGAATCCATCGGGTGGGAACCGAGTTGTTTCCTGCCGAAAAACGGGCCTGGCGAAGTTAATGGCCGCTTTTTTAAATTTTGCGGACACAACTAAATTGTTGTATATATGTATGATTTTGTACGCACATGTTTATGTGTATGAACACTCGATTCTTCTCCGATGTGTTTCAATTGCAGTGACAGAATCCCTCTCTTTTATAATTTACATTTGCTGTAAGGTGCCTCTATGTAAAGCCTGTTTATGTTATGTTCGTTAGACTAGAATAAATGTGGAGCAGGAAGCTGCACCCTTATAAACTTCGCAGCCATGGCAATGAATTAGTTGGTATAGGCACACTGTAAATATTTCCTGCAAGTATAATTATCAATAGAAATTGCCGCTTGATTTAATTACATGTATTACGTTCGGTGAGTAGGATATTAAAATTCCTGTTTGCGTTACGATTCGGATGCTTTTGGGCATTTTCGATAGCACAGTTTTTGAAGAGGACTTAAAAATTATTATTCTATCTCCTATATCCTTATGTGCATTGGGTTTTGGTCATGATTAAAATGCAAATTATTTATCGTCAGATATTACTGGTTGACTGTAAACTCCAATTCCATGAATGTCCTTCCACGTAGCCTACATTACATAAAAAATTCAGCCAATTACCCTGCCTACGGGGCCCCAGCATAACATTCATATTTCAGTTAAGTGGTTCAAGAGTACGGTCACAGTAAATGCTGTTTATGACAGACTTCTACAAATCAGTCTTGGTATTTTATGTATGATATTTGCTTATGAGTACTCACTTATTTATACAAGTACTTATTATATTTTATTTAATATCTCTAGTAGCTGAAATTCTTAATTTGAACAGAGGCATTACGATGTGCTCATAAGCGTAATGTAATATTAAGTAAGTCAGCACACCTACTTTATTACACAACGTAATTACATAGGCTACATGTTTCGACTATTGATCAGTCATCTTCAGGCCTATTTTGTCAATTGAGTCAAAAGATGCTATGTGCACATTGGGATCC
>Ga0123355_10014496_pt1 | contig 12334 bp, 11 predicted proteins | sample TergutEmb28metaG_3_FD_89872 | JGI IMG/M metagenome (GOLD analysis project Ga0123355, IMG submission 89872) | Embiratermes neotenicus P1 segment gut microbial communities from Petit-Saut dam, French Guiana - Emb289 P1 | ecosystem: Host-associated > Arthropoda: Insects > Digestive system > Gut ...
CACCAGCGCGTCGCCGAACCGGCTGATGCCCAGCTTCTCGCCGAGCGCCTCGCGCAGCGCCTGGCCCAGCGCGATCGCCGTGTCCTCCACGGTGTGGTGCGCGTCCACCTCGAGGTCGCCGCGTGCCTGCACGGTCAGGTCGAGCAGCCCGTGCTTGCCGAGCTGAGCCAGCATGTGGTCGAAGAACGGGACGCCGGTCTCCGTCCTGCTCACCCCGGCGCCGTCGAGGCTCAGCTCGACAAGGACCTGTGTCTCGCCGGTGACCCGGCCAATGCGCGCGGTGCGGGTCACCGCAGCACCAGATCCGGACCGCTGGCGACCAGATCCGTTAGTTCCTGCAGGAACGTGGCCGTTTCGGTCGCGGTGCCGACAGTAACGCGCAGCCAGTGGGGCGGGCCGGTCTCCCTGATCAGCACGCCGCGGTCCAGCAGCGCCTGCCAGACCGCGCGCCGGTCGGCGAACCGGCCGAACAGCACGAAGTTCGTGTCCGACTCCGCGGCCTCCAGCCCGATCGCGCGCAGGCCCGGGACGAGCCGGTCGCGCTCTGCCCGGATCGTCGCGACTGTGGACAGCAGCTCACCGGCGTGCTGCAGCGCGGTCAGCGCGACCGCCTGCGTGACGGCCGACAGGTGATACGGGAGCCGCACGATCTGCAGCGCGTCGACCACGGCCGGGTCGGCGGCCAGGTAGCCGAGCCGGGCCCCGGCCAGGGCGAACGCCTTCGACATGGTGCGGGTGACGACCAGCCGCGAGTACCTCGGCAGCAGCGTCAGCGCCGTCGCGGCCTGGTCCCTGGCGAACTCGGCGTAGGCCTCGTCCACCGCGACCATGCCGGGCGCCGCCGCGCACACCGCGTCGATCACCTCGAGGGACGTCGCAGTGCCGGTCGGGTTGTTCGGCGAGGTGAGGAACACCACGTCCGGCTGATGCTCCCGGACCGCCGCCACCGCGTAGTCCGGGTCAATGCCGAAGTCGCTGTCGCGCTGCACGGCGATCCACCGGGTTGCGGTGGTCTCGCTGATCATCGGGTGCATCGAGTACGACGGCTCGAAACCGAGAGCGCTGCGGCCCGGTCCGCCGAAGACCTGCAGCAGCTGCTGGATGACCTCGTTCGAGCCGTTCGCGGCCCAGGTATTTGCCGTCGTCAGCCCGTGGCCGAGGTAGCCAGCCAGCGCCGCGCGAAGCGCGACGACGTCCCGGTCGGGGTAGCGATTCAGGCCTGTGGCGGCCGCGGTGACGGCATTGGCGATGTCCGCGACAAGGCCGGCGGACGGCGGGTACGGGTTCTCGTTGGTGTTCAGCCGGACCGCCACGTCGAGCTGTGGCGCGCCGTAGGGGTGACGGCCCGCCAGGTCAGGCCGGACCGGCAGCGAGGCCAGCGGCCCTGTGGTGCTGGGCCCCGTGGTGCTAGGCCCCGTGGTGCTGGGCACGGTCACGGTTGCTCCCCCGCCACCCGCACGCGCACCGCCTGGACGTGCGCGGCCAGGTCCTCTGCGCCGCCGAGCGCGTCGATGTGCGGCGCGACCTCAGCGAGCGCCGCCTCGTCACACTCCACGATGTGCACGCCGCGCAGGAACGTGCCGGTCGACAAGCCCCCGGTGTAGCGGGCAGTGCCGCCCGTCGGCAGGACGTGATTGGACCCGGCGAGGTAGTCGCCGAGTGACACCGGCGCCCACGCGCCGACAAAGATGGCGCCGGCATTCTTCACCCGCCGGGCCAGGATGGAGGCGTCCCTGGCCTGGATCTCCAGGTGCTCGGGCGCCCATGCGTCGGCGACGGCGATCGCCGCGTCAGCGTCATCCACGACCACGCACGCCGACTGGCCGGTGAGTGCAGCCTGCACCCGCTCAGCGTGCCGGGCCTGCGGCACCGCCTTCGCCAGCTCGATGTCGACCCGGTCCGCGAGCGCGGCGCTCGTGCTGATGAGCAGGCACGCGGCCAGCGGGTCGTGCTCAGCCTGGGCGATCAGGTCGGCGGCCACGAAACTTGCGTCGGCACCGTCGTCAGCGACGATGGCGATCTCCGTCGGCCCGGCCTCGGCGTCGATGGCGACCCGCTCGCGGAGCAGCCGCTTGGCGGCCGCCACGTACACGTTGCCAGGCCCGGAGATGACGTCCACGGGCGGGCAGTCCTGCGTGCCGTAGCCGAGCATGGCGATCGCCTGCGCGCCGCCCGCCGCGTGCACCTCGGTGACGCCGAGCAGCGCGCACGCGGCGAGGATCGACGGGTGGGGCAGCCCGCCGTGCTCGGGCTGCGGCGGGGATGCCACCGCGATCTCCGAGACGCCCGCGACCTGAGCCGGGATGACATTCATGAGCACCGACGACGGGTAGGCGACGAGCCCGCCCGGCACGTAAACCCCGGCCCGGCGGACGGGCAGGTAACGCTCGGTCACCGTCGAGCCAGGCGCCACCGCGGTCCAGGATTCTGCGGGCAGCTGCGACCGGTGCACGAGCCGGGCGCGCCGGGCTGCCTCGGTGAGGGCCGCGCGCACGGCGGCGTCGAGACCGGCCAGCGCCTCGGCGAGCGCCGCTGCAGGCACCAGCGTTCCGGCCGGGCGGTCCACGCCGTCGAACCGGGCGGTGTACTCGCGGACCGCCTCGTTACCGCGCACCCGGACGTCGTCAACGATCGGCCGTACCTGCTCAACGGCAGCGCCGACGTCGAGTTCGGCCCTGGGCAGCAGCGCCCCCAGCTGTGCCGGGGTCATGCTGCCCGGCGACTTGCCGCGCAGGTCGATTCGCTCGAGCACGGCCTACTCGACGATCTTGCTGATCGGGATCTCGAGGATGTCCCGGCCGCCCGCCGCCTTCAGGGCCGGGATCAGCGTGTTGACGCCGCGCTTCGGCACGACTGCCTCGACCGCGTGCATGTCCCCGCGGGCCAGCGAGGTGACCGTCGGTGAGGTCATAGACGGCAGGATGCCGGTCACCGTCGCCAGGTCCCGTGCGCTGACGTTGAGCTTGAGCAGTACATTCCCGCGCGCGCTGATGGCCCCGCGCAGCAGCAGCGCAACGTCCTCCATGGCGCTGCGCTTGGCCTCGTCTGCGTAGGCGTCGTGATTGGCGATCAGCTCGGTGTAGCTCGTCAGCAGGCTGTCGAGGATGCGCAGCCCGTTCCGGACCAGGGAGGCGCCGGTCTCGGTGATGTCCACGATCGCGTCGACGATGTCGGGCACCTTGGCCTCGGTCGCGCCGTAGGACGGGATCACGACCGCCTTGACGCCGTTCTCCTCAAGGTGCCGCCGGGTGAGTGACGGGTACTCGGTCGAGATCCTGACGCCCTCCGGCAGGTCAGCCGTGGTCTGCCAGGGCTGCGTCGCCGGCACGGCCAGGACGACCCGCACCGGGTCGGACGTCGCCTTCGAGTACTGCAGTTCGCCCAGCGAGGCGACGTCCGCGCCTGTCTCGGTGATCCAGTCCCGGCCCGTGATGCCGAAGTCGAACAGGCCCCGCTCGACGTAGGACGGTATCTCCTGCGGTCGAAGGAATCGGACCCGGTCGATCCGCGGGTCGTCGATGATGGCGTGGTAATCGCGGTCGGACGACCGGCGAACGGTCAGATCGGCGGCATCGAAGAGGTCGAGCGTTGCCCGCTCGAGCGAGCCTTTCGGTATGACAAGCGACAGCAATGTGACAACCCTTCAAGCCGTGATCTTTCGCCAAGACTACCGTGGCCTGGTCGGCTGACCTGCTGGCGGCCGACGCGAAGGGCAGGGGCGGATGACCGCGGAACGGGCGGGCAGCTGGCAGTCCGGGGAGGTTCCGGACCAGCTTGCCGCCGCCCTAGAGGAGAACCTGGCCGAGCATGCCAGCCACCTCCACCGGGCGACGCCAGGCATGACCGTCCAGCGAGCGCACGACCTGCTGATCGCCGACAGCGGGCTGGACGACGACACGTTCAACTTCGTCGGCGCCGCGCGCTTCACCGAGTCGACCGCGCTCGCCAGGATCCGCGAGACGCTCTCCGACGTGGCCGCGACCGGCCGGCACTTCGCCTGGCGGGTCGGTCCCGGCTCAACGCCAGAAGGCCTCGCGGTCCTGCTGACAACCGCCGGGCGGCCGCCTGCCCTGCCCGAGCCGGCCATGTGGCGACCGCTGGCAGGCTGGCGGCCCCCACCGGACGCGCCCGGGCTGGACGTCCGGATCGCCGATTCCGCGCACCTGCTCAACGACTGGGCGTGGGTGCTGGCGGCCAACTGGGATCCGCCCTCGCTGACCGTCGTGCGCTTCTACGCCGTGACGGCCGGGCGAGCGCTCGCGGTCGGCTCCCCGGCCCGGTTCCTGGTCGGCTACTTCGACAGCCGGCCGGTCTGCACGGCTGAGCTGATGCTGCACGCGGGCGTCGCGGGCCTGTACAACGTCTCCACGCTCGCCAGCCACCGCGGCCGCGGCTTCGGCACCGCGATCACGGCCGCCGCCCTGCGGCTCGCCCGCGACAGCGGCGTCCCGGTCGCCGTCCTTCAGGCATCGGAGCAGGGCGAGCCGATGTACCGGCGGCTTGGCTTCGGCGCCTGCGGGGTGTTCACCGAGCACCCGCTGCCGCCGTGACCGTCTGCACTGCCGACCGTCCAGGAGTAGCCGGCTGTCCCAGCGGGCAGAGCGGAGATCGTGCGCTGGCGCGGTTGTGGCCGCCGGCCCTGGCGGGGGCAGCGGCCAGGTGAGCAGGTGCCGTCCAGGCTGGCGCTGGTCGCCAGCGCTCTCCTCGTGCTCGTGGCCGCCTGTTCGAGCGGTGGCCACAGGCCGGCCAGGGCAGTGACCGCGCCGGGGCGGACCGCCAGCCCGCCGGTCGCCACCTCGCCTCCGCAGGCCGTCAGCGTGAGCGCATCGGACGAGCCGTGGACATTGACGGCCGCCGTGTCGCGACCGGTGGTGCTCCCAGACCGAGACGGCTTTCTGGTCCTCGGCGGGCTCGCCACCGGCGATACGTCCACCTCGAGCATCGTCCAGGTCGATCCGGCGAGCGGCGAATCCCGGATCACTGGCTCCCTGGCTGTCCCCGTCCACGACAGCGCGGGAGCCGTGATCGGCAGCCGATTCTTCGTCTTCGGCGGAGGTGCGGCCACCAGCGTCCGCTTCGTGCAGGCCTGGGCGGCTGGCCCGGCCGCCGAGGTAGCAAGGCTGCCCGACGCCCGCTCGGACCTGGCCGCCGCCACCGTCGACGGCACCACCTACATTGTCGGGGGTTACGACGGATCGGCGATGACGCCAGACGTCCTCGCAACGACCGACGGCACGGCCTTCAGATCCGTGGCCCGGCTTGCAGTACCCGTCCGCTACGCGGCCGTGGCCGGGACCGGGAGCACCCTGTGGGTCGTGGGAGGTGTCACCAGCACCAGTGAGGGCGGCACCACCGACACCGATGCGGTGCAGAAGGTGGACCTGTCGTCCGGGCGGGTGACCGTCACCGGCCGCCTGCCCCAGCCGATGGGTCACGCCACCGCGCTGATCCTCGAGAACCAGATTTTCGTCCTGGGAGGACGCACGGGGACCGTACCCAGCGCGGCAATTTTCCGGCTGGACCCAGCTAGCGGGGCCCTCGTACCGGCAGGCCGCCTCCCTGAACCGGTGTCCGACGCCGGCTCGGTTGTGGTCGGCGGCGTCGGCTACCTGGTGGGCGGCGAGATTACCGGGCCGGCCCAGCCCCTGGACACCGTCGTGGCCCTGCGCCCGGCCCCGGCGCAGCGGCCGTGACCGATGGTGACTCTGGCGACCAGCTAGCGGCCGGTGCTGCCGTCGATCAGCTCGCGCAGGATGTCGGCGTGCCCGGCATGTCGCGCCGTTTCCTCAAGCAGGTGCGCCAGCACCCAGCGAAGGTTGACGGGCTCGCCGCTGTCGTCCCCGCGGCACGGCTCGTCGAGCCCGGCCGTCCGCGCGACCGCGTCGGCCTGCGCGCACGCCGCCCGGTAGCCTGCGATGACGGACGCGACCGTGTCGCCGGGCTGGACCGTGTCAGCGGGCAGCGCGGCGTCCAGTCCGGCGAAGCGCATCACGACCCACCGGATCTCGGCCTGGGCCAGGTGCTTCAGCAGCCACAGCAGCGTGGTGCCGCTGCCGACCGGCGACCGTCGCGCTGCCTCCTCGTCCACACCGTCGACCTTGCGAATGAGCGAGTCTCGCTGGTACTGCAGCAGGGCGAGTAGCGTCTCGCGCTCGGTCCCGGCGAGGCGCGGCGGCTTGCGGTCGGTCACACACGCCATGGTAGGGAAGAAGAACCCTGAAGGAGAGTGCCGTGAGCTACCAGGCTGATCCGCGGGTGGACGCCTACATCGCCGGGCTCCCCGACTGGCAGCAGGCGGTCTGCCAGGAACTGCGCGCGCTCATCCACGCGTGCGATCCCGAGATCACCGAGACCATCAAGCGGACTCGCCTGCCCTACTTCGTTTTGGATGGCAACGTCTGCGCCCTGCTCGCTGCCAAAGATCACGTGAACCTGTTCCTCTACGACGGCGGTATTGTCCCCGACCCCGAGGGAATCATCACGGCCGGGCACGAGAACAAGACCGGCCGGCAAATTGCCGTGCGCCAGGGCGAGAAGATCAACAAGCCCGCGCTGACCGCGATGCTCCGGCAGATCATCGCCAACAACCGGGCCGGCGGCTGGCGCAAGCTCAAGACGAGCTAGCCTCCGCAGCAGCCCAGCAGGGCCAACGTGGGAGGCGCATCAGAGATGTCCGAAGCCGCTGACGTCCTCGTGGTCGGCGCCGGCCTGGCCGGCCTGACCGCCGCCCGCGAGCTCACCGCCGCCGGGCGGTCCGTCCTCGTGCTGGAGGCCAGGGACCGGGTGGGCGGCCGGATCGTCAACGAGGACATCGGCGACGGCAAGATCGTCGAGATGGGCGGCCAGTGGGCCGGCCCGACCCAGGACAAGATCCTCGGGCTCGCCGCCGAGCTGGGTATCAGCACGTTCCCCACCTACGACACCGGGAAAAAGGTCCTGCACTTCAACGGCAAGCGCGGGACCTACTCCGGCACGATCCCGCGGATCAGCCCGCTGGTGCTGGCCGACGTCGGCCAGGCCCAGGCGCGGCTGGAGGCGCTCGCGCGCCGAATCCCGACGGAAAAGCCGTGGACGGCAGCGCACGCCGAGAAGCTGGACGGACAGACCTTTGAGACCTGGATCCGCCACCACACCGTCAGCAGGAGCGCCCGGCAGCTGCTGACCCTGGGAGCTGAGGCGGTGTTCGCCGCCGAGCCAGGCGACCTCTCGATGCTGCACGTGCTGTTCTACTCCCACGCGAGCGGCTCATTCCAGCGGCTGATCGACACGACCGGTGGCGCGCAGCAGGACCGGTTCGACGGCGGGTCGGCACTGATCGCGGACAAGCTCGCAGCGCAGCTCGGCAGCATCCTCGTCCGCCTGGAGGCCCCGGTCAGCCGGATCGAGGTCGCCGGCGACACGGTGACCGCCACGACGGCAGCGGCGCAGTTCACGGGACGGCAGATCATCGTGACCGTGCCGCCGCTGCTGGCTGGCCGGATCGACTACGAGCCGGCCATGCCGGCCTGGCGTGAGCAGCTGACCCAGCGCACCCCGATGGGCTCGGTCATCAAGTGCCAGGTCCTCTACGACGAGCCGTTCTGGCGGGCGGAGGGGCTTTCCGGGCAGGCCACCGGGGACGGCGCAGGGTCACGCGTCGTGTTCGACAACTCCCCGCAGGACGGCAGTCCCGGCATCTTGCTGGCGTTCCTCGAGGGTGACGAGGCGCGCCGGCTCGGCCGCGAGCCGCTCGAGATGCGGCGGCAGACCGTCATCGACTCGCTGGTGCGCTACTTCGGGCCGCGCGCGGGCAAGCCCGAGGGCTACCTGGAGCGCGACTGGCAGCAGGAGAAATGGAGCGGCGGCTGCTACGGAACCTTGTTCGGCCCCAACGTGTGGACCCGGTACGGCCACGCGCTCCGCGAGCCGATCGGCCCCATCCACTGGGCGGGCACGGAGACGGCGTCGGTCTGGTCGGGCTACATGGACGGCGCCATCCGGTCCGGCGAACGGGCCGCGCACGAGGTGCTGGCCCGGCTGTCCCAGGCAGACACTGCCTAGCCAGCTACCGACTTCGAAGGACCCCCCGTGACGAAAGTAGAACTGACCGGCGTGCCAGAGACGGCGCTGTGGAGCCTCTACCAGCGTGCGTCTGCGGTCCGCGCGGGGCACCTGGACGACCCGCGGGCGGTCGAGGTGCTCGAGCGGCTTGACTACCCCTTTGAGCGTTTCGAATCGCGCTACGGCGGGATGGCGGCGAGGCTGCACGCTCTGCGCGTGCGCACCATGGATGCCGCCCTGCGCCGCCTGCTGGCGAGCACTCCAGACGCCACCGTGGTCGCACTCGGGGAAGGATTCGAGACTCAGTTCTGGCGGGTCGATGACGGGCGGCTGCGCTGGCTCACCCTCGACCTGCCAGACGTGGTGGCGGTCCGCCGCGATCTTCTTCCCGACGGCCCGCGCAACCAGACGCTGACGGCTTCGGCGGCCGACGCGGAGTGGACAGCCCGGGTAGACCGGGACCGCCCAGTGATCATCACGGCCCAGGGTCTGCTCCCGTACTTCGAGCGGGCCGAGGTGCACCGCCTGGTCACCGACTGGGCCCGGCTGCTGCCCGGCGCCTGGCTCCTGTTCGACGCCGTGACCGCGCAGCTCCAGGCAGCCAGGCGGCGCAACCCGCTCCCGGACTCCTATCAGCCGCCGGACTGGACCTGGACCGTGGACACCGATGAGCTGCGCCGGCTCCGGGAACTGCCCGGCCTCACGGACTTGCAGGAAGTCCCGCAGGCAGGCGGAGACCTGCTGCTCAGCGTTCTGACGCGGGTGCCTGGCCTGAAAAGCCAGCTGCCTATCGTCCCGGTGTTCCAGGCGAGGCTCGGCGTTGGCGGGGCCTAGCTCGGCACCGCGATGCCTTCCTGCCTCCATTAATCGGCCGGATGTGCCAGCGCCCGCTCAGTGTCTGCGATGTCGGCTGACCGCACCGCTGCCGACCCAGCCTGGCCGCCCGGGCCAACCGGCGACAGCCGTGCGTGCGCGGTCGCGTCCAGTCGCGGCGCAGCTTTCGCCACTTCGACGGCGCCCCGCCTGCTCACGACGGCGGGTAGCAGCCCGCGCGGCAGCCATTGCACCGCGGCGACCCAGGCAGGCACGTAGACGTGCGCCGAGCGGCGCGCGATTCCGGCTGTCAGCCGGCTCGCCGCCGCGTCGAGCGAGGTAGTCTGCCTGGCCGGCCACGGCAGCCGGCGTCGCTGGTCCGCCATCACCTCGTTGGCGTCGGCACCCCGCACCATGTCGGTGTCGACCCAGGACAGGTACGCGACCCCCACGCGCACGCCACGATGGGCGACCTCGGCGCGCAGTACATGGGCGAACGCCTCCACGCCGGACTTGCTGGCGCAGTACGCGGCCATGAGCGGGGCGGGCGCCATCGCCGCGAAAGAGGCGATCTGCAAGAGGTAGCCGCCGCTGTCGGCCAGCGCCGGCAGGAAAGCGCGGGCCGTGCGTGCCGAGCCGAGCAGGTTGACCTCAATCACGCGGTCGAACTCGGCCGGATCGGCGTCGGCGAACGGGCCGCCGATCGCGATGCCGGCATTCACGACGACAATGTCAACCGCGCCGAAGTCCGCGACTACCTCCGCGGCGACGGCTGCCATCGCGGCGCTGTCGGTCACGTCGGCGACATAGGCGCGGGCGTGCGAGAGCCGCGCGCACTCCTCAGCCGCCGCGGCCAGCTCGGCTGGCTCCAGGCCGACGAGTGCCACCTGCGCGCCGCTACGGGCTAGTTCCCAGGCGAGCGCCGCCCCGATACCGCGCGCCGCGCCCGTCACGACCGCCACCCTGCCCCGCAGGGCGGGCTCGGTCTGCATCCGGCCGTCAGGACCAGGCATCAGCGTCCTCCCCTTCCGCTCTGCCGAGCGATGCGTGACGTGTGCAGCTGGCACAGCCGCCCGCTCAGCCCGGCAGCCCGGCGGAAACTGCCCCGTGACCTGCGGACGAAACGGTCCCCGCCGGGATGGCGCGGTACTCACTGAGGTCGAGGCGGGTGGTTGCACGCCGGAACGCCCAGCTGGACGCCGGCCACAGCACCGGGTTGCGCCCGGCCGCGCTGAGGTACCAGCTGCGGCACCCGCCGGTCGCCCAGACGGTGCGGGCCATCCGCTGCTGCACGCGGTCGTTCCACTGGGCCTGCGCGTCCGCGCGAGCATCGAACGCCGCCCGGCCGCCAAGCCCGAGTACCGCCCTGACGTACTCCTCGATGTAGGGCAGCTGCGACTCGATCATGTAGACCATCGAGTTGTGGCCGAGACCGGTGTTCGGCCCGATGACGAGGCACAGATTGGGAAACCCGGCAACCGTGGTGCCACGCAGCGCCGCCATGTCGTCATGCCAGGAGTCCGCCAGGCTCACCCCGTTCCCATCAAACAGATGGTGCGCGACGGGCACATCGGTGACAACGAAGCCGGTCGCGAACACAATCGCGTCGGCGCGGACCGCGGTGCCGTCCTGCCCGGTGAGCACCGGGCCGTCAACCTTCACCAGCCCGGCAGCCACCAGCTGGACGTTGGGCTGGGCGAGGGCCGGGTAGAAGTCGTCGGACAGCAGGATGCGCTTGCAGCCGAGCACGTAGCGAGGCGTCAGCCGGGCCCGCAGTTCCGGGTCACGGATCGACCGCGCCAGGTGCGCCGACGCGACGCGCTGGACGGCTCGCAGCGCGCCCGGCCACCGGGTGAAGGCGCCGACCGTCGACTCGCGGCCGAGGTAGATCGCGAGCCTGGCGAGCCGCTGGGCCGCCGGGACGCGGCGGTACAGCCACCGTTCCGCGGCGGTGATCTTCCTGTCCCGGCGCGGCAGCACCCAGGCGGGCGTCCGCTGAAACAGCATCAGGTGCGCCGCAGCGGGCTGCAGGGCAGGGACGAGCTGGATCGAGGACGCTCCGGTCCCGATGACGGCCACCCGCCGCCCGGTGAGGTCGGCCGCGTCGTCCCAGCGCGCGGAGTGGAACACCGGACCAGGGAAGCTGTCCAGGCCGGGGATGTCGGGAACCGACGGCTCGGACAGCGGCCCGGCGGCCGCGATGACGACGGTAGCGGTCAGCGAGCCGACGGTGGTGTCGAGCTGCCACCGCGCGGTCGCCGGGTCCCACTGCGCCCGGATCACCTCGGCGCTCAGCCGGAGATGATCGCGCAGCCGGTAGCGGTCCGCGACGTCCTCCAGGTAGCGCCAGATCTCCGGCTGCGGCGAGAAGCTGCGGGACCAGTCTGGATTGGGCGCGAATGAGTACGAGTACAGGTGCGACGGCACGTCGCAGGCGCAGCCGGGGTAAGAGTTATCCCGCCAGGTGCCGCCGACTGCGGCGGCCCGTTCCAGGATGACGAAGTCGGTGATGCCCGCCTGGCGCAGCCGGACGGCCGCGCCGAGGCCGCCGAAGCCCGCGCCGATCACCGCGACCGTCACGTGCGCGGGCAGGTGCCGCTGCACGCGGCTGGCGCGATCATCAGTCCCCGGGCCAGCGGAGGCCGCCGCGGGATCGATGCCGAACGGAGGCGTGGAGACGCCGCTGATCCGGTAACGGAGCCACGGGTCCGGGTCGGACAGCTCGCACTGAGCCGTCCCGGCCGGTGTGCGGAGGGTGCCGCCGGCGCGCCCGCGGCCGACCGCTGCGGCGAGCGATGCGTCTGCGGCGAGCCGGCCGTACCAGTGGTAGCGGCCGTCCGCCGGCTCGAACTTGCCGCGCAGGTCAGCGTGGACCTCGAAGCTGCCCGTGTCGGCGGCCAGCCGGAGCGTCGCCGGGCCGCGGTAGCCAGTGGCGTCAGGCGGCTCGGTCATCTGCGCTGCCGCTTGGCCGGGCCGGGTTCGGCTGCTCCGCTGTGGGCGGTGAGCGAGGGCCGGATCTCCGGAAGCGGCCGGACTGGATCCACCACGACGCCGCCGTCGCGCAGCACCCCGGACAGCGCGGCCCAGATCAGCTGCGTGACGTAGTCGACGACGTGGACGCGGCTCATCGACCTGCGGCTCAGCCACCACTCCCCGGTGCTCTGCACGAGTCCGGTGATGCCGTACGCCCATGGCTCCGCGGCGCCCGAGTCAAGCCCGAAGACCCGAAGGTAGTCGCCGATCACGGCGGTAAGCGCCGTCGCGATCAGCTCCTTGTCCTGCTGAACGGTGCTGGCCTGCTGGCCGGGGCCGCCGCCGGGCTCGGCGGACGGCCAGTGCGCGAGCAGCCAGTACAGGTTCGGCAGCTCGTCGATCACGGCGAAGTAGGCGCCGACCGCGTCCCGGATCCGCTCCATCGGCGGGCGGCTGGACTGCATGGCGGGCAGCACCCTGGCAAGCAGGACGGCCGAGCCCGCCTCGC
>Ga0123355_10014497_pt1 | contig 12334 bp, 10 predicted proteins | sample TergutEmb28metaG_3_FD_89872 | JGI IMG/M metagenome (GOLD analysis project Ga0123355, IMG submission 89872) | Embiratermes neotenicus P1 segment gut microbial communities from Petit-Saut dam, French Guiana - Emb289 P1 | ecosystem: Host-associated > Arthropoda: Insects > Digestive system > Gut ...
GTACCAGGAGTATTTCCTGGGGGTAAAGACGGCCGGTGCGTAAGGCTGACAACCTACCACCATCCTGTGCCGTTGTCACGAAATCTGGGAACCTTAACTTCCTAAGAACCCTCTGGGCCTGTCCAGGTCTGTAATGGGACTGCTTTAATGTATTAATTACCGTAAGACTGTACGTAAATTTCAAATTATAGGAGATTAATATTTCTTATTTCTAAATTAATATATTATATGGTAAAATCTTAAGTAATACGCCTATAGGGCTGCATTTGGTTGCGAATTACTTTTCCTTCACTTTCACAATATATTTCCCTTACAGCGACACGTTTATAACGACACAATTTATTCGTCCCCTCTTGTGACGTTATAACCGGGTTTGACTGTGTATAGATTAATTTCTGCCTTCAGGTGTTTAAGAACATCATATTTATGATTAAGAAATGTTTTGTTGCGAAAGGGCAGTTTGAAACTCTCCAAACCGACGGAGGACGCAGAAAGAACACTAACAGAAGTGTTAATTTTTAAGAAGGAAGATTATTTTTCCATTTTGCGATTAAGGGACTAAAATTACTACTAAGTAATCGTCAGTGGAAATTAGGAGAGCAAATAAACATAGTTTAATTCTTAGGACCTACATTATTTTCAAGAAAGGGAAAACTTCAATGAGAAGGTTGATTTCTATTTTTGTTCATGGTTTTTTAAAGAAATACGTGACATCCCTTTATACAAAATTGTGCTTTAAACACGAGTGTATGAACCCTTTAAACACCGAATTAAATCCCATCTGCCATTTGCTGGCATTATCAGCAACTCACCATATTCTCCACGTTAGCAGGATAAGGGTTGAAACTAAAAGTGTAAGTTGGTTGGTCGGGCTGACTACTTGGTGTTATTGTTACTCCTCCACCGCACATTTCCCAATGTATTATGTTAGCCCATGTAATATGCACGAATTACGTTGTAGGTTAAAATTTATTGACCACATTTACCACAGTTAAGTATGTGTGAAGTTTATCAAATCAATTAAAAAAGTTTTCTCAATCTTAAATGGGGAACATAATTTAAATGTGTTCGGTACCTCTTGCGGACCGCAAATCCGGCGGTCGGTGGCTTACACATCTCTGGCCTACGCATTCAACTGAATTTTGGGCTCAACGTATTGTCTGAAATGCGCTCAAGAGGAGGGGGGAGGGAGATTTACGATTATCATGTCGTAGTAACTGCAGTGATTCTACTGTCCGATGCTCTACAAGGACCTTAGTTTAGCTGCATATGAGAGATGCCTGTTACAGGAAACGACTGAAGGAAAGGCGCAGAACCAGAGTGGGAGAAAATTATGAGCCCGTATAAATATTTGTCTTCTTTTGAGTCAAGACATTTTGGGCGTAAAATTTACGGGTATAAACTAAAATAAAAGGAAGAAGAGATATATTCCAGTTACATTTAACTGTCTACGTGTTTTTTTCTTTGTAGATGATGAAGAGTGTATTGCTGGTTGTATAAAGGGGATGGGCAATCTTTGCAGCTGTTCTGACGTAAATTATTGTGTAAGTCAGAGGGAAAGAAGGAGGGGCGAAGATCCAGGAACGATGAACTTCTTTTGAAAAGAATGGGTGTGGGTGTGAACATGACATACACCCCCGTCTATTGCAAGACATGACACATGCTGTTTTCTTCTGCCTCAGCTCTATAAACAATGTCCGTAACTAGCCGTGCTCTGTACAAACACAAGAACATAAGCGTACAGCAATCCGTCTCCTAGCAGGATCACGTGGAAATAAAGAGAAACCGCACGCCAGATGCACGGTATTGACTACGGTCTTAGAATATTTAACGACACTTTTTCATTAGCACAAGTTTAAGTTTCAGATGAGAAGGAAAGACAGCCGTAATTACTTAGTGTGTGTATACGACTTTAAGGTGGGATTTATCGTGGCCTGTTTCAAGGGTCTGTCCTATTGTTTTTCGTACGGATAGGAAAACTGTTGAAAACTTATACCTAGGTAGAAGGTTGAGTTGCGAATGAGGATGTTCAAAATAAATTGCAGGCATTCTAACCGCTCGGACGCCATGCTCTGCTTCAGAATTACTGTTCATAAGGATTAAACAAGGTAAGGTTTAAAGGTTGTCTTCCCTGCATCTCAGTTTGTTATTACATGACATATTTTGTAACATATATTCGCCCATCATATTCCCATTCTTCTTGATACAGTTATCTCTTGACTTTACTTTCGACTGGCGTGCTACATGCACTGTCCATTACTTCCTCGGTGATTTAATCATCCTAGTAATATGTGGTGGAGAATATAATTTCTGATGAAATAAAGTGAAATGCCAACTTGATGCAACTAGGTAATTTTATTGATGTATTATTAGCTCTACATGTTTCGGGTACATACGCCCATCATCAGGAGCATTAGATGTTGAGTTGCAGCATACGGTTTTCTGCACCGAGTTTTTTGGATGGGTGGTGGTCTTGCAACTCAGCATCTAATGCTTCTGATGATGGGCGTATGTACCCGAAACATGTCGAGCTAAGAATACATCAATAAAATTACCTAGTTGCATCAAGCTGGCATTTCACTTTATTTCATGTGGAAGATGCACGGTCAAACAACCCTCAAATATAATTTCTGTATCTTCTTATCGCCCTTTGCTCCCATCCCGTGTTTCTTTCTTTGCCTCGTACGTCTAAGTACTTTCCTCCAATAGCCACTCCTTGAGAACCCTACCTTCACTTATTTGTAAACTATGCAATTTTAATAAGGACTGTGGAGGTTGTGTTTAATGTGAAACGCGCGCCACATTTTGAGAAACACCTCATTGTCGTCCCATTCCCGTTCTTGCGAGGAAGTCAGTATACTGGGCGGACTTATGACTTGGCATATTTAAGAAGAAAAGAACATGTTAATGGAGGGAGTAGAAAGGTTAAGTTACAGTAGCTGTTAACTTTGCGTTACATTAAAAACAGTTTTAAGTAAAAAAAAAAGAAGGGAAACTTGATCTACCAGGCGGTAGCCGCAGTGTGTTGGTGTGACACTTCGTAAAGAAGATCTGTTGTGAACTATGGTATTGCGCAGGGCCAGTTAGCAGTCATTCTCAATGAGCATTATGCAGATTTAAAAGCATCGTTAGTTGGTATCTTGTGTTTAGAGGCAGAAGGCTCTAACTGCAATTTCGTACCCCACGGCAGCAGGAAAATTCGCTGTTCATACAATTCAAATATACATGTTTGTGTTGTGCCAACTGAAGAGAGTCTTAATAGCTTTAAAGGTGGTGGTGATGGTGGTGGTTGTCGTCGTCGTCATTAATACGTGAGTGTGATTGTCTGGCGTTCTAAATACAAGGTAACAAGAGGATAACTGAGTACTAAAAGAAGCAATATAATAACCCAGGACCCTGTTAACATGCTACCAAAATGATCAAATAAATAAATAAGTCACTAAACAGTTAAATAACTGGTTAAATAATTAACTAGCCGACTGAATGAGTGAGCTAATAATCGTGAAACTGGCTGACTAAATATTGAACTACGTGGATTCCTGGCTGAAAAACACTGGAACATTATAAAATTGTAGTTAAATAAAGAAGCAACTGACTAAAAGAGGAACTGGCTGGTTGAACAAAAATTATTGTTAACTACTAATTTTCTTATTAAGCAATCAAGTGACTAATTTGTTACGAGAATAAATAATTACATATATAAATATTTAACTGAATAAGTGACGAACTGGTTGAGTGACAAAAGAGCCTGAAAATGTGAACAGACTGAAATGTGAACTTATTAATAAAATAAATTGTTTAATTAATTGAGTGAACAACCATCTAAGTAAATTGCTGAAAATTCTATTGTTCAAGATATTTCCTACTGTACAAAGTCACTACACTACAGAATCCTTCTGGAGTGACCTACTTCACTTGGCAAAATATTTCATTGATTTCAACATTAGTGTATGTTCTTATGCAGATGTTGGTGTGCTATGTAATGGTTATAAATGGCACTAGTTCTTATACGATAGAAATATACAGTATGTACTGACAGATTCGTTCTGAGTAAAGTGTCCATCTACAACCTTGACGATGAGGTTTCGATACCCATCGAGACAACGATTGGTTTTTCGCGACCATTGCGTCCACATTGTCCCTGAGGCCCGTCCAGGCTCATATGTGGAAAGTATATTGTGATTTTTGTTTTGTAACGCATGAGGATGAGCACCCAAACTCCGTATATTTCTGAATAATATACTGTGTTAAGCTTGATGCTTGTGCTCCTGAATGTCTTTACAACGCGGGCCATTATTTTTGGCAACCTTTATCTTTACTGCTCAGACAATGTTGAAGTTGTCCTTGTTAAATTGAAGGCGTATGGGGAGTGGAGGCGGAGCTTCACTTGTTTTTAACTGTGGTAGTAGGAGGAGGTGAGTGTTCAGCTTCACGCCCTCCCCGATTTAAACAGAGAATATTATCTCCGATACCCATTGAATGTGGGCCAGGATAGCGTAGCATGTATAGCGACCCGCAACGGGCTGGACGATCGGGGAATCGAATCCCGGTGGAGGCGAGATTTTCGGCACCCACCCGGCCCCTTGTACAATACGTAGCGGGAGCCTTTCCACGGGGTAAAGCGGCACGGGAGCGGCGTTGGTCGTACACCTACATCTAGCGCCGATGTTAAAGAAAAAGTACAGCTATACTTCTACTTCTTCCTCCGTTGCGCCTTCATGGCCTGTTGTAGGGTGAACTGTATCTTTACTTCACCTACGGAACACGAGGCTGCGTGGGCCACGGAACAGGGCAGGACATTTTGAAAATGGTATATATTGCCCCTGCCGGAAGTCAATCGAAGAGTCTTCAGTCGTCAAGCCAGTGAACTAGTCAATATACCGACTACGTTATTCCTGCTCCAAATTTTTATTGTCATTTGGAATAAAACGCATTCACACCATGTCATTATCCGTTCGATCTCGTATATATGTATGTATATATATATATATATATGTGTGTGTGTGTGTGTGTGTGTGTGTGTGTGTGTGTGTGGGTTAGGTTGCACTTAAACTGTTGATTTGGTTGCTTTGCTGTTAATACTGGCGCCCACACACGCACTCATCTGACCCACATTATAGCTGCATGAGACGATCTAAATACTGATAACTGCCGCAGGGATGAACAGTTCTGACTTCCTACACGAAACATGATCGGAACATGCGTGGAATAAGTAGAACTGTAAATGAAGCCTGCGTTTATAATTCCAGTTGCCCTTCGTATTTGCTTTGTATCAACGTACTCTTTCAGAACACGCAATCAGCTGAAGCGACATCTTGTTACGGGAACACAGACTGTCCATCTTTACAAATACACAGTGTACAATCTATCCCCCCCTCCCCCCGCAGTGGCGCAACAGCCATATTCGTGTCTAGACGGCCTCAATGTTGCAGTTCCGAGATCGCACGCAGGCACAATACACTCGGTAGGACCCCTCTAGACGAGGAATCGGCCCGTCGCCGAGACCTCAACCTGAGAACACACAATATTTATAAAAGAGAGACATCCATGCCCCCGGCGGTATTCGAACCCACTTCTCGGCGAGCGAGCTGCAGCAGACCTACACCTTAGGCCCCGCGGAAACCAGAATCGGTCTACTTATGTTTAGAAAATCTATTTTTGATGCAAAGGAAGAGAAACGAATGGAACTCCTAGCCTGTATTGTGGAATCTGAGCAGACTGCAAAACATAATTTTACGCTAGACGTTACCCTGAAGTGCTTTAATTAATCAAAGAACACAGGCCCAGTTTCTTTATCAGTCATTCTCTTTCTAATTGACTTTTCTAGACAAGAGGCAGACATTTATTTTATGAAATAACAGAAACTACTTCAAACATGATCAGACGAAAACACGATGTAAGGTGGACAAGAATTTATCTTACCTGCACAGATTTGTATGAGACCTATAAAGACAAATTATCTTGTAGACTAAAAACTTCTAGGAATAACGTTTGTTAGAAATACTCTACACAGTGCAGTAATCTAAAGCCATGTACCCATACCAGATAGGCCTTCTTTTAAACGAAATGCCTCATTTTTGTCGGGACAGTAATTTACAATATAAGCACATTTCTATTTAAACACAAAATTAACTAAATGTGGCTGAGGGACAGATTTCACTTGTAAGGTAAATGGCGCACTTCTGTTGGTGCTTGTGGATTAGAGAGAGACAAGATTAATTGGACAAATTCTAAGCACTTTTAGTGACATTCCCAAGTACCAGATTGTTTAACACAAATTTCTTCTTTTTTGCTCCGAAATTGAACTCGGCCCTAAGTGGTAAGACGCTTTAGGTTCCTGGAAATAAATGCATTTTTCCAGTACGGTTATGTATTGCATTTGGGTTTGTGAGAGAGACAATGAAAATTCTTTCTTGTTTCAAATTTTATTAACTATATAAGACCTAATGGCTGACTTACAGAAGAGAACACGTTTCGATTCCAACTGGATGCAGCAAAACCATTGAAACCTGACATCAGAACTGTGCTAAAGTGGGAGTCAAATTCCGAACCAGGAACATATCACCTCCAGCACTGTTCTTCTGCCCATCCTGTTTAAATCCTCCATGTTCGAACGGTAGGCTTTTACGTCTGTATTGAGAACCATGCCTGAAAAGAATCGGTTGGGACACACTCGTGCGTAATTCGCGCTCTTAGTACTGGGTTTATTCTTGGGTTCAGTAAGGCAATCATACTGAGCTTCTTTACTTAAGGCCAATATAAATCGAAATGGAGTCTAAAAATATACGTAAACCAAATTACAGTTAAAGAAATGTAATTGCATTCCGTATTCCAGTTTTAGCTTCAAAACATCACACATAATTACCTTTGAACCAGTCATTTACGTTCGCACACAACTGACCTTGTTTCTTCGCCTACGCACCTTTCAGTTCCAGGCAAGCATATATACAATGACACCAAACCGCAACATATTCTAAATGAAGTGTTTCGACTGTTGTTTTTTTTATTCAGTTTGTAATCAGCATTGACTCTATGTTACTCCTTATACGGCTCTACGAGTTCAATCCGTCTGTTCGTGCTGTTTAGTATATATATATATATATATTTTTTTTTTCAAACGGTCTATCATACAAAGTTAGAGTGATATTCGTTCGGATTGGGAGAAGAGTCATTCTTGCCTCTTTGCCTCTAATGTGCAATGTGCAAGCTACAGATGGGTGCTATTGGCCGGAATGGCGCCTGAAAAGTGGGTCGTCTGGTTTTACTTCTCAGATACTCCCCAAATGTTCTTGATTGGCTAAGTTATGATTTAATTATGTGATGACGACGTGCCAGCGGCAGAACTCTGATATGTGAACAGTGCTTACTGTAATGTTGGGATGTAACTTTTGTGTGTCGGTCCCATTTCAAATTAGTTGCTTACTGAAATTTATCTAAGGAACACGTAATAAATCTGTTCCCTCTCACAGTAAACTCACTGGGACTCCATTAGCCCTTCAAACGCCGAGTTAAATCCCATCTGCCATTATTAGCTCACCATATTCTCCACATTAGTAGGATAAGGGTTAAAACACTAATATATTAATGCTATTTAGGGTATCTATTGGTATTTATACCAAGAGTCATACAAAGCACATAAATACACATATACTGTGTGGGAAAAATTAAGAATTCTTGAAAGCAAAAGCGGTCAGCACGTTTAGGAAAGTCAAATCCATCACCGGAATATCAAAAGTCTCGTGGTGAGACAGTCGAAGAAGAAGCGGCTTTGTAGATATGGAAGACAGAATCTCTTTGTAGACGGATTTGGCTACGATGTGTACATAGTTCTACTGATAGAAAATAGTTCAATATTACTTGTAATGATGTAGTAATAATGATGATGACCACGATGAAGATGCGATAATCCGTATCATTCTGAGGCATTAGTAACGCATAATATTTTAAGTTAGGTTTATTGACTCATGATGAAGCATAAGGGATAGGACCGACACTTTTAGGGTTTTCGTGACTGTTGATTCATTACACAGCATGTGCACCTACCGCATTATACGGCATGTGCACCTACCTCATTGTACGGCTTGTGCACCTACCGCATTGTACGACATGTGCACCTTCCGCATTAAACGGCATGTGCACCTACCGCATTGTACGGCATTTGAACCTACCTCGTTGTACGGCATGTGCACCTACCGCATTGTACGACATGTGCACCTTCCGCATTATACGGCATGTGCACCTACCGCATTGTACGGCATTTGAACCTACCGTATTATACGGCATGTGCACCTACCTCATTGTACGGCTTGTACACCTACCGCATTGTACGACATGTGCACCTTCCGCATTGTACGGCATGTGCACCTACCACATTGTACGGCATTTGAACCTACCGTATTATACGGCATGTGCACCTACCTCATTGTACGGCATGTGCACCTACCGCATTGTACGACATGTGCACCTTCCGCATTATACGGCATGTGCACCTACCGCATTGTACGGCATTTGAACTTACCGTATTATACGACATGCGCACCTACCGCATTGTACGGCATGTGCACCTTCCGCATTATACGGCATGTGCACCTACCGCATTGTACGGCATGTGCACCTACCGCATTGTACAGCATGTGCACCTACCGCATTCTACGGCATTTGCACCTACCGCATTATACGGCATGTGCACATACCGCATTATACGGCATGTGCACCTACCGCATTGCACGGCATGTGCACATACCGCATTATACAGCGTGTGCACCTACCGTATTGTACGGCATGTGCACCAACCACATTTTACGGTATGTGCACCTACCGCATCGTACGGCATGTACACCTACCACATTATATGGCATGTACACCTACCGCATTATACGGCATGTGCACCTACCACATTGTACGGAACCGCCTCTTATTTCCGCAACCTAAGCAGTTTCAGTAGGTACTGTTGAGAAAACTGACATTAAGAAGAGGATTTAAACCGCTAGTAGCAACGCTGTCCATTGCACGTGCTCATGAGCCAGACACAAAATCTGTTGAACTAACCCGTCCTATTTTATTCCCTGTTATTTCCTTCTCAGTTTTCTGATTGGCCTGTTTCCAAAGATTTCTCAACAAAATGTTCTGTGTCCCCTCTACATCGTATATAGAGTCCATACGGCCAACCATTTCCATGTTTGTTGCTCTAACGTAACAACCTTAAGTGAACTGCAAGGCCGTTATTAACCTTGATATTCATCTTGCGGAAAATCTCGAATCTTTCAGTTTTTTAGTCTTCCTAGGACCAATGTTTTTTTTCCCGAGCATTTTGTTTCTAAGAATCTGTAGTGTAACTTGTTCTGTCAAAATAAACAAACACATTTCCCAACCACATTTGCCAAAGTAAGTGTTTTTATATACACAGGCTTATATATTGAGCAAATTATGTTGTTCAAAAGGGTGGGATTACAGGTCAAAAATATTTTAAACAAATAAAGGTTTGTTCTTCTCCTAATCTTATCAAAAATGTTGTAAATATTTTCTATATTTCTGTGTTTTTGTGGGGGATAATACACTTGTTTTATGATATCATATGGGCCGCGATGGCTCAGTCGGTATAGCGACTCGCTGCGGGCTGGACGGTCGGGGGATCGAATCCATGTGGGGGCGAGATTTTCCGCACCCGTCCAGACCGGCCCTGGAACCCACTCAGCCTTCTATACAATGGGTACCGGGTCTTTCCCGGGGGTAAGGCGGCCGGAGCCTGGCGTTCACCACCCACCCCCATCTAACGTCGAGCTTAATGGAAGAGTAAAGCTATAAATCTATTCCCCCTCTGGGCCTTTGTGGTCTGTTCTAGGGTGCACTTTACCTTTACTTTTATATGGCATCACGGATTGTAATAGGAGAAACCGTGGGGTTAATTTTATGAACACAAAACTAGTCAAATTGCTAGGCTTGAGGTCCCGGTGTACAATTCAGTAGGATCTAGAGGCCCCGTACGGACGCAGGACATAGAGCGGTCGAGCATTGCAGACGGGCGAGATATCTGGGCGTCTGTGATCCTTATTATTTACGGAGGCACAGCCCAACCCATTTTCAATGAAAGCTTATACAAATCACGTGATAATCCATTGGTTAGCATAGTACAACATGCTCTGCCCTTAACAATGGCATCCTTCTGCATTAGTAATGTTGTCGTGATGATGCACTTTGCGTGTCCGTGTGGTCGCTCTCTTATTTATGTCAAACTTCGTTACGGTACATAAATAATATGAAGGAAATTATATTCTTTGCGTTGTATTTTACAGTCTTGATTCACAGCCTTCGAAATTTACGGTCGATGAGGTAGCATTCCTAATCTGTAAACGGGAGGTCCAGTCTTCTAACCTGGCATCGGAGATCCACTGTCAAGACTGTTAATTTTGATAGAACAAGTTACACTACAGATTCTTAGAAACAAAATGCTCGGGAAAAAACATTGGCCCTAGGAAGACTTAAAAAATGAAAGATTCGAGATATTCCGCAAGACGAATATCATGGTTAATAACGGCCTTGCAGTTCACTTAAGGTTTTTATATTAGAGCAACAAACATGGAAATCATTGACCGTATGGACTCTATATACGATGGAGAGGGAAACACAGAATATTTTGAGTAAAGAGAGACCAACTTGATGTCACTTGTTTATTATTTCTTTATTTAATGCTCAACATGTTTCGGATGTTAATACATCCGAAACATGTTGAGCATTAAATAAAGAAATAATAAACAAGTGACATCAAGTTGGGCTCTCTTTACTCAACTATCAAGATGATGCACGGTCCAATAAACATAAGATTCACAGAATATTTTGTTGAGAATTCCGTGGTTTCCCTCAGTTTCAAAAATAAATACTGTGATAAAATCTCAAATTACACCTGTTTACAAATCGTAGTCATCTTCGGCGTTACACACCCAGCGCTATTAAAGTGTCGATGAATATAAAATAAATATATGGGTTACAAGCATACTGTCCTTATTTGCAGTACAAAACATTATTCACGTAGCGCTTTCTGTAGAATTCTTAAGTTACATGTTTGAATAGCTAATTATTTGCAGCCTGAATTTATTTTCAGATATTTAAAAATTTTTCACCTTTCTAGCAAAAGTGCATTACGTAACCGTTACGAAGGCCAAAGAGACAGTGCTGCTGAGGAAACACACGCAGCCTATTCTGAGAATCATACTATTTAACGAACTAATTAATTAAACAACCAATCAACGCCATGGAAGAAAGTCTTCCCGCATTTTATAAAACCCGATGTTTAATATATATATTGTGTGTGTGTGTTTTATCAGAAGAATCCATTGCACGCCCCCACATTCTAATATTTTAAAATTAATTTCAGCCTTTTATTTACTTTTTCGCCTAGGTCTTTCAAGTCTTCTCATTTCTGCAGGATTTATAAACAAACCCCGGTACGCATGCTTCTTCCAAAATATCCACTTTGATTTAGTAAACTCGAATGCAGGCAATCACAGGAGATCCATAAATAACGTATGTTAACAAATTGTAAAGATCTTGATGTCAAAGCAGCAATGTTCGCTTTGATGTTTCATACAAGTAATTCTGTAGAGTGTAATACTTATCTTTATATTTTCCACATTTCCTAGAGTCCAAATCGTCGTTACCGTATTCACAAAAGCTCGCCTCTGAGGAATTTTGAAATTGACTTAAAATGTAAAATAATAAAACATTTTTTTAAGGGAGCCATCCCGTTGTGTATCGTCAATTATTTATTGTATTAGTACCGTCGATACACAACATATGCAAAGACCAGATGTATTAGTACAACTGGGCTATATCTGGCGACATGTTTCGCCCGTTAAACGGCCATCCTCAAGCCCACAAAGAATAGCATCGTTAAGGTACAACGGTTAACGGCCGAAACATGTCGCCAGATATAACCCAGTTGTACTAATACATCTGGTCTTTGCATGTGTTGTGTATTGACGGTACTAATACAATAAATAATAAAACATATACGACGATATTTCTTGTACCACCTACTTAAAAATAAATAAATGCATTTTTTGCGGGTTTTGTTTAATTTTTGCATACGATCCTCAAAATAAGCAGTAAAGATTGCTCTATCAGCAGGTTCTGCAACGCACACGTTGTTTCCTGCGACGTAGGAATTGGACTGTTAAAGTCTACTGAAATTATTCTTTTCAATAAAGTCGTTTTTATTTACTAAGTGAAACTGCAGTTTTCTAAAACCTTTGTTATATCAGTCACGTATTTCACAAAACGAAGAAGCTGAAGAAGAAGAAGAAGAAGAAGAAGAAGAAGAAGAAGAAGAAGAAGAAGA
>Ga0123355_10014498_pt1 | contig 12334 bp, 8 predicted proteins | sample TergutEmb28metaG_3_FD_89872 | JGI IMG/M metagenome (GOLD analysis project Ga0123355, IMG submission 89872) | Embiratermes neotenicus P1 segment gut microbial communities from Petit-Saut dam, French Guiana - Emb289 P1 | ecosystem: Host-associated > Arthropoda: Insects > Digestive system > Gut ...
ACTCTTTAAGTAGGAAATTTTCCTTTGTTACAGATAGTGGTTGGATATATACTAACATATTTATAATACAGACTTGTAAGTAAAGAGAAGGAACATTTGTCCCAAAGCCCTCATGTGTCAATTCAGATCATATGTCAAAATTTAACTTGGCGTTCAAAATATTCATCCAGGGAATAAAAGGAATTTTCACATAAGAATTTTTGTAACAATGCTTTAAATTTTTTTGGATTATCAGACTGCTTTCATGTAAAAGGGAAGCATGTTAAACACCTTACACCTCTACAGCGTACTCCCTTCTGGTCTTTTGTCGCATTTACAGAGGGTTGGTGTAAGTTTGCACGCTGTCTAGTGTTAATTTGATGTATCTCGGAATTTACCTGGAATTGGTTCTTGTTTCTTATCATGAACAATAAAAGGGAAAGAATATATTGAGAAGGGAGGGGTAAGATTTCCAAGTTAGGAAACAATTTTCTGCACAAGTCTCTACTTCTGGAACCCATCACAATTCTGATAATCTTTTTTTGTAACCTGAAAATCTTAATACTGTCTTGGGAGTTCCTCCAGAATATTAAACCATAGGTCATTATAGAGTGAAAGTAGTAATAGTAAATCACTTGTGCAGAAACTATATTAAATCGCTGTGTGACTGGTTACTGTTGGGGCTTGTTATTAAGATACTGGTATCGTCAGCAAACAAGATAGGAAGTGCGTTATGTTTAACAGCCTTAGGTAAGTCGTTAATGTATAATAGGAATAACAAAGGCCCTAAAATTGAGTCCTGCAGCACCCCACATTTTATTTTGGTCCATTTTGAAACTCTGTTTGGGTTAAAAAGTGAGTTAGTAATGAGAACTTTTTGATATCTATTCTGAAGATAAGATTTAAGTAAAGATTTAGCCTTGTCACTTATTCCATAATAGGATAGTTTTGACAGTAAAATATCATGATTAACTGAGTCAAAAGCTTTCTCTAAATCACAAAAAATGCTCCCTGCCAATGTTTTATTGTTTAAGGCTTGTAATATTTCATTTGTTGATTTAAAAGTGGCATCTTCAGTTGCGGTGCCTTTTCTAAAGCCAGACTGGTTTCTGACTAGTAAGTTATTAGTATTTAAGTGTTCAGTTACTCTAATATATAATGCTTTTTCAGAAACCTTCAAGAAGGAAGTCAATAGTGATATGGGCCTGTAATTATTTGAGTTCATTTTGTTTCCTTTCTTGTATATTGGTTTTACAATTGAAAACTTCATACGGTCAGGAAAGATTCCTGACAAGACGGACTTGTTACAGATGTGAGTTAGTGGTGAGCATATGTAAGTAGTACTAACTTTTAAAAGTTTGATAGAAATTTCGTCAAACCCATGCGAGTTTTTTTATTTTAATGCTTTAATTATAGAAGTAATTTCCTTGAAAATATCTTAATAACCAAAGAAGGGGGTGGATGAGCATAATTTTGTTCTGAATAATATTGGGTCAGAAAACCCTTTGCATTATTATTTTTATTGTTTACTTTATTCTTATTTATATTGTCAACTATGGACGAGAAATAGTCGTTGAAGGCATCAGCTATATCTTGGTCTTTTAAGTGTTTATTGTCTATCATTAGTTCTTGTATGTCAGTGTGGGAATAATGATTATTAGTTAGCTTCTTAATGATTTCCCAAATTTATTTACATTTATTGTTTGATTTTTGAATTTTTGTGTAATAATATAATTTCTTTGCATCCTTAATTACCTTGAGTAATATTTTACAGTATGCTTGGTAGTGTCTTTTTAATTTCTCATCATTGCTATTTCTGCTTATAAGATACATTTCTCTCTTGTATCTACATGAATGTTTTAACGCCCAGTGTAACCCAATTATTGTCATTATTATTACAGTTAGTTACTTTTTTTAGGGTGAAGTTGGAATAGAAGATCCTCAAGTAGATATTTAGAAAGGAATTAAACATAGCATTTACATCTTCACTGTTAAAGATGGAATCCCACGATTCACAGCTTAGTTTATCAATAAAATCGGAAACTGTGTACTTATTAATTTTTCTAACAGTTTTTGACCTGTGAGTTGGTATGTAGAAATAGTCTGTGCTAATAGTTAATAGTTGGGCATCATGGCCAGACAGTTTGAGAAGGAATGCATTAATGTAACAGCCTGGTTTGACTTCAGGTGGAAAGGACTTGTCAGTCATTAATACTGATTTCTTTATAACAAACTGTTCACTATCAGCCAGTGTTGTCATAGGTTTCTCACCTGGGAGCCTGACTATTGGCAATGGATCAGCATTCAGTTGTTTTGATTAAAGTTTCATAATGAGTTAGAGATTTTTTATGATGCTGACATAGTAGGACAGCAGTGCTAGGTCTGTCTCAAAAAATATCATATTGATAACTTGTTGTACAAATAAGATTGTTCTATCAGATGTTAACAATATAGTGCATATTTTTGCAAAAGTTGCAACCAGATGACTTGTGTATTAGTATTTATTAAACTGCTAAGTCCAATTTTCATTGGCCTTTGTGAATTCCTCCCTCCTTCCACTGCTTTTATACCCTGTCTCTCCTCAACCATAGAACTTCTCCCAGTTCACTGTCCAATAAAAGTAATACCAATATTAAAATGACTGGAAGACCTTCAAACATGATGAACCTTCACAGTAATACTGGTGGAAAACATGAGGAAACATAGAATACAAAGTAAAGTAGCAAGAATTACAGTAATTTTGTAATACCTTTTTCATGTGAATTCAAATCCTCTGCTTTGCATGTGTGACTCCATGAAAGAACAGTCTGTTTTTGCCCATCAACCATAAAAAACCTGAATTATTTTTCTATGTGGCAAGATTGTTGACTAAGGAGTCACACAATTATGCCTTGTAAAGAATCCACTCAGGGTTACATTTATTGTCTCAAAGAAATGATTGTATGGTAACCCCGATGTTGGTTATATTTCTGGGTTCACAAGAGTTTGCTGTGGACCATATCCTATTCTGTCTTCTTATTAAAGTCATCACCATTCCTACCCCTGCTTCTTGCTGCTTCAATTCCTTTTCCTCATAATACTACTACTACTACTACTACTACTATTGTTGCTGCTGCTGCTACCACCACTACTACTACTACTACTACTACTGTGTTATTGTAAATGATGGTGGCATTGAAAACGAAGTTGTTGGTTGGAACCTTAATTAAGAATAAAATTATTACATCTCAGAACTTGTTCATGACTGTCTGGTGAGACTCTGAATATCCACGGATTTGATACAAAGACTATTGTTGAAATATTAAAGTGAGACATATATTTGTATTTTCAAAGTTTTCAAAATAAAATCTCTTTTGTATTATGTTTTAAGCCGAACAGGCTAAATAGTCTAATATGATTATGATTTTGATGATTATGCCAATGATGATGATGATACTCACAGCCAGAATAACTATATTAAACTTCAGTTTTTACGTAGAATAAATAGGCCTGTATACCACAAAAGATTAATTTTATAATGTTAAAATATATGTTTTAAAATTGTAACAATTACTGTTAGAAATAGTCACTTCTTTTGTTGCTACATGTACAGTGCCAAACACAGGTGCATTGTTTGCCTACCCCTAGTCCTAGATCATCGACTTGATGAAACCATATCACTTAAACACACATGGTACCTTGTCTTGTGGGGAGAGATGGGTCGGTTGCTGAAGATGCGTGCTATGCGATTTGTCTTTGTGACAATGGCTGCATAGCATAATGTGTAGCAGAATCCCAGGAAGAATCGTGTTAAACCACAGGTGAAGGATGTAGGGCGTGCCACAATCACAAATGTGACACAGAAAGATGCCAGTGTTCCTACTAGCAACAGGTAGCTCAATTCACGGCCAGACGCTTTTACTACAGGCGTGTCACTGTATATCCAGAAAATAACGAGTACAAACACTGTCACCAGTATTCCTGCACAAAGAATTGAAACTTATGTAGAATGAGCCTTGTATCTGGTACTAGTAACAACTACCAAACTGTGTAAATTTTCACGGAGGAAAATACATGAAGACAGTGGACAAATTGCATAATTCTATTTCAGAAAATGATGGATTTTGAGGATGGTTGAATATAACATAAGACAAACCAAGACTTGCAACTGCCATGGCTCCTATGGCCCAGGGATTCTGGTAGTCAATAAACTCCTCTGGGATGGGCTCACAATGAGAGTGGTCATGTGAAGGTAGTGACCCCATTGCACAATCTTCACAGTGGTATTCATCCATTCTGACCTGGTACTTGCCACAACTCCGACAGTGCCAACAACAGGTATCTTCTCGCTGCTGCTGGAATAACACGGGGTGTAACATTACCAAGTCCCAAGTGATAGGCTTAGAAACAGACTTATAATTCACCATACATGACAATTTTTATGCTGGTTAATTTTGCTGCATTTTTAATGGAATGTGTGCTTAAGATATGAACATTAAGAAATTGTGGTATTAGTATCTGGCACTTCCAACACACTTTTAAACAACATCCATATGGGTTTGTGCTTCTGTGTCTTGTTTAAACAAACCCAATAAAATTAATATGTGATTGACAGGTTGTGTATATCTGTCCATCTGTATCCAAAATTATTTAACAAATTGTGAAGAAGTTCGTTAATGTTGGAAGAGGAGTTTGGACTACAGTTTTACATTCCTGTCAATAAATGCAGGAAATGTATCATATATTTTACTATTTTCATCCAAAACTGTGGTAGACAGGGTGGTGCTAAGTTTTAAGACAAAATTAATGTGAAATTAGTGGTGAATATATTTGCATAAGAGGCCCACCTCCTTGCTTGGAAAGTGATAAGCCACTACAAATAATGTCTGCATCAACAGAGATACTGCTTTCCATTGGAAAATTAAAAACACATATGAGTAAATAAATTACTTGAAATCTTCTTGGATGGTGTGCTGTGTGAGGATGGAGATATTGTTTGTGTAATGGATAAAGTGGCCACATGCATTTGTAGTTAAAATGTGTGGTATGGATGTAAATCCATTTCTCTAAAACACTGGACACTAACTTCTGTCTTCCCATGGCTGAAAATATCAGAAAATACAGTGTGTCCCACTCACTACCGAACCCGGCATTTCTTTAATAATTGTAACACCAATGAAGATATTGCAACGAAATTTGAACAGGAGTACTTTCATTGTGTGAGAAATGAAGAGGAATGTGTCTGTAGTTTGCTTCAAATTTCATTGCAATATCCTCATTAGTGGTAAAATTATTAAAAAAATGCCAGGTTCGGTAGAGAGTGAGACACACTGTATCATTAAATACAGTCACAGTGAAAGATTCAGATCATATCAGACAAGCCTGTTTACTTTGAAATCTTACGAGTTGCTAAAATCTGGTAAGTGGTTAACATTCAGCGAAAATATTTATATGATATGGTATCAGGGTTAGCATCAGTCTACATAGTCATTATGCAGACATTTATTTGTCGTCCTACCTGGATTTTGACCTGGTGCAGGGCACATGGTGTGGCACAGGTGGATGTTGGGAAATCCGTTCCTTTATGGTAACTAATAGCACCATGGTCAATGTTCAGTATTGGCAACTTTTCATCATCCACTGTGAATGCATAAGATATTATATATAGAAAATATGTTTGATTCTGAACAGAGCAGATCACTTGGAAGATTATTGTGTTGTGGGGCAAAACTTGTATCATCTGGTAATATTGTAATCAGTCTGATCAGTTCTTTGATCAGTATTAGTGCTTGTATAATTTATTGTTAATATTTCAAATGTGTTAGTGGGTACTGGCAATCAATAAATATTATAAGTAGTGACCAGCTTTTCATTAACAACATGATGAGATTGATAACTACAAAGCTGACAGTGATGAGAATGATCGTGACAACATCAAAAATAACAACAGTAACTTTTAATTAGCATAAATAGTTTTGTGGCAATGTAAAGTTAGGGCTATCCCATTACAGGTTTGGACAGGTCCTTAGGGCTCCAGGAGGTTGAAGCTTACAGAACTTACACATTCGGTACGGGAATGTGGTAGGGTTTTCAGCCCTTTGCATCAACCACCTATTATCTCCCAGAATATATCCCTGGTACTCTTTTCTATTAGAGGCTGAGTCGACCCCAGGGCCATAGTGGGGCCAGAATGACTAAGTCAATTCTTATGTACTCAACATGTTTCGGATATTAATATAACCATCATCAGGAGCTTGCAACTATTCTGTTGAATTACCACATTGGTCGTCTTGTTCTTGGTTCGATGTGTGTTGGAGATTTGGAGAATAGTTGCAAGCTCCTGATGATGGATATATTAATGTCCGAAACATGTTGAGTACATAAGAAGTGAAATAAAATAGCAAATGACATCAAGTTGGTCTTTTATTCTTCAACTATCACAGTGATGCACGATCCAATAAACATAAGATTACCCTGACTGGTTTTGTGGGCATATTAAAATTTAGTATTAATGTTCAGCAACACTCATCTCCTAAGTCATAAGCTTGCTGAAGTTTATAAATGACTGCTGTATTTTCCTGGAGTACTCATTCTTCCCAAGTGTCTGAAGAATGTAAAATATCTGATAAATAATTAATCTCTTATATCAGAATCCGTACTAATGAATCAGGCATCATAATTTAGATATACTGTATGCTGAAACCAACTTTCACAACCAAACATGTAATTTTTTACTTGTGGTAGTGGTATGGATTCTTATCTTCAGCATAGTGTCCAGATTAGGTGCAGTGGGGGTCTTGAGCACATAATGCATGAAGATTAGGACTCCCTCAATTTCCTGCCAAGGTGTAGAATGTTTGAACTTTGTGTGTCTTCATGAAAAAGTGTTTAGTTACAGGTAAAGCCTTAATTTTTAATTTTAACTATGTATTTTAGGTGTCAATAATGCCTCACATTTTATTATCTCAGATTGAAAGTGTTATGATCACTGCACAACCAGTGCAGCTGCACACGTAATTGTACTCACGTGTGTAGTTGCCAACAACTTTCCAGTGGTAGCGGTGTCCATTGCTCTCTCTCTGAAAATTGAGTACTGAATATCGTGGTGGTCCATCCCGCCCATTGATGAACATGAATGGCCTTCCTCCCTCATCTGGAACAGAAGGATTTTATAAATCTGTTTCATAAGTATCATGCTGTGAGGCTCTTGGAAATTGTGTACTTGCCATTAAGACTATGAATAAAATGCTGACAATTCTGAATCACAATTTTCCCTAAGCACAAAAACATCTATGTACATATATACAGTGTGTCCCACTTGCTACTGAACCCGGCATTTCTTTAATAATTTTACCACTAATGAGGATATTGCAACGAAATTTGAAGTGGACTACAGACACACTCCTCTTCATTTCTCACACAACGAATGTGCTCCTGTTCAAATTTCGTTGCAATATCTTCATTCGTGTTAGAATTATTAAAGGAATGTCGGGTTCGGTAGCGAATGGGACATCCTGTACATATATGTGTGTGTGCATGTGTGTGTGTGTGTGTGTGTGTGTGCGTGTGGGTGCGCGTGTGCGTGCGTGTGTGCGCGTGCGTGTGCGTGCGTGCGCACACAGGGACAGTGAGGTGATAAGTAATATTTGATGGACATGTTATATTCCTGGTGGACTCTAATTTTAAGAAGAGTGCTATCATTCCTCATTGGAAAAGGCAATGGGTGGAATACTTCAACTTCTGTCCAATTGAAAAAAATAGATGATTATCGGCTGACTTCTTATAAAGACCAGACCCAGGGAGTAATATCAGCCAAGCCAGTCATGGGCTTTCAGTCAATTCCTGAATCTGTCAATCAGTTGATCAGGACAATCTAGTTCTTCAGTCACTCAGTAAAATCAGTCAATCAGTTCAGTCATTCAATTTGGCCCGCTAATCAATAGTCACTTGGACTGTCAGTTAAGTGCCAGGCAGATATCTTCGTTTTGCTCTTTTCCCTCAATGTACAATGTTGGTGTATGCTTCCTGTCAGTCATATCTGGCCCAAGTGTTAGGCTATCTGCTCACCATTGAAGGTTACATTGGCAAGGTAGGTTCGCAGAATGTCCCCGTCAATGTGTTCCATGGCCTTGCAGACCCCTGTGAAGTCAGGTCCACACAGCTGTGCATGCAGATTGTGCAATGCCTTGGCCACGGCATAAACAGCATCACGCACAAAATGCAGGTACCTGTGCTGTCGATACCCTCGCTCCCAGCGCCATTCACATAACTCAGGAGTTTTGGATGTGATAGTCCCTGCAGTACTGTTTACTAACATATCTGTCAATGTGGGGACTTCATCTTCAGGTAGTTCAGTGGTCACAGCATCCTGGAAATTTGATACAAATAATGTCATGAAGCTAACAACCAAACATATGATTAGCACTTCATTATCATTTTTCATTTACGGTAGAAATTGCTTCCACTGTTTATGGTATTTAAATATTAAAAAATGTGTGGCACTTGGCATGTCCCTCTTGGTATATTTGTGTAAGGGTTTGGCTACAATGACAACACTTTTCCATCATACCCTCTAACCATGAATTTACTTTCTGAGAGAAGGAAGTTTTCATACATGTTTGAAGATATGTTTGTAAGCTCAGGACCCAGTGAGTTACACTGTTTTATCAATTGTTACAATGTAAAGGAGAGGAGTGTTAACTATGTGTCTCATATGACCAAGCTGCTCAGTCCTCTTATCAATAAAGATTAATGAAGTAAAAATGGTAATATGTTCACTCTTCCACATTTAGCAGAGAAATGTAGGCTGAAATAATTAGATATTGCTTTAGTAAATATTCCTGAGTGTCGTGTTTTTTACAGGCAAATAAAATAAATGAAAATAGGGAAAAATTTGAAGGAAATATGAAGAATGAAATGTGCCTAGAGATGTTCTGCTTAGTTTGATTAAATGGGAAGTCCCAACAAAATAAAAACTCTGGAACTTGCTGTAGCCTATTCTGGACCCCTGATGAAGGAGAAGAAGTTGAAATAGGGGTAAAATGAGAAAGAAAAGGAAGGTGTCTGTGCAACAAAGCTTACCAGAATTGAAGAAAGCCTGTAGCGAGATCCATTATGTTGCTTCTTACAATATTCTATGAGGGACTCTTCAAACCAGGGATTGACTGCACTGTGGCTGGGACCAAGGGACTTGAAGTAAGTGTCAAAACCTGCTAAATTGCGGGACAAGGGCTGCACAGCCAGAGCTCCTTCAAGTACACTCTCATCACTCTGCACATCTGTTGGACCTATGGAAAAATGCTGAGATATGACTGTAGGGTACAAGAAAGAGGCTGAAGAGAGTTATTAAACGTGTAACAGTGTGAAGGAGAAAGATTGCAGGGAGAAGTGAGAAGCAATGTTTTATCAAAAGGCTTGACACAATATAAATTTCAACAAAATATCTGTTCATTGTTACTCCAGTGAGCAGTCTTACTGTTGCCAGCTTTTTGTTCCTTGAGGATGATATCAACACCATGATGGCTGGATGTGGCACTCCATGCATCACACAAGATCCACACAAACCGACCTATCATTCCAAGCCGTCGGGCAGCTTTCATTAATTTCTGTGTCATGGATTTGTCAGCAAAAACCACCACCACTGTGGAGAAATTAATTTGACTCAATAAAAGACACATCTAAGCATTAAGGATTAATAGATAAAGGGTCTTTTGTATTTGGTAGATCCAAATTTGAAATTCTAGTCCAAAGAACTGCTCTCATAACCGACAGTTGCGTGGTTCTATTCCCCTCCTCCACACATGCTGTAATAGTATTCAAATTAGGAAACACCTGCTTCCTTTCACATACTTTCCACTTCATCACTTGCAGGCATCCAAATATTCAGTACTTTGATGCTTGTTGGACCGTGCATCATTGTGATAGTTGACGAATAAAAACCACTAGATGATATGTGCATCATTGTGATAACTGAAGAACAAGAACCAACTAGATGCTACTTATTATTTTATTGTACTTCTTATAGGCTCAACATGTTTCAGGCATTACTATGCCCATCATCAGGAGCTCGTGACTATAATGCTGATTACCACATTGGTTGTTTCGTTCTTGGTTTGCTGTAGGTTGGAGGTTAGGTGCTGGTAGTCTAGAGTAGTGTCTGGGCTACAGGCTAAAGCATGAGTCGTGCTTTAGCCTGCAGCCCGGACACTACTCCAGACTACCAGCACCTAACCTCCAACCTACAGCAAACCAAGAACGAAATGACCAATGTGGTAATCAACATTATAGTCGCACCCTCCTGATGATGGGCATAGTAGTGCCCAAAACATGTTGAGCCCATAAGAAGTACAATAAAATAATAAGTAGCATCTAGTTGGTTTTTATCCTTCAGTTATTCAGTACTTTATACAATTGGAATCGGAGGGAAAAAAATTGAGATCTGAGGTGCACATAGCAGTGACTATGGAACATGCTGTCATCTTGGATGTGAACCTGTGTCTGGCAGAAGGCATACCACCACTTCCCACAAGATGGCAGGTCTTCAAAATTATATAAATTCTGCATTTTTCTGTTGAAATCTGCTTCTATACAGAAGGGAAATGCACTTAGATGTTGGAAAATGGTAAACAATGGCACTGTAGTCAATATGAAGCTTGGCCTTCATGTGGAGGTGTATCTGGAGTATTTGTTATTTCCCAGCACTTGATATTCAAGAGTGATTAATTCACTCCCAGCTCACTTTACCTCCAGGAGAAAGACACTCTATGGTAGAATGAGTGGGCCTGCAAGCCACTCTGGATATGGTATTGAAGAATCTCCACCCATAAGAAGAATAGAACCCCTGATATTCTGGTTGTCCATCACATAGTTTATTTGTTATACTGAGAGAAAAATCAATTACAAAACTTGTAGGCAGGACATATCATCAACTTTGCACAACCATACAAGGACAAGAATTTTACACTGTATATAATAAAGTGCTGAATAGATAAATTTCAAGGACCGTAATTATGCTGTTGCTAGCTGGTTGTCACTGTAGTGGCTTGTGGCTACAAACCCCGTTTTGGAGGCAGTTTTTACAAGACATGATTCGTCTTTACTTTTATTGGTCATATTCATTTATTTGAAAGTGAAGGCTCCTCTGTTGGCCTATTTTTTTATTCGTTTGTTTACAGTATGTTTCCCACTGGCAGGTACCACACTCACCATGAACATCTGTCTTGTCACTGATGTTGCGTAGCACATTATCATAGTCTATGTCCCCAAACTTCTCTTTGTTAACACGTTGTGTTGCTGTGAAGCACACGTTGTATTTACTGGCTAGTGAGCTCAATATTTCAAAACCGTGGTTCCCGTACTCATTGTCTGAGTGCACAACTGACACGTATGTCCAGTTGAATTGTCTGAAATTTAAATTGAAGTATATTATTTTTTAATACTTTACCACATTCCTAATATCAAATTGCTATGGTGGCATACGACAAGCATGGGAAGGGGTGGAATATACAAATGATAGGGAAAGCAAAACAGTGGTTATAGACAGCAGGAAATGAAGAAAATGCAGTAACCGTGTTTGTTTTTAGACATTCTAGGATATATTTATTGTTTTTCATCTTGATTTTTATTAATTCTCCTAATACCACAAAAGATATTTACACCATTAGATGTTTGACTGGCCACAAATTGCTCTATTTGGCTATGATCAATTTTTCCTTGTAGTATACTTTGTTGACATATTCAGAAAAAATATTTTTTTCTCACTAGTATCAGCAAACTAAATTTTATCCACACTGCCTTTCAGGAAGCTGAGTAACATCCTTCTGACCCTGTGGAAGTATATTTGACTTTAGTTCCTTACACAGCCCAATTTCAGTAGCCTTCTTCAAATATAAGAACTGTAGTGTAGTGAGACATCTGTAGTTTTATACTTCTCAGTGGCTACAGGTTTGGGGTGAAGACAGGAAGATGGAATTGTGAAAAAACCTGACACTGAACTTAAGTATTAGATGCAGAAGGACAGGTACTGCCACTTGCTACTCATTTGCTGTTGTTGATAATTATAGTGACGTGTCTATGTGCCAAGATTTATCTGATGCATTTTCTATTCAGAATAATCTGAAAAAGATGTGCCATTGCTTTTCAACTTTCAAACATGCCGTTAGGAAGATACAAGAAGCTCAAGGGTAGCTAGAATTGTGTGGAACATATCAGATTCTGATCAGTGCTCATCGTGTTAATATTGCAGAGACAGATGATGGTAGAGTGAAAACGGAACGTGATGGCACACGCGCAGAAACCAGATTCGGTCTTCCAGTGAAACGGACGAGTCCATTTATATCGGCGGGGGTGTCAGTTCAGTCGAGTACTGGCTTTCTTG
>Ga0123355_10014499_pt1 | contig 12333 bp, 5 predicted proteins | sample TergutEmb28metaG_3_FD_89872 | JGI IMG/M metagenome (GOLD analysis project Ga0123355, IMG submission 89872) | Embiratermes neotenicus P1 segment gut microbial communities from Petit-Saut dam, French Guiana - Emb289 P1 | ecosystem: Host-associated > Arthropoda: Insects > Digestive system > Gut ...
CAAATATAGGTACTGAAAATTTTAAACATGGTATATACTCTCCGTTTTTTCCTCTTCAAAATGCAGTTTGTTTCATAAATCTAACATATTTGGTTCCTGTATTATTCACATTTTATATACAGGCTGTGCTAAAATTAAAAAAAAAAATAATTCCGGCGCCAAAAGGTTAATTAAAAAGATCGCTGAGGTCACACATATGTAGAATCCGCGTTTCATTGCAGACTTTTTCAGCTGGAATACTGAATATTATTTGATCTGGAAGGTGAAGTTCTTCCAGGAGCTCCAATGACAAAGAGAAGTTTCGCACTAGCGACCGCGTAACGTTTTATACTAAAGGAGGTTTTCGCTTTATAAGCGTATTTAATTGCATAAATTGTAAAATAATCTAGTCTGCAAATGTCAGACTGTAATATAGTTCACGACTTTTATTCCATCGCTCACAACTTCGTTTGCTGGAGCCTGAGATCCTCTTTCGCGAGAGATTCGCGGTGAATGGTACATACAATATGTGCGCAGTGTTTAATATTTGGCACGGGAATCTATGTATCTTCCCATCATGGTATCGGCACCGTAATCCTATATGCATACATACATACACTAACAATTTTTTTTTTCTTCTTCTAAAGGAGTTCATTGTCTTTAAACAATCCATCTGTAATTTTGAAGTTGTCTTCTCACGTAACGTGTTCTTCAGATGATCTGCACAACAATACTGCTACTAGCATTTTGCCTTCTTAACGATATATAACGCACACGATGAGGCGTAATTATCATGTTAACGATACCAGTTGGGTTTAAAATTTAATACTGTACGAAATTTGTAGGGTAGATATGTTTCGGTGTTTGCGTAGCCTCTTTACTGTGTCGCTTGACAAAGCCATAGTACTTGAAGCATCAGCGTGTATTTGCTTCCATGTTTGTTGTGTAATAACGCACTTCTTCGTTGCAGCCTGAAGAGCTAATGTTTCGCCAATAATGAATGACTCCATTGTTCTTCCGTCGTAAGAGACGAGAAGAGAATGTACTTTGATCGTTGGATGGAACGGCTGTGTTAATTCATTACGGTCGGGAATCTTGGTCCGGTTTTAATAAAGCAATAAAATTTATTGAACGAAATTTGTTTTGGTTTTCTCTAAGACTTTTATCTGAAATATTTCTCATTCTAATAACAATTCAGCGATATATTATCATAATTGCTCATACGTCTTCATGTAACGTACCCGTTATTATTGTCATATTCAATCGAACTTGAATTTTCGGAACAGGTTTTCGCATAATCTTCAGCTATCAAATTTCATGAAAATCTGTCCAGTGAGAGCCGCGTTGTTCCATGCGAACGGACGGACAAGCCGACATGACGAAGTACCTATTCGCTTTTCGCGATTTCGCGAACGCGCCTGTTTGATTTATTATTAACGTCTCAGATATTTTTAAATTTGTGTTATTTTTGTCCACATTACCCACGTTCTTCTGGTTTTATTTGGCTCTTGATGCAGTCTATTTATTTATCTTATAAGTTAATCCGTGCCGATGCTTGTGTTTTTGAGGATCAGTAATTAGTGGTGGGTGAAAACTTAACCAGACGCGGGTAATTCAAGAAATCAGGTTGTGCGTCAATGTTCTTCAATTGCGTATACTCTTACAGCTGTGATTTGTGTCAGACTTTACTGTGAATTATTGAAGTCTGCAGATCGTTAATGTACGGTTCGCACAATTGGGAAGTTGTGATTCAGTTTCATTTGGTGTATTGGTAGAGTTGTGTACATGCCACAAGCATGACTAGCTAGGACAAAGAGGGATGAGTACGTTGTGTTATAGATCCAGAATTAGCACACTAAGTGTCATGATTAAAAGATTTTAAATATTTGCCGCCCTGTGTGAGATTAAAACATGCCAGTTGAAGTAGTTTAATGTGATATCAGTTGTTCATGTTGTACAGTTTGTACTGTTGCATTAAATACCCCTCGATAATACTCTGTTTAAATATTTATATGTGCATTTATGTGGTGTGGTTTCGAGTTGGGGAGATGGTATCGTTTTTAAAATTTACCCCATTCTCCTCTTGCACAATGTGTACTTGTTCCTGTTCCAGTCATTGCAGTTCTAGGGGTCATGTAGTCAGCAGGGCACGAGGGATGGAGGTCAAGGCCGTGTGCGGTTGCTGGACCACTCTCCCCTCGATCTCTCTTTCTCTGTCTCCCCCATGAATCTTTTAAATTCTGCTTTGCAGGTCGTTATAAATACTTTGACATACAAGCAATAGCGTAAATGCTTGTAGTGAAATGCGTGGTTCGCTTTCAAAAGTTTTTTTTTTTTTATTTTTTATTTTTTTAATTTTTCAATGACTGTTGCAACACCTTCTGTTAATTGTCGAAAACATGAAACCGAATTCAGGGCAGAATTGTTAAGCCATTTCAAGTTATACAGACCTACCGTCAGTTGTGTTAATGTTTTATTTGTGTAATTTAAGTTTTTAATTGAACAGTAGCTTGAAGTCTTGTGTTTATTTCATGCATACAGGGTCATAGGGTCAATTATAGTCAGAACATTTTATTTCCGGCGATTGCGAATGTGTCACACATATTTGTTTTTGTTATGATTATTTTCATTATCATCATCGTGGTCATTATCATCACCACCACCACCACCACTATTCATTATTATTGCAAGCAGACACCTGCTTATTTTTTTCGAAGAAATTAATTAAGCACAGGTTTTGCCTACTTTAATTTATTTTTGGCATCACATCAAAGGTTTGTACCGTCGATGTGTTTGTGACTTTTGTTTTACTTACAATACTGCACATGCTGTTAATGTTGGAATTAAGTATTTATCGCTTGTCGTCACACAGAATATCACTACTAACCACAACTGCCCCGTAGTTATTGCTGGAAATTAAATGTGCACTGCAATTTTGGCACGATCGTCATGTGCATGCCACAGAATTTTACCCGTGAACACGGTGCATGCTGTTTGAAGACACATTGTTCGAACGTTCCCGGACTGCGCTGCAAGCAGCGTCATTTGGCGTGATTTAGTAGACTGTCTCGATCCTGTTGCTGTGTTCCATTTAGTCTCGACGTGTTTTGTTGCCGAGTAAAAATAATTATTTTATTTAAAGGAAGTGGACATGGACAAGTTTTGAAAAACCTTATAACGGTACCTCGTATTTGTTAGAAATTCTTGTACAAAAGGGGTAAAACTGTTAAGGAAATTCACGATTTGTGAAGAATGTCATTGGGCGATGAGGCATTACGTCGGTCGTAGGCGTCTGAATGGTGGGCACCTAACAGACGTGGTCGAAGATCGTGGGTAGACGACCATGCATTTGGCCGCCCATTAACGGCGCTAAGTGATAGAAGAAATCAACGCAGGCCATGTCTTGGTGTGTTCATATCGACCATTAACAGTATGAAAAGTGGCGGAAGACATGGGAATTTCCTAAGAATTGTTCTTCACAATTATGACTGTAAATTGGGCATGCGGCAAATCTCCAGAAATTTATTCAACGACAGCTGAACGACAAGATAATCGACGGAATACTCGTATTTACACAAACCTATTACAACAAGCGACACGAGACGAGAACGTCACGAAATTAATTAATGAATACGGGTTATGAGATATGGGTCTGTGGATACGACACCGAAACAAGGCAGCATTCTTCACAATGGAAGTCAAATCAACCCCAAGGCCGAAAAGAGCGCGACAGAACAGATGAAGTACTAAGGCCATGCTGGGTGTTTTCTTCGACTGCCGAAGTTTTATGCATTTGAGTTCATTCCTAGAGGACCAACAGTGAATCAGGAATTCTATCTGACCGTTTTTGGTCGTCTGAGTGAGGCGAAAGAAGCTACCGGCCGTCTCGCATCATCACAGCTGGTTTCTGCACCACTAGTTCCACGCACATAGCGTTCTCCAGCCAGAATTTTCTCACATAAAACATAAAGTGGTTATACATCCACCCTGCAGCCCAGCGGGCTTGTCCCTGTTCCCGAATTTAGGAGGCACTTGAAAAGAACGTCAATTTTAATCAACATAGGAAATACAAGAAAACACGCTAGGGCAACTAACCAATACCTCAGTATCGTATATGGAATGCTGGAAAACTTTGTCGGAACCGCAGTAAGGAAACAGGGGAACATTCAGGATGGGATAATTTTTAATAAAATTTATCCACTACATATTACTGTGTTTTGTTTTATCATTTTTTATGTTTTTATGATACCTCATATCTTCACTCATGTTGCCATTTGCGATTTAAAGATTAGGTATTAAGTTCCATTATTTATGCTCACGCCTCGCATGGATGTCAATCTGCCGTGTTCTTATATTAGTGACTGTAAGAAACAAAAATGTACAAATTTAGTATCTAATAGAAAAACATTTATACGAAGTTTCGTTACAAGCGACGAATTGGTTCTAAAGTTCCTGGGAAGACACACAGCCATTACGGTAACCGCACAAACCTGCAGTTTTTCTTAAAAAAATAAAAATTCATTAAACGGAAATACTTCGTGTCCTGTTCGGTTAGCTTAAGGAAACGTCCTAGGCTTTACACGAGAGCCGTTTATTGTTCGAAGTCCATTTACTGGATCACTCTCGCCTCTGTGGAGGACCGCGGCAGCACAGTGGCTAAGGTGCTGTGCTACAAATCGGAAGGTCGCTGGTTCGATCCCAATTGGAATTTTTCATTGACCCAAAATCCTTCCGATCGCACTTTGACCCTGGGGTCGACTCAGCCTCTAACAGAAATGAGTACCAGGAGTATTTCCTGGGGGTAAAGGCGGCCGGTGCGTAAGGCTGACAACCTTACCACCATTTTGTGCCGTTAGCATGTAATCTGGGAACCTTAATTTCCTGGAACCCTCTGGGCCACTCCAGGCCTGTAACGGGACTGCTTTACCTTTTACTCTCGCCTCTGTCTTTCCCTACCATTTGAACATCCACTTTAAATTTCGGGGTCGTTAGAAAATCAACATTGATCAGATGGTGGTCTTTTGGGTTTTGACACCGTGCATGTTTGCTCATGAACACTGATCTTTTGGAGGAACAAGCTCCCTTCCGCCTTCAGTGTGGTGTATAGTGAACGTAGCATAAAGAAACTTGTCTCTTTTCCAAAGTGTCACTAGCTCTGGGGTCCATCCAAATTCCCATTCAATACGAACCTGCTTCCCCCCCCCCCTCACGGGGAAAGTGACCGGGGTGTGAATTTTACACCCTTCGTCTGGTGCCGAGATTAAGGAGTGGAGCTGTACCTCCGTTCGCACACTTGGCGTTATGTCGTGTTCATACAGGGACAATTTTGCCTTTATTTTTCACATATTTCTCCGCCTGTCCGACAAAGGAAGAGCCTACTAACAACAACCACGCCGTCGGCATAGCCATCCGGGTAAAACGTACCCAAGAAGATTAAAATACACCAGCAGTTTTGTGTGGGTGCGAATCTTAGTCTAACACACTGCGGGATGAACGTAGATTGAGGTCACTGGGGAACAGGATGCTGAGAAGAATGTTTGGACCCAAAACGAAGGTAGTGTACGGAGAATGTAGAAAATTACATAAGAAGATCTTCACAATTTGTACTTTTTACCATACATTATTACGACGATCAAACCAAGGAGATTGGGGATGGTAGGACATCAGCATTTATGGGAGAGATCGGAACTGTGTACAGAATTTTGATCAGGAAACCTAACTTGAAGAGACCCCATGAAACATCTAGGCGTGAATGAAGTGCAGTGGAAGGGGGATCTTACTGAAATGGGGTGGAAGACCTGGAATATATACTGGATTTATAAACCTCAGGATGGGGATTAATAGCAAGCTGTTTCGAACACGGTCTTGAATCTTCTAGTTCCATAAGAGGGGGGCCTTGAATAGCTGAGCAACAGTTCAGCGTCTCACTTAGGCTGTGCTTGATGGAGTTAGAACCTAAGTAGCGTTTGGTACGTGGTCAGTGTGTAGAATTTCTGCTGTTAGTGCTTGGCTGCTGTTTGAGAAAGTTCGTTTAGTGGGCGAAGACGTCGGCGTGCGAAGAAAATCATAGACGTGATAAACCTCTGTTCGGCTACCATCTGATTCACAGTTACCAAAAGCCAACGTGACTGATACGGGGTCTGGCAAGAGGGGCGCTACGTGATGTGCCAGCAGTGAACTGCGACCGCTGGTCGTTGCATTTTGCGGTGTTATAATAATATTTATTAATTGCAGTTGGGTTGTCACACGATGGCAGTGGTTATTTTACGTTTACAAAATAATACAGATCGAGGAACTTTTCGTAGGCGATAACACGCGTGTTAAGTGTCACGACCAGGCCAGTGTAGGTCACTCCCGAAGATTGTAAATGACGTTCTCTTCGGGAACCCACTAGTTCCAAGTATCAGTTCACACCCATGTACGAGAGCTCACGATTTACGAGACTTGGGGTTAAAAATCCACGTGGTTACTCTTTTGGTGCCCAAAAAATTCCGGAAGCGAGCAGTTGTAAATACTTGGGAATAATCTTACGAAGCGTTTTAAACTGGATGGACCAAGTAAATTACACAGCGCAAAAAGCCTGGAAGGCACTTCATTTTGTAAAACGTGTTCTCAAAAAAGGAAATACGAATACAAAAAGTTTAGCCTACACGTCATTGGTACGTCCTGTTCTTGAATATGGGTCTTGCATGCTGGGATCCATGCAGAGAAGGACAGATAAATGCTTTAGACCGAGAACAGAAGAAAGCTGCTCAATTTACAAGTCATACGAAGGATTCTGAATGGGAAACCTTGGCTCAGCGTAGGACGATAGCACGCTTATGCGGACTTTTTAAAGCGTGCTCTGGGGAACGGGCTTGGAAAGCTATACGCAACAGGTCGCGAAGGCATTACTATTTGAGTACGGTTGATTATGTTCGGAAACTTAGGGACAGGAAGCAAAGAACGGATATCGGGAAGTATTCCTCTGTAAACAGGACCATTAAAAACTGGAACCAACTACCTGCAGAAACGTTAGGGACTTTCCCTTGTAAACCTAAGATTTTTAGAAACAGGATTAGGAAAGCAGTTGTAAACAGGGTGAAATGAAAGGAATAGAAGTGTGGTGAAAATCATCTAAAAGTGCAGTGAAGTGAAGTAAGGTGAATTGTAGTGGTGTGAGGTGAAATGGAGAGGTAGGAAATTTAAATGGGTGAAGTTTAAATGGGAGGAAGTGAAGTGTCGAAAAGTGTAGTGAAAGACTTAGTAACAGGGTGACTAACATTATTGGAGGATATATAGATCCCAGGAAGTTTGCTGCTTTTATGGCTTTTTCGTTTATCATATTTCTTCATGTTCTTTTGGTTCATTTTTTTATCATTGTGTATATGGTTGTATGTTTTGTATACTTTTGTTTAACTTTGTAAGTTATATATACTTATTATTATGTTTATATATTCTTATTGTTAACGTATGCTCTGTTCTGTATATTCTGTTTTCATCGTGCCAACTGGCATTCTTCGGCTACCCTGACTGAGGTTTTTCGGTGCTTTTCCTCAGTTGTAAGGCAAATGCCAGGGTATAACGCAAAGACGGGGCACGGCCGCACTCCTCCAAATTAGTTAATTGTGTTGCTCTATGTATTGTTTGTGTCGATTGTGTTGTTCTGTGTATTGTTTGTGTGTAAATGTGTACTGTACTGCTGCCAGCAGGTGTCAACCCAATTGCGGTTAACAAATATATCATATCATATCTTATCATATCATATCATTTGTGCCATATTAACGCAACGCTCCGCCGTTTAAGGCACTTCACGATATAATCTCTTAGAAAGCCAATGCCAGTTTTTGTGTTCAATTTAAGACCTAGTTGTGGTTGATATGCAGATACGTAGCTTCGCCCTAGTGAAGGTTAGTGGTTAGCTAGCCTGAGAGGGCGCTGCATTTTCTACCTAATAAACATAACGCCAAGGTCTAACTTCAGCGTGCTTGAATTGGTTTTACTTTGTTTGCCACGTAACTGTAACTGTTAACCTTGGTTGAGATATTCAGTTCATAATCAGCGCAATATTTTACCCCACATACGTAATCAAACATTTTGGAATGAGTGCGTATAAAGATAGACAGTGTACGTATAACGTAACTTTGAGGCGCGTTCCCGATTACAGTTGTTGCCGTGGGAAAGCAGAGTATTAAATTTGATGGAAGGCAACACGATGTGCTGGGAATATACTAAAACACTTAACTAATATACGTCAAGCATAACTATTTTATTATACGAGACATGTTTCGACGTTTTAAACGGTTATCATCAGGCCTTCTAACAGATCGAGTCAACAGATGCTGTGTACACGGGATCCCAACGTGTACACAGCATCTGTTGACTCGTTCTGTTAGAAGGCCTGATGATGACCGTTTAAAAGATCGAAACATGTAGCCTCGTATAATAAAATAGTTGTGCTTGACGTGTATTAGTTAAGTGTTTTGGTATTAAATATTATGAGTGTAATTCTGTATTCTCTGTTTAGTTATCCGGCATACAAATTGCTTATCTGCACCGCGTTATATTACCGCCTGTGGCCCCTCTGTTCCTGCCATTTTTTTTGCATTGTCTCATGAAAGGCACGATTTGGGAGGAAAAAAAATGTTATAGAGCATAAAATGTGTGTTTTGATTTTCTCTACAGCTTTTGTCTCAAAACATTTCTCATTCTACGAAGAATTCAGCGAGATGTTATAAATATGTATTGGTCTTCATGTCAAGTGCCCCTTATTCTTGTCAGATTTTATTGGCATTTGCATTTTCGTACAGTTTTCAGATACTAAATTTTACGAGAATCCGTCCAGTGGGAGCTGAGTTTGTCCATGCGTACGGACAGACAACAGACTTGACGATGCTAAAAAATTATCTTTTCGAAATTTTGCGAAGCCGCCCAAAAGTAACCGTTAGATAATAGCACTTCGCATTTTTTAAGTATTTCCGTTTCATATGTTGTATGAATGGTACACAATACGAAGAGAAGTTAATTATAATAGTGTATTTATCTTATAAGCCGGTCCCAGTGGCAGCGTGGTCTAAGGTGTAGATCTGCAGCCGGTCGCCTGATGAGATTGTGGGTTCGAATCCCGTCGGGGGGCATGGATGTTTGCTGTGAGTGTTTTGTTTTGTCAGGTAGAGCTCTCTGAGACGGGCTGATCATTCTTCCAGAGGAGTCCTGCGGACTGTGGTGCGTCGTTGTGTGTGATGTAGAAACCTCAAGAATGAGGAGGCCCTGGCCCACGTTGGGCCGCAGCGCCACAAAAATAAATCTTATAGTTATATTTTTAAAATTATTAATTTGTGCATATTAGGGGTTGTTCTCGTCGTTCTTCAAGCATGAAGCATATGCTTTGTGTGCTGTCTGACCCTATCGGTACTGAAGTTTTATGAATTCATGGCAGATTCCTATTACATAAAGTCAGTAACTGCTACGATATTTTGCTTGTCATTTTCGTTAAAGTATTTACATTTTTATTAGGAGCCTATTATAATAGTTAATTCTGTCTGCTTGTCTGTCTGTCTGTCTGTCTACGCATTTAACAGCCCAACGTGAAAACTAATTTTCATGAAGTTTAATCCTGAAGACTTCTGCGACAAACTCTATTCTTTCTGTGGTCAAAATCAGCCAAAATGACGGAGTGGGTTTTTTTTCGGATGATTATTATAGGATGAAGCGCACGTTTTCTTTCCTAACACATTTTCCCGTCAGTTTTACGGATTTTGAGACAGTTAAAGAAAAGAAATGTTCTGTGTATGTTATCGAGCTTTTATATGGGGAAGTTGAAAGTTGTTCCCCAAATGCTTTTACCCAACCTCCCAGGCGGGAAACACAAGGTCTTATTTTATGTAGACTTTGTTAGGAAGAAATCTGTTGTTCGTCTAATGTAGTGCTTCATTCAGATATGGTTTCGAAGCTTGTGTCGACTGAGATGTGTAATTGACAGGGGCATTCTTAACCCTAGGATTACGGAGCAAAACACTGCATACTTTTACGGAACTGGGTACATATTGTACCCATGTTTTTTTAAATTATTTTCTAAACTTTTTTTCAAGGTTCGATTTATTGGCTCAATTGAAGTCAAAATGTTAATTTTATTTATATTTATCCTTTTTCATGCAGTTATATAGAATGAAATACTTAAAACGTTTGAGGACAAGAAAATATAATTTAGAACATAATGCGAATGAAAATTGTCTCTAGTATGATTGTTTCCTTGCACTTGTCTTATTTTATTTGAATTGTCTTGTCCTTGTACACCCATTCTGAGCACCCGCAACATTTCCAGTCTGTTTTTCTGTTATTAGCTGTTGGACAAATAGAGCACCTTCCATGGGTACAAAATGGCCCAGTTGGATTTGAAAAAAAAAATAGCATATGTAAAAAGCAATATATGTGCCGAATGATGACTATTTGTTTCAGTGGGACTTCAATGAACAAATAGAAAAACTGGTAAGATTGTTACTCTTTACCAGCGAGAATTGTTCAAGAAAATTCCACGGAGGGTTAATTTACGCAATCGACAAAGGGCTCGGCTGTGCTCCTAGAATGGGGCCAAAAGGCTTTTGTAGGTATATGATCACAGGCTCTTTGTTATTAGAAAGGCATGGCAACGAAAGAAATGCTGCAGTTTCTTCTGCTGTTAGTGACTCAAAAGAACGACTCTGGCCTTGTCGTTTTCCTTAATCTCCGCTAGCCATGCGGTGACAACGTACGGGTGCTGTCAAAAACGCCAGTCCCCATCACTGTATTACTCCCCCCCCTCAAGCACATACAGTTCACTTGTTCACAGTCAGCAACAGCACTCCGATATCATGTGCACGAGCAAAGGATCAGTATTCTGGACGCGCGTTATGTACTTAAAGAAACGGGAAGTTTTTTTTTTTACAGCACATTTCCTAAATATAATGAACATTGAGCTGCTGTTAAGTTGAAATAAAAATTTAATAAATAGTTGCTCCCGTAAGGTGCGGTATTGTATAAGGTCTTCGGCCTTCCTGGGATGTTACTCAGCGTTAATCGGTAGTTGGTTACCGACGTTTAGGGATCAACTTGTCGGTAAATAACTACCAGGCAATGCTGCGTACACATCCCAGAAGAGTGAAATCTCATTTACGCCGTGGCGGAAGCCTCAAATTCCGCAACATTATGTGTCCTATTTGATGTTGCAGTGCGTTCGTTTCTGGAAAACAGTGGCACGTCGATATGTGTGTAGGAACTTCCTGCTTTATTTTAGGAGCAGGGTATGGTCCCTGTATTTACTGAATAATTTTCAGTTAGTGTATATGCTAATGGTAAAGAGTGAAGCTTTGCTACCGTTTGTTCATTCGTTCAGTGTATGGGTTGCTCTTGACTTTTCGCCAGTTTGAATAAGTATAGTAAATATTTTCATGTCAAATAATCTTGTTTATTGTAAAGTAAGAGTTAATTTTAGTCTTTATTTTTAATTTACATTGGTTGAGCTGTAGTGTGTTGTGTAAAAAGTGTGAATGCGTTTGAAATAAATTTAGGCTAGCAGTGTTTTGCTTGATGTTGTCACTTTTATGACATCTATAAGGGTACAAATACATTAGCTGTTTGATGTGTATATTTTGTACGACACTGTCAGTAACTCAAGACTACTCATAAATCATATTGTGTCGGGTGGTAGAGTGGTTGATGAAGGATGAAGTGTAAGAATTTGGAAGGAAACCGTAATCGAGTTACTTCTTAACGTTTTCCTGGACAGACAAAGGAACACGGCAAAAACCTGCCAGGATAGTCGACGATCTCGCTAAAATGCGAACCTGAAGTCTCTCTGATACAAGTCTAGAATGTTACCTAAACATTAATCCTATATACGAGTCTTTACTTACCTGACATATATCACGTTGTCGGAGAGAAGCAGTAAAATTTCTGCATTTGCATCCATATAGAACAGCGGTCGTTTACTGGCTTATCAGACAAACTGCAAAACAAGACTGCTTTTGTGAATTGGTGCTATGTATGCTGGAGAAATGGACCCCACAGTGGGCTTGTTTAGCGATGAAGCTTCCTTTCGACTCAAGTGATGCGTGAACTCTCAGAGTATCAAGTTATCCGTCTTAATTTTTATAAGTGCCATCGCATGGTCTTGAATTTGGTGTCCTTTTTGCTGTGCATGCTGTAATTGCCATTTTTTTTTTCCTGAAACCACGAGTTCACATCAATATGCAGTATAGATTCTTAAGTCATTTCTTCCATGCCTATCCGGTTACGAGAAAACCTGTACCTTCCTTTTTTATATTATACTACTACTACTACTAATGCTGCCGCTTCTTCTTCTTCTTCTTCTTCTTCTTCTTCTTCTTCTTCTTCTTC
>Ga0123355_10014500_pt1 | contig 12333 bp, 8 predicted proteins | sample TergutEmb28metaG_3_FD_89872 | JGI IMG/M metagenome (GOLD analysis project Ga0123355, IMG submission 89872) | Embiratermes neotenicus P1 segment gut microbial communities from Petit-Saut dam, French Guiana - Emb289 P1 | ecosystem: Host-associated > Arthropoda: Insects > Digestive system > Gut ...
AATGGGGGAAGACGACGCTATATTTACAGGCCTGATGGGGGTGCCAAAGTACGCAGAGCAATTTGCCAACTTGGTTAACGACATGGCGTTTTGCCATTTTACACCCGAGAATGTTGACAGGGTTATCGACCATATAAATGAGCTTGGCTTGCAGGAGCTTCTAATGAGCTACCATTTGCGTGCGGCATATAATAATGCCCGGCGGATTGCCGAAGCTGAAGACATTCATCCCGATATACAAGAAATTTTTGATAGGTATATTGGATATGAGCTGGATATTTCAAGGCTTTTTGAATTTCGTGATGTTACTATAGATTTTATTGCGCGTCGCCCATATTATATTATTAACGAAATGCGCTATGTTTTTGGCTTTACAGACATGTTTTACATCGTTTCTGTGGATGGGCTTGGGCAAATAAGCTCGGTTAACGGCAACAAGGGGCGGTATTTTATTGAGAACCGTGTGCCGGTTACCCCAAGGCTTGGGCCCGGGCAGGTGTTTTCGCATTGGGTTGTTAATGGGCAGGTTAGTTATGACTATAGGTTGCTGGTTTCGGCAGATTACGCCAACGAAGAGGGTGTAGTATATGTGGAGATGGTCTATAATTATGCCCCGCCGCCGCCTTTTGCCATTAGTAGCGCCTTTTTCAGAAATGACACCCCAGGGATTACCATATATAATCAAAGTGATGTAGTGCAAAGTACTCATGGATTATTTCTTTCTAATGACTCCCACTACCTTGCGAAGTGGCCGCTTCCGCCGTTAAACCTAAGGCCCGGAAGCTCTTGGGGGTTTGCTTGTAGAAGTTCCCAGTCGAGTGAAGCCTTGTTTCGCACGCGGTTGAGCTTTGATATTGCGCCAGGGGATGCTATATTTTTGTCGGATGAGGATGGGGTTATTTTGTACTATGTTATTCCTGTTGCGTTAGATGAATGAAGGCAAAACCGCTAAAACACAGAATAGACCTCAATCGCCTTGTAGGGGCGTGGTTTTCCCATAAGTGCCAACTTAAGGCGAAGCATCCGTCTTGCGGCCTTTGTAGGGGCGGGGTCTTCCCGCCCAGGAGATACAACAGTTGATTTATTGTCGGTGCTTATGGGTAATTTTCACGGCTTGATAGCTTCCGGGCGGGAAGACCCCGCCCCTACGACATGCATGTTGTACCATGTTCACTGCGTTGGACGCATCCAGCGTGGTGGGTTAATTAAATAGAACTAAGAGGGGGCTACACATGGCATTAAAACACATACTCAATTGCTTTGTAGTGCTAACCTTTACCTTAATGTTGGTACAATGCGGGCCGCAAAGCACTTCAGACGTAGTACAATACGGGCCACAAAGCACTTCAGAACCGCTACGATGCAGGCCGCGAGACACTTCGGATGATGTTGATATACAGGCCTTAGATCTCCCCGACCGCTTCCCCTTCGAAATAAAATTCTTGCTTTGCCCCGAGGCAAGTCTTTACCCCCCGGGGCACCCACGGGAAGGCTTCTTGCGGCAAGAAATAAAGGATATTTTCAACAATGCCCTGCCATGGTCAGACCCACTTAGCAGTAGCATGGAGCTTAATCCAACCCGAACAGTTACCCAGCTAATGATAGACACCCCCGGCCAAAACTTTAACTATATAGGATGGTTTAACCGGGTACGCTTCAGAGATGACACAAACTTATTACAGTGGACATACAGGTACAGATACAGCATACCCTTCGTAGCCGGCGAGCTTACCGAGGCCTGTGTAATTGCTGTTCACAACCAAGCGCTGGCAGAGGGTTTTGACCTGTGGGAGTACACATGGGGCCGAAACGAAGTTTTAAGCCTGGACTGGAGCTATGGCTCGGCGGTACTGTCATTTTCACGTACTACCGAGGTAAGTTCTAACCTGGCCGATTTCCCCTGCGAATCAGTAGCAAGGCAGCAATTAATTGACCATTTTCCGGCAGAGCAAATGAGCGCGCTAAGTGTACCCGGTTTTACACCAGACTGGTACGCGGCATCTTTGCATGACACCGTTGCCTATGGCCCATCTGTAATAAGAAGATACCGCACCCGGGGTACTATTGACTATGTAGCCGCACTGCAATATTTTGGGGTAAGCCGCGACACAAGAGTTGATTTTGATGTGGAAGTATTGTGGCTGGGTGACACCGCTATCGTAGAATTATCATCCAGCAGTGAAATCCGCGCCAGGGGCAACCCACAAGATTGGAATAGCTTTGAGCATATGGCCTCATTGCGTGATTTTATGTATAGTTTGTTGGTGGAACATGACCTGCTTCTGCGTGAGTGCGGTTTTAGGATGAGTTTGATTTTGGAGCATTACTGAGACACCTTCTCCAAAACCTCAACCCCATCACCGCGCCCTTTTTTCTGAAACAACCCCCGAACCTCCCGCCAAGAAATACACCCCAGTCCAACAATCCCCAAAAAATACCCACCGCCAAGCACCAAAACCGCCAACACAAGCCCACCCCTAAGCCCTAACACTTCAAAGAAAAACCTATCCCCCAGGGTACGGGCCAAAAATCCAGCCCCGGCCGCCGCCAACAGTGGCTTAAGCATCCAATCCAAGAACCGGGTCTCCAATTTGATATACTGCCGTACCTTGTAAATCCCCAGCGCAATAACCACCAGTAAGCTAACCAGCCACCCAAAGATATAAGCCTGAAGCCCATAAACAGGCACCAACAAATACACAAACGCGATGCTAATTGCAGACGAAATTATACTATTCCTAAAAATAAACATCTGGCAACCAAGGCCGTTAAGCACACCGCCCAAAATAATTTGCATATAAATAAATGGGCACATAATCCCAAGTAGCTTAAGCATCATGCCAATGGGCTGGTTGTAAATAGCCATCCCAAGCTCATGCCCCAAAAATACAAATAGCCCCGCCGCCCCCATGCCAATAACCGACGCAAATAGCATGGCCTTACTGGTGGCACCGGTAATACGCCCCAGCCGCCCAGCCGCCGCCGCCTCGCTAACAGCGGGCACCAAGGTCACGCTTAGGGCCGTAAGCACAGCGGTTGGGAAGAAGATAAGGGGCATGGCCATACCGGAAATGCGCCCAAACTCGCTTATAGCCTCTGCCGCAGAAAGCCCGTACATCTGAAGGCGGGAAGGGATTAGCACGTTTTCCCAAGCAGAAAGCAGTGACCCCGTAACCCGGTTACCGGTAAGGGGCAGAGCCATCCCCATAATAAGGGCCAAAGCTTGCCCGGACGAAATTGAAGGACGCTTGAATAAGCGTCTCTTTTTTTTGTGCACGCGGTAGGATATGAAGACGAAAAAAAACGAAAATATCTCTTCTACGACTATTGCAATAACAGCCGCCACCGCCGCATATGTAAGGCCCATGGGCACAAAGCGCGCCGCCAAAAAGTAAATTACTATCATCCGCACTACTTGCTCAAGCACCTGGTTTGCGGCGGGAATTTTAGTTTCTTGCAGGCCAATAAAATAGCCGCGCATGCAGGTGCCTGCCGCCATAAACGGGAATGCCAGGGCCAAAATTTTAAGTGGCAGATATGTACGTTCGTCATTAAAGAATTGCTGTGAAATAAACCCCGCACCAAAATAAAGCACAATCGTCAGTAAAACACCGAGCATAGTGGTGATAACCACAGACTGTTTGAGCACACGCCCCATGTTACCGTGCTCGCCCTTGGCGTGCTCTTGAGCTGTGAGCTTGCTGACGGTGGTATTAAACCCCGCGCATGAGATGCTCCATGCCAGGGCATACACGGGCATGATTAGCTGGTAAAGCCCCATGCCTTCTGCGCCCATAAGGTTGGACATGTATATACGGTACACAAAGCCCAAAATGCGGGTTATGATACCTGCAACTGTAAGGATTAGCGCACCGGTTAGGACTTTACGGCTAATAGGAATCACCTCTTGATGGTATTCTTAGACGAGTATATGACGTGGGACAAGAGATATATGCAATTGTAGTTTGTTCTTGTATACTCATGGTCTACATATATAAAGGGGGGCGGCACAGATGAAGAAAAAATGGCTTATCATGTGGATTATTCTGCTGACACTGGTAATAAGCTTGCCGGTAGCAATAGCTAACCCGCCCCAGAGGCGCTGGCCTGGGCCAGAGCCAAGTATATTGGATGGCCGCAACTTGCCAGAGTTTGAGGGGACTAGAAGGTATACGGCCGGTAGCCTTGCGGCGGTTGAGCTATACGGATCTCTACGCGCCAGCCTGCTAGTATGTGAAAACGGCCAGGTACTATTCCCCGACTTTTATGGCGGCGCATACGTAAGCACGAACTGGGAGCTTGTTATCCTTGTAGTTGAATCTCAACTGGCCACAGCCCTTACCCACGAGAGCTTCGCCCCAATATTTGCAGAAGGCGCAACATACAGGCTTGTGGAGTTTTCTTACAATCAGTTACAAGAAACTAGCACCGCAGTAACACATGCAATTAACATGCTACAAAACTGCGTATGCGGCAACAATTCACCCTTTTTCAAAAGACTACGGCTATCCGCAACATGCCTGCGCAAGCGTCACGGGAGTACCGAACCGCTGTGGCGCAGAAATTTGATGTGCATCCATTGGCAAGAAAATATAAGCCCCTTCCTACGGTACGGCGTATCGGTAATTAACAATAGTGTTATGATTACAATAGGCAACAGAAGTCCCTTTTCGGGATTTGACGACGCGGTAGACAGCTTTAGGCAAAATGTATGGGATTCGCCTATGTTAGAATTTGATTATGCATTTTTCCTATGTATGGGCGGGGGCGCGGGCAATATGCGCCCGGTAGTAACTGTCATACTTATGCTATTGTGGGGCATAGTCGCCGCCATTATGCGGGCAGTAGACGTTTACAAGGGCAGGCCACAATAAGGCAAAATTTGTTTCACACATATAGTGGTACGATAAATTGTTCCCATGGCAAACAAATCGAAGGGCGTGTATAATAGTTTCCCCAATATTGAGAAATGAGGGCTATCTATTGTGCTTGCCCCCCAATAGCATACCATTAGATTAACATATAGTTGCAAGGGCAATCATTAAAATGCAACAAACCCAAAAAAAATCTGTTACTTCAAATACAGTGCACTAAAATGAGGGCGCAAGCCCGAAAACACCAGGTGCGAAGCACCTACCCGCAACAAAGCGCCAAAAGGCGCAAGTGAGGAAGCTTAGCGGGCTTTGCCCGCGAAGCGGCGGGAGCTTGAGGGCAGCGCCCTCATTATAAAGGAGACTGGAATATGGACTATTCCCAACTAGGAAATAGAGCAAGGCGCAGGCGGCAAAATTCTCAAACCGTACGCGTACGCAATAAAATAGGCTTACTTATCACCCGTGCGCTAATCGCGGTACTTATAGTAGCCATGGTGGCGGGCATGGGCCTTGGCATTGGCATATGGCGCGGGGTACTGGCAAACGCACCGGACTTCCCCCACCTAGCCATGGAGCCGGGGGAATACTCTTCTGTAGTAATCCACCCCACAACAGGCGAGGAGCTGGCACGCTTCCACGCAGGTGTTAACCGCACATGGGTGCCCCTGGAAATGATCCCGATGCACGTGCGCAACGCCTTTTTGGCCATAGAAGACGAGCGCTTCTACTACCACAATGGCATAGACATAAGAAGCATTGGCCGTGCAGTAAACGAGCTTATCAGGTCCGGCGGCTCAGTAACCCAGGGCGCCAGTACAATAACACAACAGGTAATCAAAAACAGGCTCGAGCGTTTCGACAGTGACCTTACAACCAAGCTCCAAGAGCAGTACCTGGCCGTTCAGCTAGAGCGTAATCTTGCGGCAGACCTTGGTTGCCACATAGCCGCCAAGGACTGGATACTGGAAATTTATTTGAACACCATAAACCTAGGCCGCACCAACCACGGCGTGCAAGCGGCGGCTATGTTCTATTATGGTATAGATGTTTGGGAACTATCAATTGCCCAAGCGGCCACCATTGCTTCCATTACCCAAAACCCGTCACGCCTACCACCAGACCGCTTTCCGGATAACAACTGGAGGCGCACACAAAACGTGCTGGATAACATGTTAAGGAATGGCTTTATCACCGAACAAGAGCACTACGAAGCCATGAACTCAGATGTATACTCGACCCTGGTACTTGACGAATACGGCGGATACAGGGAAACCGTATCCCCATTCGATTGCTTTACAGATGCGCTGTTTGTACAGTTGAGGAACGAATTGGTAAATGAATTTGGCATCACCTCGCAAGAAGCAGAAAACATGATTTTCCGTGGTGGCCTGAGGATTTACACCACCCAAAACCTGGAGTTTCAGGAAATAGTGGATGACGTACTCACAAACGATGAGCTATTCCCCACAGGCAGGCAGTTTGAATATGATGTGACTTATCATTTATCGTTGCGTAACAATGTCACAGGCCAACCGCGTCACGAAATGGTAGAAACCACTGTTAACACCCGTGAAGAGGGCATTGAGTGGATTTACCGCATGCAATACGAACTCATGGGCTCACAAGATGTAATCACGTTAGAGCGCAGAATCTTCACCCCCCAACCCCAGGCCGCATTTGTATTAATAGACCAACACACAGGCCATGTGCTTGCCATACGCGGTTTGCGTGGCGAAAAAGACGGAAGTCGCGGCCACTGCCGTGCTACCAGAGCAGTACGTTCCCCCGGTAGCCAGCTAAAACCCCTTATTTTTGCCGCAGGCTATGACCTGGGCATTCTTACCCCTGCAAGCCCCATAGAAGACGCACCGTGGGCTATTCACCCACAAGGCGGCGCACGCTATCAACCAGGTAACTGGTGGCGCGGCGGCTATCGTGGTTTACAATCAACCCGCACAGCCATTCACACCTCCATGAATATCCTATCGGTTGTTGCACTGGTTGATATTGTGGGCATAGAAACAGCCTTTGCGTACCTGCAAAACATGGGCTTTACAACTTTGGAGGGTACATTCAACGCTGGCACAGCCAACGAACGCGCATGGTCAGACCGTATCCCCGCCCTTGCCCTTGGCGGCCTGACCGAAGGCGTGCATCTTATAGAACTGGCCGGCGCATATGCCGCCATTGCCAACCAAGGCATGCACAACCAGCCAATTTTCTTCACCCATGTGCTAGACCGTAATGGCAACCTGCTACTGCAAATGCGAAACAACCACCCCCCGCGTCAAGTGCTTAACCGCCAAGCCGCGTACCTTGTAACCAATACCATGATAGACACACTGCATGCATACGGTGCCACTGGTCACGCCCAGCGCTTCCAACGCCGCAGTGATATTGCAATATCCGGCAAAACAGGAACATCCCAAACCAACCGCGACTCAGGCTTTGTGGGCTTTACCCCATATTTCACAGGTGCGGTATGGATGGGCTTTGATACCCCACGGGCTATGTCCAGCCCCGGTGGCTATCGTGCCCGTTTGTGGCGCACTATCATGGAACGTGTACACGAAGAATTACCGGGTGCCCAGTTCCAGCGCCCCGACGGCATTATCACAGCCAGTGTATGCCGCGATTCCGGCCACCCCGCCACGGACTTGTGCCGGTCAGACCCAAGGGGTAGCCGCGTAACATCCGATATTTTTGCCGCAGGCACAGTGCCTTCCACCCCGTGCCCGGTTCATGCACAAATAACTGTTTGTTATATGTCAGGGCTTATAAACGGCCCGCTTTGCCACCCATACAACGTAGTCAACCGGGTGGGAATGCTACTGCCACCACTGCCCGACTTTGCACGCAACGCCTCCATCAGGGGCAGGGAGTTTGCGTTCTCTCATGCTGTACTGGAAGGGCAAGTATGCGATATCTGCGACGGCACATTTGAGTATTGGTATGATGACGACCCCTACCATGAAGATGATTACCCACAAGATGACCCGTACGGTGACGATAACCATGTGGATCCGCCATGGGATAACTTCCCATTCCCAACACCAATGCCCCCGGGCGAGGATGGCTATGCACCTATACCAACACCAATACCGCCCCATGACCCCACATACCCGCCGGACGATGATTATATTCCATTCCCAACGCCAACCCCACCAGAGTACGATGACCCACCCGACGAGTGGCACGTCTCCGATGACCCGCCGTATACCGGCGATGGATATGACGACTAATGGACTTTGAGCATATTCCCGTATTACCCCTTGGGGCGGTGGACGCACTGTCTGTCCGCCCTGGCGGGGTTTATGTAGACGGGACTCTTGGGGGATGCGGCCACGCCGCCTTGGTATATGCAAGGCTTGAGGGCAGTGGCCGCCTAATTGGCATAGACCAGGACGCAAGTGCCATTGCCGTCGCAAAAAAACGTCTCCCCGGCATAGATATTGTGCAAGACAATTTTCATAATATTAAGCAAATCCTTAGCGACTTAAATGTGGACAAGGTTGACGGTGTGTTGCTTGATTTGGGTGTATCATCCCACCAACTGGACACCCCAGAGCGTGGTTTTTCTTACCGCCACACGGGCATGCTTGACATGAGAATGAACCAGGACGCAAAACTCACGGCCCATGACATTGTAAATACCTATACCCAAGAAGAAATCGCCAATGTCCTATTCACCCTTGGCGAGGAACGGCATGGAAGACGCATTGCCAGGGCCATTGTGACCGCCAGAGACCATGGCCCAATAATGACCACAACAGAACTGGCAGAAATAATAGAAAAAGCCACCCCACGCCGCAAATACGGCGATCCCCACCCGGCAATGCGCTCATTTATGGCACTGCGTATTGCAGTAAACGACGAGTTGCATCCACTGGATACAGCCCTAACAGACATTGTGGACTGCCTAAAACCGGGCGGCCGCATTGGGGTAATTACTTTCCATTCTTTGGAAGACCGCATAGTAAAACAATGTTTTAACAGGCTACAAGCACCCTGCACATGCCCCCGGGACATCCCCTTTTGCGCATGTGGCAAACTGCCACAGCTTAAAGTACTTACAAAAAAGCCAATCCTTCCCACACCCGAAGAACTGGAATTAAACGGCCGCGCACACAGCGCAAAGCTACGCGTAGGTGAGAAGATAGATGAGAAGACCACCCAGGACACCACCCCCAAGAAAAAGGCGAAGTACCAACCCACCCCCAAAGGGCAATAGGCAAAAGGATCCGCAGTATAGCCGTGCCAGCAGCGCAAAGCCCCGCCGCCGCAAAAAGCCCAAGACCCCGGTAGCCATTACGGGTCTTGACCCCAGCACAACGGTACGTAAGCGCGGCAATGTGTACTATTTGTTCCACAAGACCAACCGCCGCATACCGTGGCGGCTTGTTATCGCGTTTCTGGTGGTTTTTCTTGGGGCCATGGGCAGTGCATATAGCAGGGCGCGGATCCACTACGTTACAATGCAAATGGAGCAAACCCGGCAGCAACTTGCCAGCCAACAAATAAGAAACCACAACCTGGAGACGCAACTTACAAGAAACTACTCCAGGGATGAAATAGAGCGTAGGGCCGCAGAGCTTGGTATGGCACCCCCTGACCCTTCACAGGTAATATATTTTTATGTGCCACATGTAAGCGGTGTGATGATGCCTACATATACACCAGCAGAGGCCGCTCCAACAGAGAACTATTTCTGGCAAGAAATTGTAGGTTTTTTTAGAGGCATTGGTGCCCGCTTTTCAAGCCCTTAGTGTGGGCATTCGTATTCATACAAAAGAAACTAAAGGAGCTTGGCCATGGCTAACCGCGAACGCAAAACTTCGTCACTCGTAGACATGCACCGCCGCAACAGGCGTGCTATTGTTATGGGTGTTCTTTTTACGCTTTTCATGATTTTTTTGTTTGGGCGCAAGCTGTATATCCAAATCGAATACGGCGATGAGTATGTAAGGGCGTCCATAGAGCAACAAGTCAGGGAAAGGGCCATATATTCCCCCCCCGTAGTAGCCGAGCGCGGCCAAATTACAGACCGTAACTTTGTGCCACTGGCACTAAGCAGGCCTGAGTACTATGTATTTGTGGACGTGAGGTATGCGGTTTCCCGCCGCAACCACGAGGCACTGCTTGTGGATACAATTGATGCACTATACGAAAACTTTGATATGACCCGGGCCCAAATCGAGGCTATTTTTGCACTAAACCCAGATGGCACCCCCGTTAACGACAGGCATCACTATGTAATTGCCACCAATGTCTTAGCAGAGATAGCCGAGCCCCTTAACGATAACGCGGGCTTACCCGACGTGCACGCCAGGAGGCAAACCCAGCGCTGGCATACAGACCCCTTTTTTGCGCCTCATATACTTGGGTTTACATGGGGCGGCGGCACTAACCACGGCCTGGAGCAACAATATAATACCGAGCTTTCTGGCGTAACCGGCCAGGCATTTCGTACACTAGACACACATGGCAACCCCATAGTGGTAACAGAAACCGTCCAGCACGGCCATACATTAATAACAACCCTTGATACCGATATCCAAAACCTAGCCCAGTACTTTGTGGATCGCACAGCCCGCAATATCCCCAGTAGCAACGTGGGCATTATCGTAAAAAACCCCCATACCGGCGAGATACTTGCCATGGCCCAGTGCCAGACCTTTTCACTGGAAGACCCCGGCAACCCCGCCTATTTTGGCAACGCCCATGTGCGCAACAATTGGGACAGCCTATACCCCGAGGAGCAAACCCTGGCCCGGGTTAATGCGTGGAACAACTTTCACTTGACACATTCCTACGAGCCGGGCTCTGTTTTTAAGCCTTTTGTAATTGCGGCCGCCCTGGAGGAAGGTGTAATAAGCATACACGACCGCTTCTACTGCCCGGGCTATATTAATATAGCCGACAGGACAGTGTACTGCTGGTACCGCAGGGGGCATGGCTCCCTTAGCTTGTCGGCGGTGACATACCGTTCATGCAATATTGCCATGGTAGAAATCAACCGCAGGCTTGGGCGGGACGCCTTTTACCGATACCGGGGGTATTTTGGTTTTGGCGAACGCACAGGCATTGACCTACCCAGCGAATCCGATGTCTCGTCCCCCGCGGTAATGTACCCATTTAGCCAGCTTGGGCCTGTACAAATGGCCACAAGCTCCATTGGGCAGGGCTTTAACAGTACCACTATCCAAACTATTACCGCTTTTTCTTCCCTAATAAACGGCGGCAGACTAATGCAACCCCATGTAGTGCGCCAAATTGTGGACGCCGACGGTGCCGTTATCCACGAAAACCTTGGCACAGTGGTGCGCCACCCAATTTCGGAATACACGGCCAACTGGTTGCGCCGTGACATGCAACTGGTTGTATCTGCCCCAAATCAGCAAGGCACAGGCTGGCGCACAGCCATCGAAGGCCATACTGTAGGCGGCAAAACAGGCTCTGCCCAGCAGGGCGCAAGGGGTACCCCCAGCGAGGGTCTAACCCTGACCTATATCGCATACACCCCAGTGGATAACCCAGAGTTTATTGTGCTAATGGTAATTGACCAAGTAGTGGACCATAACCATTCCGCTGGCCAAACAGTGGCACCAATTGTACGTGAATTACTTGAAGAATTGATAGAACTGCGCAACATGCGCCCCTCGGATGTGCCATATGCAGACTCATATTGGCAGGCCGCCCGTGCGGGTGGCGGTGAAATGCCTGACTTTTCCGGCCAGCGGGTAACAGATGTTGTATTAAACTTGAACAATATGGAGCTAGACTTTACAATTGTAGGTACAGGTACAATAGTGGACACACAAATCCCACACCCAGGCAGGCCCATGCCACAACCAGGGTCCGGCCATGTTATACTATATTTAGATGAAGAAACCCGCACAGAAGACATGGTAACCGTGCCCTCTGTTGTGGGGCTTACGGTAGTAGAAGCCGAGCGGATTTTAGGCGAAGCAATGCTAAGGGCCGTGCTTGCAACAGGCACAAACAGAAGCGGCGGCACAGGAGACTACACCCCAGGCACCGCAGGCGCAGTAGAACGCGACCCGACGGCAGATGCAAGCTTGCCGCCATACAGAATATACCGTCAATTCCCAGAACCGGGAACGGAAGTAGAGCGCGGTTTCCAAGTAAGACTACGCCCCCAGAGATGATGAAGTCCGTCATTTGAGTTGTAACGAAATTGCTGGAAGCCCAGTCATTGCAAGGAAGGTCGTGACGAAGCAATCCAGAGATTGTCGCAAATCTACAGCTTCTGACTGGATTGCGACCTCGCTTACGCTCCTCGCAATGACGGGGACTATGGCAATTTCGGGACAAGTCTAATGACGGTCATCCAATAATAAAAACCCAAAATCGTGCGTAAGCACGATTTTATATCAAAGTTTTGATTAAACTTTTTCAAAAGTTTACGGGGTTTGGGGCAGAGCCCCAAGGTTTTTTC
>Ga0123355_10014501_pt1 | contig 12333 bp, 8 predicted proteins | sample TergutEmb28metaG_3_FD_89872 | JGI IMG/M metagenome (GOLD analysis project Ga0123355, IMG submission 89872) | Embiratermes neotenicus P1 segment gut microbial communities from Petit-Saut dam, French Guiana - Emb289 P1 | ecosystem: Host-associated > Arthropoda: Insects > Digestive system > Gut ...
TCCCCGGGGTATGCGGCGAGCACAACAAGGAGAAGACGGTGGGGGAGGGGAAGAAAAAGGAGGGGAAAAAAAAAAAAGAGAGGGAAAGGGGGGGGTTTTTGGGTTGGTAAAGAGAGGAGGGGGGGGGGGGGGGGGGGGGGGGGGTTGAGGGCGGTAAAATAAGGCAAGACACTGCTTTGCCGATGTCATTCTACATAAAGTACAATAAAACAGAATAGAATACATGAAGGGTTGGTACACTAGTGACACACGCACTTCAATCACACTTAACCTTTAAAAGACCTGCGTTCTCACATTAAAAACAACCTTAAAATTCATTTTGCATATTAGAGCAACAAGACAATATACTGAATTTTTAAAGCATGTTGCATAATTTATTTTCCACAAACTGGCTTTTATTTCATAATTCTATCTTTTCCTGTTCCAATAATAGTCACGTTTCACGTACACCATATGCTCAAATGAAAATATCAATCCGATCAGTTACGGACACAGATCATGATGATGCCTTCCGCAACCTGCGTTCTTCACCCATCTGGTGATGCTACATAGTTCCATATTTTACCACCAGGAACATGCTTTACCCACACCCACCCAGCCATGCATCATTACTGTAACGCACGATGGCGCCACATTTGGCGCTGGAAATTGACGTCTCCACGGTGTTTCCAGTCTGTTTGTGGTATTAATCTGTGGTTCCGGGCATGTACATAATCCGTGGATGCTGGCAGTGAATTCGAGCAGCATATGATGGTTATGCTGATGGACTGTTGAGGAAGGTTAAAGTGTATGCGATTTAATTGTGTTAGTATTGCAACATGCCACTACCAGCGGCTCTTGTTTCGAGGTTGGCGAAACGGGGTTTAATTCAAGCTAAACACCATTCAACAGGTTTGTTTGTGTTGAGTTGTTTTTAAAAATAAACTTGTGACAACCATACAAGTAGTTGGTTGCATGTAGCCTTTTAACAGTGCTTGTTTATTCTGTAAGCACTTTTTCAAGCATTCTGGTACTTGCTCCCTCGTAAGTCCGAATTTTCTCCACAGGATTCTGTTCCTGCTGAATGCAGGAGGCGAAGTTCCTCGCCGAGACAAAACTGTATAGTTGTGTATATTTAAACTGTTAGGTACCAGCGTGACAAACGTACTTGGAAATGAATGGTACTAGGCATCCTTTGAATATAAGCTGTTCTTCATTTCCTTGAGAATTTAATTTTGTTTTATGAGTGTCATTCCCGTATAACTGGAATTTTGCCATGTTTTCAAAGTATTCTTTAGTTCTTTTTATTTACTGTCAAGTTATCCAGACCTATGTTGACCGTGGTTATAGTAGTAACATAATAATATACATTCTGTATTTTATGTAGACGTAGTTTTATATTTTTCAAGCTGCCATTTTGGTGAAAGTTTATGTTATATTAATTTAATTTAATTTTGTATGTTTGTGTTGGGTTATCAGACTGAGTGTCTTAACAGAACTTCATTATTTAGCATTTCTATTGTATATACCCTTCTGTTATATTGTATGTGATATTGAAACATTTCTGTCTACCTCTTAGCCTTACACCCATCTCCCAAGTTCCATGTTTTTACTTCTACTTCCAGGTAAGTAAAAAGCCCTGTGAGTTATTATGCAGAATGATTTTTTGCATCTGTGGCAGGCACAGAACTGTATTCTACACAATGCCTCAGACTTGTCAGGTAGCTAGAAAAGGACCTCAAAAATAGCAACTAAGAATCATGTTAAAATTATTTTCTTGTCATTTTTGGCCTTCCAAGGGTACATTTACCCATCATGATTCTGTATGAATCTTCTTTTCCCCAACGTAACCAGTTTTAAGTTCATATTAGCAGTCTAGATTTTCTGAAACTAATGAGAGTATAACTGTACGTATCATGTACGTGGAGTTCTCATGCCATTTTATTGGGCCCACTAAAAACAGTAAAGATTGATCCCAGCACTAGAAGGGGTGTGTGGTCAGTTCCACTCCCCAGGACTAGTAAGAAACCTACTGTATTACCTGTGACACTTTCTCACAATACACCTATGACAGTGATTGCTCTTCATATTATAGTAATTATGAATTGAAATGAGCTAAACCCAACAATTAACTGTAACATATATCTTAAATCATAACATCTTATATTTGCAGCAATGCGTGAAGTCAAATAAGCAAGTAAGAAGTGTTAAATAAATACACAAAGGTACTAAATGACTACTAACAATTGCTTGTAATATATCTAATGGTGTCCCACCTCTAACAAATTTATGTTACCAACTGTAATGACATGAAGTGGTATAGTAATAGCAAAGAAGAGCCCAAAAATAAAAACAAAACACACAATTTATGGGAAGTTTTGTGATAGTGTTATGAGAGTGTGCACTGAATAGCCCAAAGTATGTGATCACTATACAGAGTTCTTGTAATTTGTTTGCATCATAAACAGCAACCCATGTTTTATGTACCAGCTACTTGGTAATGCTGCCCTTCATCCCACGTTACATACATGTGTCACTCCCAAAGTCATGCCAACTCTTTTCTTTTGCAAAAAAATATGGCAATTCAGGAAATGGAGTATATAATTTGATTGCACATGGCACGTACTTGTAAATGTTACCATCATATGGTGTATAAATATACAGCAGTGCACACACATTTTGCATGTCAGCATCACTGATTTTGCACTCTTATTCTGAAATGATTGTCTGTAAATTGGAACAGCATTTTTATGTGAAAATACAAGTTCTCCATGGTGTAAATGCATGAGAGTGCCATGTAAGACTATGTGAAGTGTTGGATGATGGTACCTTACCATATTAAGCAGTTGCAAGGTGGGCGCAAACATATGGAAGTGGACGAGCATCAGCAGTTCCATGAGAGTAAATACTACACAAATCGTCATTCACAACTCAATCTTTATAAGATATTTGTAATTAATTATCACGTAGTACAGCATGTTTTGGCCTTCATAATAGCCATCATCAGGTACTACCACTTAACAAAACCTAGATGAAAAATACTGTTATGTAAGCATCAGGTTGATGTTGAAATAAGGTCTTATTTTTACAAACAACATACTATTTAAAATGTCAACTTTCAACATGAATCATATTATAGGATAGCCAAAAGTTGTTTAATATATTTAAAAAAAAGTTGTTAAAATATGACAAGTACTCCTGCTTACAACTGCATACTTTAAAGTTTTTTGTAAACTTAGATCTTCCCTTTTCCACATAGAATTCTTATGTACTTTTCTATGAGGCAGTTCTCATAAATGGATTTCTGTGCTTCTGTCAAGTTTCCAGAAAAATTAAGAATAAACAATAAAAAACTTTTTGGCCATATCTACTGTGACATTCCAATATATGTAGAAACCAAAAGTGAAGATGGTTACATTAGCAGATGTCATATTTCTATTTATGTATGAGCCTTGGTGTGGATTATGTGATATGTCAAGATCTGGAAAATAATAAATGAAACCTTGGTAAATACTTCATTTAGATGTGGTACCCTTACAGTGTCATTTGTAATACAAAATAAATATAATGTAACTTGCCTGTATTTTGAGGATGTGAATATAACAGAGTACATGTTCACTGCATACAGGCCAACAGAGTATTGAATATGTAGAGTGGCAGTGGTTGAGCATACAGGGATTTCTGTGTCTACAGTTTTCCACATTTAATGACTGGAATGTGCCATATTGTTGCCAAGTGGGTGCCATATTACTTAAATGAGGTGCAAGGTGGATATGCAATTAGATGTGTCATATAATTCTCGAAATGTGACATCATCCACATACTCCACAAACACAAAATCTGAAAAAGTCTTGTCACCTATGCAGCTGATGATAATTGTGGCATATTACATCTGAGGTGTTCTTGGAGGCTCATCCTGTTCAACAGGGTCAGACTGTGAATGTGCAGTATTACAAGTCATTTCTGCAGTTATGGTGAGATGTCTGGAAATGGTTGAATATGTCATCCTACATGATGCTGCTATAGTGCACTTGGCAGACACTGTCAAAAACTGTCTTGAAGGTAGGGGTGGGAAGTTTTACAGCAACCTCCCAATTCACCTGACCTCAGTCCATGATTCTCTGATCTGATTCTGAGACTGCATGGGAAACAATTTTCAAACAGGGAGAACATTTTAACAGCAGTTTGGCACAAGGTGGCACAAGTTAGCATGTTACATAATGACTATGGTGTGTACTTACTTTTTCATCATTGAGAACAAACTATAGATAGCCTCAAGGACTACTTCAGTGATAAGAGTTTGTAGAAGTAGTTGCTGTTACTCCTTGTTCCATATTTTCTCTGTATGCTCCAATAAAACAATGAAACTGGGGCAGAAAATACATGTCATTTGCCTGTTTGCTACCAGTGGCTCCTGCACATACACCCCATCTGCTAGTAAATTTAACAACTACATGCCTCGTGTTTTCAAATATATATACTCGTTTCCCACATTGCCATATTTTTGGCCAAAATGTTGTTGGCATGAGTTATGGAGTGACATACATAATATTTCTTGAAGGCACAATGAACAGAGGTTTTTGGTCATTCTAGCAAAGCAAAGAAAGCAAGCGTATTAAAACAAGTGTTTGTGCATGCAGCTTCACCAGCTTCAGCTCCTGTGGTAGCTGTTTCAGCAAACACAGAAGAAGAGGAGGTAATTGCAGAGGATTATGATAACCAGAAGAAAGATACCATCAGCAGCTCTGTGAATGATTCTGAGTATATGGACAGTTTTGTGGGAGACCTGGAAAAAAAATTTATGGTAACTGTGTACAGTTTTAATATAATTTTATATTTAATTTATGATGAACTTATGAAAACTGGAGTTTTATGGTATAATACCATGTAGTTTAGAAGTACCATAGTTCTTGCGGAATATGCTGCTTCTTTGTTGAGATTGTTTACCCCATAGTATAATATTCTACATGTTAATTAAATTGCAATAATCTCAGATTTTGTAATTCTAACATTAAGTAAAATCTGGGTCCTTGGTGTAGGTTATGATGGTTAATGCAGTCACCATTCTTGCAACATTGTGGTGAGGCTTGTACCAGTCTTGATTGCTCAGCTGGATAATTCTACTGTACACATTGTATAATGCAAAATAATGTTGACTAAATGCATAGAACTGAAGTTCTTTCAGGTCATAGAAAGGTTAGAGTCAGGCATCAGCTGTAGTTCATGTCACAGAATGTTTTTTTGTGATGGCACAGTGCACTTCTGACACAGGAAAATGCCCACTACGTATGTGGTTCATACATATGTTCCTTTGGTTCAGATAAAGGTCACAGTTTGGTATCAACTGTAGTTAATTTCACACAATACTCCATTGATGTTACACAGCACATAATGACGTGCAACAATGCCAAATATGAATACAGCTCACACGGTGTTTCCTTCGGAGAAGATAGGGGGCAGAGTTGGATGTCAGCACTAGTTCACATCACACTTCCACCAGTAATTCATGACCTCCAGCAAACTGCATCCAAAGGATGACTTTTGCATGTTGGAAAGGTTCTTCATTTGCTGTGTCCCAGCCCTGTTGTATAGAACACAAATCCCATATGGACTTTTCTGGTATTAAAAGCTGGGCATCCAAAGTAATGAGTTAAGATATTTCACCTTTTTCACTTGTAAGTATAAAAATAAGCGATTATTTTCCAATTACGCATTCATTCTTTCATTCATTCTGTTTTTCTTATGACAGGTCCATAGCCTCTTCCAAAGAAAGTTCTCCACAGAGTGCAATCTAGTTCTTCCTCTTTCAGTTTACAGTATCCACTCTTTTCCTGAAGGTCATCCAGTAATTAGGCATACAGAACATAAATATAATTTGTAATAAATTTAAATAAAGAAAGAAATAGGAATAGATAATAAGGTACCCAAAAAAAATATTAAATAAAAATCAACTTAATTTCAAATTCTGTACAAAATAAACTCAGAAATATCGAAGATATTTGTTACCTGGCAGTTTTAGAGGACTAATTCAGAAAACAAGTAAAATTATTCGTATGTCTGCAGTAGTTTCCATTCCAGTATATTTGCAAATGAAGCTGCTATGTTGTGTCCAAATGCTCTTGAGTGAATAGAACTTGATGTGTCAAAAATGTTATGATATACTGGCTTGCTGAAGTATCAGTGCGAGTATGCTGATTATGATCCGCAGTTGGTGTACGCTGCACATATTTTAAACAACATACATGAGCATGGGCCTATTAATAACAAGATGCCCCTACTCAGACAAGTATACAAAGACCCTTCTATGCAATGCTTTGAACAGTTTTACTTTCAGTTATATTCATGTAATAGTAAACTTGTCCCGGAACAATGTGCAGGAAAGCACAACCCACTGTACCAACTTATATACAATCTTCAGTTTTGTCATGGTGGCACATGATCTTCTTGCAAGTGTAATGTGCCTGAACCTTCCAAATCCTAGTACTGTGCTAACTTTCGTTAATTACGTTGGCCGCTTCCAAGGTACTGGTACGTACTGTATTGGTTATTGCAACCATCATTTTACATTTCAGTTTTATGTATACTTTGTACATTCATATATTTTAAATATTTGCTTATGTTTATATTTTAATTATGTTACTGTTTTTTAACATTAATTTCCAGTATATCAATATCCAGCACACTTATACAGACATTCTGCAAAGGAATGTCTATGTTCTAACTATTCTACTCTTTGACACATGTACAAAAGTGGATAATTTGTTTTTACGCGGTATTGCTTTGGTTTGATTCCCTGATGATTGTCCCTTGTGGAATGAAACATGTAGGAGTGCTCAATATGATATTATAATATAAATATCTAAGGAATGATTTTGTGCACTTTGTCGATTTAGTGTCATTGACGGTTTATTGATATTGCATGGAATGAACAGTATAAAGTGTAGGAACAGTTTGTGAGTAAATTTATTTTTTATGTGCTGTTTGATAGTCTGTTTCTGTGGCTGAGTCACTGTTGTGCGTGTATTTTGTTAATTGCACTATGTTACAGTTGTCCAAAGCCAGTGTGTTAAATTTTGTATTAGGTGGTAATATTAGGCAAAGTAAACATGAGATATGAAATTGAATCTGTGAGGAGGATTCTCTTATTTGCTGTTAAATTGTTTAAGTTATGTGATGGTGATTTTTTAACATTTGATATTTTGTAATCATTTATTTTATGTGATGCGATACTTTAATCCAGTACCCTGAAGATTGGAAGGACGTGGGCTGCATTCTTTGGCTCAGAATAGGAATCAGTGGTTAGCTGCTGTGAGTACAGTAAGAAGCCTTCAGGTTTCATAAAATATGGTGCAGCTGAGCAGCTCCTAGCTTCTCAAGAACGGCTGTACTCCTTGATTTTTTTGAGGGTAGTGATGGCTGTGTCCCTGGGGTAAAGCAACCAGGGTTTGGAGCTGACCACTCACTACCATCTAGCATGAGTGTTAAGAATGCATGAGCTGGGCTTGCACTTCCCTATAAGTAGGAATGGAAGAAACTCATGTTTAGAAACAGTAATTTATATACACTATACAGCAGGGGTTCACAAATCCCAGCTATCTGGTCACCAGGGTAACTGAATTTTATTCCACGGTACCTAATATTTTCAGTATAATTATTGCATTCCTCTACCTCCGTGACATGCAAAATATCTATCAGTTCACATGCAGCAGGCAGAAAGTGCCACATAACATGAGAATCACAGGTCAATCCAGAATTGTGGATCCTCAGTATGGAATTTGTTTTGTGTCACCCTTCTGGAACCTTGAATTTGGAGGTGGTTCCTAGATGTTTGGAAAATTTGCAGACGCTTGCTTTACAGTTAATATTATGTCACTGGGTAACTTGAATAGGTGATGCTAGAAGTTGACAGAGGTTTTTTTTTAGCATGCATGAGTACATAATTTGTTATATTGTGTTCCAGGGGCACTGTGGTTGTCCAAATAAATCTAATATCTATCATGAATGCACCACATTCTGTGAAGAAAGGTGGGGGCAAGGTATCATTGATCCTGATCCAAGCTACATGCGCAAGAAACAGAGAATGTTGCTAAAGTATCCATTGCCTGAAAACTGGGTTGAAATTTATGATCCTGGCACGTAAGTTACGTATAAAATTGCATTATCATGTTGTTTCTGTTTGATTTGAAGAATGTTCCATGTTGGCTTATGTAATTTGGACTTTTTCTTATTTCTTATACCTTTGTGTATGTGGGGGGGGGGATGCTCTTTTATGTCTGTGTCAGCATCTGTGCTTAAAGATGTGCATGCACATGCCTGTACATGTATGTAAGTCAGATCATGTTTTAAATTTATAAACTAAGTGTAACATGGGTTATGGACCTCTCATTGATGGTGATAATTTTTTTGTGAATCTAATTCATATGCACCACAGGGAAAGGCAAGAAAAAGGTGCCTTTTGTTTAGTCATGACTTCCGGTCCTTGTGTTTTACATGCTTTTACACACTTTCCATAGTATCCTGTGCAAGGGCCCATAAGAACAGTGTTAAAATGAAATGCATTTTGTATTTCTTCAAATATACGTTTTCCCATACTTTGAAACATAATTTTTATAGTCCTGGCTACAAACATGTATATGATTTTATGTTTCATGATTTTATTCTCTGTATTTTTGTGCTAGTCAGGTAATGCTGCTAAATGAAATCAGACTGATGAAACAGTAGGGTACATGCAGTTCTTCCAGTGTCAATCAAAAATGGGATCCAGCAAACTGTGATAGTATTAACATAAAAAAATGAGCATGTTACAATGGTCCCACCAAAACTAAATGTTGACATAATTAAAACATCTTCTGTATATATAACAGTAGATTTGATGGGGTGGATGTCTGATTTGAATTTGTTGACCATAATCAATTGTGATTACATAATCTCTTATTTTGAACTAGTGTTATGATTTGCACGTTGTGTTGTTTGTTATAAGCAGGGAATGTGCCACCATTTTTAGACCAGATTGCATTGTGGAATAAGGTTAATTTCGTAGCAAAGGGTGAAATATGGATTAAGAGAAGTAGAAGTTATTTACAGTGTCCATGTTAGACACAGGTGTGAAGAACCATGAAGGAATTGAAAGAAGTCACATCTATTGTGGGTCTTTCTCCACATGGTGGAAATCAATGAAACACTCACAGACTAGTGAAATTGAATCAGCTCTTGTTTCATGGTTCAAGCAAGCACATGCAAGTAGTGATCTTGTAGATGGTAATATCGTCCAGGAGGTTTTGCATATTACTGCCCAATTAGTAGTAGAAGAGCAGTTCCAATGGTTCAGTCTGTAGCTTCAGCAGGAGGCATACCATTGTTGACATAACTCAGCAGTGGAAGGCAGAAGTGTTGATTCAGAAACAGTAGGTGACTTTTATTGGCTGACCATTGAAATAAATTAAACAGTATGATGCCTGTGACATATATGATGCTGATGAACAAATATGAAATTACACTTGGCTTTAAGAATGCTCACAAACTGTCCACAGAGTATGGTGCTGATAAAAATTCCTGGATGACCACCCTGGTCTTGAAAATTACCATACACAACTAGACAGGAAAGTTTGCTGAAAATTCATAATTCCTACGTTTTATTGATCAGTATGTTCTGCACTTCAAGATCTCATTTCTGACGAACGTGAAGGTTGTTGTTGTCAGCTGACTGTATCAGCCGGCCATAGCCTTTAGATTTGGGTGTCAAACATGCATTCAGTTGCCAGTGTGAAAAACAGTTCGTTCAAAAGATTGTCACTTTGGCAGATGGTGGACTGCTCCATGATGCTGGCTGTATGAAGTGGATGTACTGTCTGCTGTGCACTTCACAGCAGTAGCTTGGAGATTTATAACTCCAGCTACTAATAGGAGCTGTTGTGTAAAATGTGGTGTTCCAGTTGATGTCAGTAGTAATGATGACAGTGAACTCAAGAAAATGACTGTCATAGTTGGCAGCCTCTTGAATTGCATTAAGAGGACAACATGACATGTCACAGTGTTATAGAGATTTGTAGAGTCCACACTGTTGACCAGATGTTGGACCAACAGTTGACCATGCCAGACGAAGAACCAGAAGAGGAATAAGAGGAGATTGCAGAAGACAAGTCCACATTTTTGGACACACTGAAAGGCCTAGAAGCAGTGAGAAAATAGATGTGCCAATATTAAACAAAGGACAGTATTATTGTAATTTGTATTAAAGTTGAAAATTAATGTTACAGACTGAGATTTTAAGAAAATAAACCATCAGCACTTGTTGACTGGTTAAATAATTAAATAAATAAAAGCTGTAGGTCACATAACTTCTCATGTTATTATCACAGTATGTCACTAGGTTAGAATTAAAACCTACTGGAGTATTTACAAGGTACATGTATGGTACCTCTTCATTTAGATCCTGAAAGTAGATTTGTTGCAAATTAACCACACTAAAACAAAATCAAAATGGCTCATCAAAATGTTACCTGGATTCGTTCCAGGGGTGCACACATCCCAGGTGCCAGGTCAATGTGGCACCTGTGTTTCATATGGTGGTGCCCAGTATTAATGGATCCTTGGTATGGAAGTTGCTTTTTGTCACCCTTCTGCTGCCTAGAATTTTTAGGTGGCTGCTACAGCTTTATAAATTCTTGTGTACCCCTGGTGTGGACATAGTTGGACAGATGAGTTGACATACATGGTGAAACTAGTAGGAGCTTCATTGTAGTTGCCTTAACACATGTGAAAGATGGATTTATAAATTGTTGTAGCTTCTTTCTTGTGATTTTAACTTCCAGAGGTCACTATTATTATTGGCATACTGAGAGTGATGCTGTATCATGGCTGTCTCCTCGACATCCTCGTGCAGTCATCTCTGATTCAGCTGCACATATTCGTGAGGAAATGCAGATGGCAGAAGTTGATGACGAGGAGGAGGATGAAGATGAAGAGGATGAAAAAGAGAGTGATATGGATGATGATGGAGAGGTTTGTTCTTTATAAAGTAATCAGGCTTTATTTAAAAAAAGCAGAAATTTTAATGAGTACTGTCTGCGTGTGAGCCAGGATAATGTAGTTGGTACAGTGGACTGGATGGCTATGGAAGTTTAGCATGATTCCCAGCAGGGGCAGGAGGTTATCTCTTCTTCATAGTGTTCAGACCAGCTCTGGGGCCACTCAGGCCCATATTCAGTGGGTACCTGGTGCTCTTTCCCCATGCATAAATTGGCCATGGCATGTCACTAACCACTTATCTCAGTCTAGTGCTGAGATTAAGAATGAATAGAGACATACGTTCATTCCTGTATATGCCCTCATGGTGTGCACAGAGGCAGCTTTACCTTTACCTTACTTCTTTGTTTATTAAAAAAATTCATCTCAATTAAATTGAAAATATTTCAAGAATTTTATGATTAAAGCATCTATAAATTTACTTAAATAAAGCAGATGTAAAGCTTATGTTCTTGCCACAGAGAAACAAGTACAAAAAACAAATTGTTTGTAGAAAAAATTTGATGTTGCATCTCACTTGTGAATGTGTGGTAAAAGGAATTGATAGCAGTGAAATCAGTTCCCTACTTATATTTATTCCCATGATAAATGACATTTTTTTGTCATGTATCTGGTTGTTTCATAGAGGTACTGTTGTTTTGAGATAGAGCATATGGAGCTTTGAAAAGCTCCCTCCACATACAGAAAAAAGAGTTCTTGTAGCATACATTCCTCCCTTAAGAGAGTAAGTGTAGGCTAATGAGCTTACCATGCTGTCTGCCTCTCTGTCTAAGTTTTGGCTTTGGAACCAGTTGACCAGTTTTCACAAAACTTAGTTTCAGCATGGTTCCATCTGGAGACTACCCCAAAGCTGTACCTTTTAATACAGTGCAGTTATTAGTAACCATTCCTGCAAGACATGTAAAATAGAAGTAATAATAATGCCACTTACTTTTGGGTCGTGAAATAATGTATGATCTTGGGTGAACATGGAACTTCTTTGTGTACTCTTTTCGTATTATATGAAGTAACAACATGAGTTTGTGAAACTCTTCTTTGCCTTTCAATTATGTGGTGATAACTAATGAAACACTAGAGCTACACATTAGTATTTAGTAGGGAGATAGAAGGTGCACATACCTACATGTTGTGTATGAAATATTGTTTTAAGTCAGTGACTAGAAACATGGCAATCATGCAGAACTTTGAGGTTATATCCTACAGATCTACTTACTTACTCCATGGAGCAGAGTCCTTCTTGAGAAGCTAACTGGTTCTGCAGCTAGTCAAGAAATTCCCCGCACTTTATGGAACCCGAAAGTTCATCACCGTATTCACAAGTGCCCACCA
>Ga0123355_10014502_pt1 | contig 12332 bp, 7 predicted proteins | sample TergutEmb28metaG_3_FD_89872 | JGI IMG/M metagenome (GOLD analysis project Ga0123355, IMG submission 89872) | Embiratermes neotenicus P1 segment gut microbial communities from Petit-Saut dam, French Guiana - Emb289 P1 | ecosystem: Host-associated > Arthropoda: Insects > Digestive system > Gut ...
TTAAGTTTCCTAAATGGCCATTTATTGTTTTAGGTATATCAGCACTTCTTGCAGTTGCGGCGATAACTGCAACATCGGTAGTGGCTACAGCAAACTATAATGCTCTAGTTGCTCCGACAGTATTTGAACAAACAGATACGATTGACAGAAGTCATAATTATGACAATATATATTGGAATATTCCCGATAATGCAAATAATGGTTTTGCCTTTACAATAAGAAATAGCGAAGGCATTGTTGTACTTAACAATGAAGACGATCGTGTGTGGCAAGAATACTGTGAGGATATTGGTCTGCATATACCCACGCTAGTGGATAGAAACTGGCGCAATAATACTATTCGTGTTATGGGTAGAGAGATTGCAAATGGTCAATTTATAGGTGGTCAGCCTATGCGAGTTGGCTACTTAAGAGTATCAAATTTTTTGCCAGTAGGCGAGTACACTATAACTATAACTGCCTTAAGATATTCGGGGCATCGTCAAAGCCCAGAGAGTGAAGTATTTAATTTTAGTATTTATCAAACAGTTATATTTAATCCAAACAATGCTGTTTCGGTAGCTGATGATTATGGCAACACCACTATTGTAAGGCCAAGTGATGCCGTTATTGTTGTTAGAGCTAACCCTACAACTTTTAGAGAAAGACTTAACGCGACTTATCCTAATTACTGCTTGGTCCCTAATAGGCCATTCACGCCACCAGGTAGACAATTTTTAGGCTGGGGACTAGTAAATGGTTCAGTTGCTTTAGGCGGTGGAGCATATGACAATGCAGAAGCTGTTGTACAACAAATAGAGCAGCGAGTTTGGTTTTTTGAAGCAATTTGGGGAGAGCATATGGTTACATTTAGGGCGAACCTTCAAGTTGCAGATACTCATAGACCAAGTAGGTTTGATGTTTTCGTAAGGTCAGAGCCAGAATCGTTTGAAATGAGAATGATTCCGCAAGAGCCGCCTTATGTAAGAGCAAATACTGTATTTATGGGATGGGGTTTGCCTTACTTAGATACGGGTGCATTGATAGGGGTGCCGTTGTCGCATGAAAATATTATGCGTAACATAAGGTACTATGGCAACTTCGAATTCGTTGCAATTTGGCATGGTACTTACTCGTTGATTAGGTCATTTATCAACCAAATTATTGATGGTATATGGTATGTTGCAAGTCCATATGATCAAATAAATCCAATTTCTGTCGAGCTAGCTATTGCTTTAGTTAATTCAGTTGAAGATTTTTGGGTTTACTTAGTTGATAGGTTTGACCTTAATCCTAGAAGTATTTTAACACAAGGTCAAGCAAACGAGATACTTGCAATCATTAGCGATTTTGCCGATGACTTTACAACTCTTTTTGAAGAAATGTTAAGCTTACGAGCGTTTATAAGAACTCGTAATGTACACAGAGATTCTGCTACTTATCTTCACAATAGATTTACGCAACTAGAGTTAGAATTAGCTAGCATGAATCCAGGAGTTGTTGAAAAAATCAACAGAGTTAGACAATTTAGAAACGAAATTATTGAGTTTTTAGACAATAACTATGCCGATGTCGAAATTTATATTGATTTCAACAATTCAAATCCGAGTGATAATGTTTGGATAGGCAGGCCCGAAAGCATTCATATACCTGACCTTTCAGCATCAGATTTCCCGACAGTGTCTTTTGAGTTTACTGACGAAGATTATATTGATGGCCCAGGACATCTTATAAGTGGCACAATCAATTTTAATGAGGCAGCGTTTAGGGTTGCATTGTTAGAAAGGCTTATTGAAGATGATATACTTTTACCGGGAACTACTTTAGCCGCATTAGACGCCGCAATGGCTTTAGGGTGGTTCCATGAATTTAGACCAGAGTTTGGTATAGCAAGTTGGGAATTTGATGATTCAATATTTGACGATTTTACAGCTGCCGACCATGCCCTATATGACGAATTGTTTGTTGACGGAGTTTATCCAGATTTTGAAACATATGTAGGTTTTGCGGCAATGAGAGTTTTTGTTGCTCACTTCCAACATCGTATTCCTGTTGTAAATGGTGTTCTTAGTATAGAGTTTATCGCAGTTTGGGATTGGTTTCCGATAAGCGAAAGTGAATCTGACGGTGGATATGACCCCGATTTCCCGATGCCAACTTTACCAGAATTGCCCGAGCCTGACCCAGATGATGTTTATGACCCAGATGGTACAGATGGTAATGGTGGCCAGCCTCCTGATGATGGTCCGCCTCTTATTGTTGGCGACCCGATAGAAGATTGGTGGGATGAATTCTATAACTGGATTATGGATAATTTTGGTGACCTTCAAATGACACCTGCGGAGCGAGAAATGTACGAAAGATTCTTTGAAATGATTCGTCCACGCCCGCCAGCTACAGCAGATTAGACTTTCTAAAGTATATGACTAATGATTATCTCTATAGAATGTAGGGGTGGTCAATAGTCGTCCGAAGCATCGGACAAGCTTAAAAAATAAAACCAATTTAGTTGGCCAATACTTAGCTAACTAAATTAAAATCAAAACATAAATTGTGCTACTGCAATAATTGTAGTGCAACTAAATAAGGATAAATTTAAAATGCCAGTAAAATCAGCAAAAACCGCTCCAGCGGACGCAGCACAAAATGCAATAAATCAAACAAATGCAGCTGTGCAACAACAAGTAAAACAAACAAATGTTTCTCAAGTAAAACAAATAACTGAGGCAAGTCTTGCTAAGTTCAAAGATACATGTGCTAAAATTTTTCAACAAATCGGCCGTGATGTGATAGGGCAACACGATGTGGTAGAAGGCGTTGTTGTTGCTATGATAGCAGGCGGTAACATCCTACTAGAGGGTGTACCGGGTGTAGGTAAAACAAGGTTGGTGCGTACTTTAGGTAGAGTATTTGATTTGCCATTCAGTCGTATTCAGTTTACACCAGACTTAATGCCTGCCGATGTAACAGGTACAAATATTATAGTTAAAGATGAAAAAGGTAACTCTAAATTCCAATTCCAAAAAGGTCCTATCTTTAGTAGTATAGTTCTTGCCGACGAAATTAACCGTGCGACTCCCAAAACTCAATCGGCTCTACTTGAGGCGATGCAAGAACATACAGTTACAGTTATGGGTGTCAGCCGTAAATTGGACGAGCCTTTCTTTGTACTTGCTACTCAGAATCCTATTGAACAAGATGGTACTTATCCATTGCCAGAAGCTCAAATGGATAGATTTATGTTTAAGTTACTTAGTACTTTCCCCAAACTTGACGAGCTAGGTCAAATTGTAGGTCTTACTCAAATCACTATGGAAGAGACTGCTAATGCTGCGTGCAGTGCTAGCCAATTGTTAGAAATGCGTGCTACGGCAAAAGCTATTCCTGTAGCTAGCGATGTACTGCATTATGCTATGCGTCTAGTTCTTGCAACTCATCCTGATGTAGTAGAGGGTAGCACAAACACAGCTAAAAAATACATAAAAGACGGTGCAAGTCCAAGGGCAGCACAAGCGCTTATTTCTTGTGCTAAAGTTAGAGCACTTATTCAAGGTCGTTATAATGTTGCGTACTCTGATATAAACGAACTTGCATTCCCAGTTCTTCGTCACCGTATCAAACCTAACTTTACTGCAATCACAGAAAGGGTTAGCACAGACGAAATAGTACTTCGCTTAATTAACGAATTAGGCGTTGCACCAATGGGACAAAAAAAATAGTTGCTAGAGGCAGTTATTACAATGAACATTTAACAATGAACAGTTTCACTGTATAGATGTTTCTATTTTCAAGAAAAAATAGACAACAATTGTTCAATGCTAATTACTCATTGTTAATTAAATTTAATGCGTTGTGTTAAATTTCAACAGTTATGAAAAATCAAATTATAGACGAAAACTTCTTGTCTAGACTCGAAGCTGTTTCTATGTATATGAGTAATCCCATGCGTGGTTATTTTGGTGGTACTCACCGAACAAAGACATACGGAAACACTGTGGAGTTTGCAGACTTTAGAGAATACCAGTTGGGTGATGACATTCGCCGAATAGACTGGAATCTTTATAGTAGATTCGAGAAGTATTTTATTAGGCTTTTTGTTGACGAAAAGCAAATGCACATTCAAATCTTTCTTGATGGCTCGGCTTCTATGTTTAAAGGCGATCCTGGCAAAGCTCATTTTGCGATGAAAACTGCCGCAGCTTTGGCGTTTCTTTCTGTGCGCAACATGGATAAAACTTCTGTTAGGCTTATAAATGATGCAGCAGTAGAAACCGTTGGCGGACTAATGACAGGCAAATCTGCATTTTATCGTAGTATGGCGGCACTTGATAAGGTTAAGTTCCGTGGGGATGCAGACATTGGTAAGGCTATAACAACTTGTATGGATCCTGGTAAAGATGATGGTCTAACAGTTATAATTTCTGATTTTTTTACAGAGTCTGATTTTAAGCAAGCAATTGATTTTTTGATTTATCGCAAAAGGCAAGTTTTGTGCATTCAAATACTTAGTCCCGATGAGATTGATCCAAGTTATAGTGGTAAAAGACAACTACTAGATTCTGAAGCTAGCGAAAGGGCAGACAGCAGACATATGAAAATGCGAATTACTCGTAATAGTATAAAAATCTATAAACAAGCACTAGCGGAGTACCAAGCTGAACTTAAAAGTTTTTGCAATGCTAGAGGCGTGCCTTTTATAACTTGCTCTAGCGCCGATACGGTAGAGAGTTTAGTTTTTGGCAAATTAAACGAATGGGAGGTAGTACGATGACATGGCTTATTCCGTTAGGGCTTTTGGGCTTACTTGGTATTGCTGCTCTAATTGTAATTTATATTCTAAAACCAAAGTTTCAGGAAAAACAAGTTTCTACAACTTTTGTTTGGAAATTAACACTAAAATATAATAAAAAGAAAATTCCTTTTCAATGGCTAACGGGCTCTATTATACTTATTGTTCAGATTTTAATGATAGGACTTATTGCGTTTATGATGACGCATCCTATATTTATTTCGCACGCGTCTCCAAACGAAACAATTATTATTTTGGATGCGTCAGCTCACATGATGGCACATTGTGACGAGGGCGAAATAAGATTTACTCGTGCTATAAGAGAAATTAGAGATATGGCTGATAATGCGTCAGAGAGTAGTCGCATGTCGCTAATTATAGGTAATGAAAGTCCGTCGTTTTTGGTTAATAGGGCGGACAGCAGAGAAGCGATTGTATCTGCATTAGATACAAGGGTTTCGCCTACTTTTGGCACTATGGATATAGATGCAGCTATGTATCAAGCTCAAACTATTTTGGAACTCAATCCTAATGCAGAAGTTATTTTATTTACTGCACGGCAATTTTCGGACCCAGGTATTGTTACTATAAGGGATATGTCCGAGGGTGAGTGGAATGCCGCTATTTTAGATTTTAGATATGAACTCAACGATGGTTGGTTTGACTTTGAGGCAAGGGTTGCTAGTTTTAATGCAACTGCTGATTTATCTATGAGGTTGTACATAACTGATACGGCTATTTATGGCAACACATTAGTAGAGCGAACAAGACCAGTCGGCACAATAACAAGGCGATTAGTTGAAAACGAAGAAACAACGGTTAGGTGGACAGGCAGCAGTACGCAAATCCACTCATTTAGAGAGGCAAGAATTGTTTTCGTAAATCCACAGCATTCATATCCTATTGGGTCTCCTAATAGATATAGAGTTTATGACATAGGTGATAGTTTTGGCTTTGATAACGAATTTGTCTTAATTAGCAATGAGGCAGAACGATTTCATGTTCAAATAATTAGCCCAAGACCCGACTTTTTATCAGCTGCATTGATTGCCATTGGTGGTGTGGAGGTTACGGTTGCTCCAATGTTCCCGAGTGGTGGCGACGACGATGGTACAGGTACTCCTATTCCAGATACAGGACTTACAATTGACGACTTTATTGTTATAACATCGGGTTTTCATTTGTATATTTTTGACGGGGTTATTCCACGCAGTTTGCCTCAAGATGGTGTAGTTTGGTTTTTTAATCCACCAGGTTGTATAGATGTTGGTGATGTTAGGGTAAACTTTGCCCCTACGCCTCTTGATACTTTTGCAAGTCCTCATGGTCAATTTATTGTACCATCAAGTGGTGGATTTGAAGCTCATACTCAAGTGCTAGGTAGCATTTCTCACATTACCAATGTTTTTTTCAGCAATCCAAACCCAGTGTTGCGTCCTCGTACAGTTGAGATGATGCAGGTTACCGAGCATAGTATTGGGTTTCAATCATTGCTGCATGGTGAAGAGAGTTTTGGTGGTTTAATTCCTTATCCGCCAGCATTGTTAGTTAGGCATGGTGATGATGTGCAAACAGTTTTTGTTATGCCATTAAATATAGAAAATTCCAACATTCATGTTACAATTTTACCAGTTTTGATACGCAGTATGCTGAATTTTTCGATAACACAAACTACTTTTGAAACAATTCTTTATGTAGGAGATAGCTTTGTTATTCATCCCCGACAAAATGTATCTCATTTAGAAATAACGCATCCAGGGGCATTGCCTCAACGAGTGCTTGCTGGGACAATTCCAGTTGTTGCAAGAGTGCCAGGTAGAATTTTAATTGAGCAATACATTCCGCCAATACTTGCCCCGACACCTGATAATCCTAACAATATGACTGCTAGTGTAATTATTAGAGAAAGTGTTTTTGTTCGAGTGCCAATATTCGAATCGCAATTTACAGAGAGTGGCGGTGCAATTCCAATTCCGACGCTAGGACCAGGGGGAAGTGATGAAAATATGCCTATGGCTCAAAACCCTGTAGACATTATTTTCTTTTTGGCAATAGCACTAATAGTGTTTATAAATGTGGAATGGTTCTTGCATTTTAGAGAACTTAGATAAAAGGAGAAGTTTTGAAAAATGACAACAGTTGAGTTTTTACATAACCCATTATGGCTTTTAATGATAATTCCTATGGCGGCATTTGCGATAGTTCTTTTCTTTTTACTTAAGAAAAAGAATCGTCGCAACCGCAATAGAATTATAAGTTTAAGTTTGCACATGATTATCATTGTGTTAGCTGCCTTTTTGATGGCAGGCATGACATTTGTCCATACCGATTACAACTTATCAACAGAAGTTGTAATTGTTTTGGATATGAGCGATAGTATGCCAGCAACAGATACAGATTTAGAATCTAAAATCAATAGAGTTCTACAGCAGAGCTTGCAACACAGCAACAGTGAGCATAACATAGGCGTTGTTGTTGTTGGTAGAGATGCTAACATTGCAGTAGAAATGACTCGTAATCATGGTGCCATTATTTCCAGATTCAGAACATTTTTAAGTGAAGGTGGTCGTCCTGATTCCAGAGCTGCAAATTTAGAGGCGGGTTTATTGCTTGCAGCTGATATGTTTAGTAGACCAGACGAGGGACGAATTATTGTTTTTTCTGACGGCGTTCAAACAGATGGCATTGCGCTGCGTGCTGTCGAGCAAATTGCAACTTTAGGTATTAGAGTAGATGCTGTACATGTGCCTCATGAATCACACTTAGATGCACAAGAGGTTAGCATTACCAATATTGGTGTACCAACTGGTGCAGTGCAGCCAAACGCAGGTTTTATTCCCATACCAGTTTATTTGTACAGTCGCACTTATTCAGTTGCACATCTAACACTAACTTCTAACACAGGTTTTTATTATAGAAGACAAATTACTATTAGACCAGGTGTAAATAGGCAGGTTTTTAGTTATAATCCTCAAAGTGTGGGTGTAACTTCATTCAGAGCTGAAGTAGTTTCGCCAGGCGACACTTGGAGCCAAAACAACATCAGATACTCGTTTTTTTCTGTAGGCGCAAGTTATAGTATTTTGATGCTGGAAGGAGCTCCTAACGAAGCATTGCAAATGCAACTACTTTTGCAAGATAGTTACGATGTTACTGTTTTACCGTTATCTCAAGCTCCGACTACGATAGACGAACTTTTACAATTTGACCAAATCATGCTATTTAATGCATCACCTGACACAAACAGTGCCGACATATTGCCTAGGTATCGTATGCCAGTAGGGTTTGAAGCTAACTTAGAGATTTTCGTAAGAGACCATGGTGGTGGGTTGCTTACTGGTGGTGGTGCAAACGCATACAGAACAGAAGATTTTGCAGGCGATGAAACTCGTCCGCTTGGTAGGTTGTTGCCAATTTTGCCAGCAGCAGCCGCACCGCCGATGGCAGTTACAGTTGTTATAGACATTACAACAAGTATGTTTAGGCCAGACTCTAACTCTAGTGCTTTTATAGCTTCATCAGTTGGAGGTGCAGGCGGTTATGGTGCATGGCAGGGTGCTGTTGTGCCATACATGATATCACCACGAGTAGGTGCTTGCCCTGACACAGAATTAGTCCCTAATCATCTTTGGGGAACAGGTGGCAATGCGGCCATAAGAGCAGGAATTCAAATGACAGGGCAGCCTACAAGATTAGATTTAGCACTGTATGGTGCGATAGAAGTTGCTAGAGCCTTAGACGATAGAGATTTAATGAGCGTTGTTTTGTTTAATTCAGGGCAAACTGTTCATGTTCCATGGACACCGCTAACAAGGCGTGATGAGATTATCCATAATATAATGCAACCAATTACTCTAAACAGTGGTTCACATACAATGGCAGGAATTTCTCACGCAGCAAACCTATTTAACCAACCTTTAATAGACTCAATTGAGGCCAGGCACATGATTGTTATTGGTGCAGATAATGCAGGACCAGTTTGGGGCATGAACAATTTTGCACTTAGATATACTTATAATCAACAACGGGGAATTTCATTTTCGTTTATTGGAATGAATCCAACAGGTGCAGCACAAACATTATTTACTTCCGCAGCTACCGCAACAAATGGCACTACTAACTTTGTTACTTCAGATATCCAACACTTATTGCCGTACATTATGCGTAACGAAGTTTATATTAGGTCGGCACAATGGGAAAATGTAGATATACCTCCATTTAGGCCACACCGCGGCACAAATGCTACTCTTGCATTTAACAATATTCCAACGGGTACCTTAATGCCAATTTTATCAGGTTATTTTGGTGTGCAAATAAAAAATGACCCCGCTGTTAATGTTATACTTAGACGCCAATTTGTTCCGGGGGAAATTACAGATCCCAATGATTCAGCTTATGGCAGAATTGGCTCTGACCCAATTTATGTACAGTGGGAATTTGGTAGAGGAACAGTAGGCACTTTTACCGCAGATTTGGCGGGCAGAATGACATCGGACTTTTTTATCGACCCTGTTGGTAGACAGTTTTTCAGAAATATTGTTGCATCAGTTATGCCTAACGAACCGCACAGAACAGATGATATAAACATAACTATTACTCCATCAAATATGGCAGCTACAGCTACTGTTGACTTATCGCAACGCTCACTACAGGCAAACGAAAGCGTAAGGGTAATTTTAGCAAGATTTTGTCATCAGACTAATAGAATGCTTACAGGGCAAGGTTACTCGCAAGTTTTAGTAGAAGGGCATACTGAAGATTTGCTTAGAGTGAATTTTGATAGAGAAACGCCGGGCATATATGCGATTATTGTAAATATCATGCAAGGTGCTCAAGTTGTCGCAACTCATACGGCATTTAGTGCATTTAGTTTTAGTAGTATTTATGACAGGTTCTGGAATATGACGGACAAAGCAACAGTTATGGCGGATTTGGCAATTGCTGGCAACGAGGGAGCATTTTTTGCGCGATATGATTTAATTGGTTCATTGCCAGAATATGCGTTGTTTGGCGGTGAAAGTGAAAGCTCTTCTCGAACTTTTGATCCACGCGTGCTATTTTTGGCTTTATGTATAGGTTTATTTATATTAGACATAGTAGCTAGAAAATTCAGCTTAAGACTAAAAAAGAAAGATAAAAGCTCTGCACCGACCCCTCAATATGCTTAAAATGTCTTAATTAAAAAAGAAAGAAGCAATCTACATTTTGTGGATTGCTTTTTTAAGTGAGTGGTGCAATAAAAATCCGTTGACATTAAATCATTTTGCTAGTATAATTAAAACATAATGCAAAGTTTAAGAAATATTACAGTTGGCGATATGTTAGAGGAAACGGCAAGCAGGTTTCCGACAAGATTAGCTGTTAAATACATAGAAACAAAATATTCTAAAACCTATTACGAGTTTAACAAAGAAGTTGATGCAGTGGCAAGAGGGCTTATGGGTATGGGTTTCAAGAAATCAGAGCATATAGCTGTCTGGGCAACAAATTATCCCGAGTGGTTAGTTTTGCTTTTTGCTACAGCAAGAATTGGTGTGGTGCTAGTTACTGCTAATACTAACTATAAAGAAAAAGAACTAGAGTTCTTATTAAAACAGTCAGATTCTGTTGCAGTTTTTACTTGCGATGGACTAAAAGATATAGATAGCGCCAAAATTATGTATTCTATTGCTCCGGAACTTAAAAAACAAAAGAAGGGGCAGTTAAAATGCAAACGATTACCCGCATTGCGTGCGGTTATAAATTTTGATAACTCATATAGCGGAATGTATGAATTTAATGAAATTAAAAGTTTTGGTGTATTGGTTAGTGATAAAGATTTTGAAGAAAGAAAAAAATCATTGTCTCCCGATGATGTTATAAATATGCAGTATACTTCAGGGACAACGGGTTTTCCTAAAGGCGTAATGCTAACCCACAATAATATTGCAAATAATGGCTTGTCTATCGCAGAGTGCATGATGCTAACCGAACACGACAAACTATGTATTCCAGTGCCGTTTTTCCATTGCTTTGGACTAGTTTTAGGAGTTTTGGCGTGCGTATCAAAAGGCAGTGCAATGCTACCGTTACTGTGGTTCGCGCCAACAAAAGTAATGCACGCTATCGAATACGAAAAGTGCACAGCGTTGCATGGTGTCCCTACAATGTTTATATCAATTTTAGAACATCGTGACTTTAGTAAATACGATTATTCTAGCTTGCGTACAGGCATAATGGCGGGTAGTCCGTGTCCAGCTTCTGTTATGCAGGCGGTTATTGATAAAATGAACATGAAAGAGATTACAATTGCTTTTGGGCAAACAGAATGTAGTCCCGTTTGTACTCAAACTACCGTAACCGATAGTATAGACAAAAGAGTAAATACTGTAGGAAAAACTCTGCCGTATTTGCAAACAAAAATCATTGACCCTTCTAACGGTAAAACTGTAAATGTGGGTGAGGATGGTGAGTTTTGTGTGAAAGGCTATAGCGTAATGAAAGGTTATTATAAGTTAAAAGAGGCAACAGATGCGGCTATTGATAAAGACGGGTGGTTGCATACAGGCGACTTGGCAAGAGAGGATAAAGACGGCTACTATAAAATTACAGGCAGAATTAAAGATGTTATAATTCGTGGCGGTGAGAATATTTTCCCTAAAGAATTAGAAGATTTTATCTACAAGCATAAAGCTGTTAAAGATGTTGCTGTTGTAGGGCTAGAATCCGAAAAATATGGCGAAGAAGTAGCTGCATTTATAATCTTAAAAGCGGAACAGAAAATAACCGAAAAAGACATTGTGAAATTTGTTAGCGACAATTTAGCAAAACATAAAGTGCCGCGATTCGTGTTTTTTGTAGATAAATTCCCTCTAACTGCAAGTGGCAAAATTCAAAAATTTCTACTTAAAGAAAAAGGAAATTTTCTCATTAAAAACTGTAAATAAGAAAATTAAAAACTAACTTAAGGATATAAAATAATGTCAACAAATAGTAAACAAGATAGTCAAAATTCAAATAGCGGTTTTGATAATTTCAAAAAAGTCGCTTTTAATAAAAACACAATAGTTGCAATATCAGCAGCGGTTGTGGTTTTGGTGGTGGCATTGATACTGGTGATAGGTTCCATTCTTTATAGTACAGGCAGAGCACAGCTTAGATATTCTAGGGCTAACGCTTTTGAAAAGGAAGTGCTAAGGCTTACTAATCTAGAACGCGAAAATTATGATTTGCCACCGCTAGAATGGAATAACATTTTGGGCGGTGCTGCAAGGTTTCATAGTAGGGATATGTATCGCACAACAACTTTATGAGTCACACGGGTAGCAATGGTTCTAGCGTATCGGATAGGGTAAATAGAGTAGGCAACATTGAAGGTAGTCGCGGAGTTGGCGAAAATGTGGCAATGGGACAACGCACTCCAGAGGCAGTTGTTAGTGCATGGATGAATTCTGAAGGGCATAGAGCTAACATTTTGCGTTCCGAAACTACCCATATAGGCATAGGTTTTGTAGGCACAAGAAATCAAGACGGCACATATTCTAATGGGCGTTGGACACAAAAATTCACAAGAATTGCTTAAAAA
>Ga0123355_10014503_pt1 | contig 12332 bp, 5 predicted proteins | sample TergutEmb28metaG_3_FD_89872 | JGI IMG/M metagenome (GOLD analysis project Ga0123355, IMG submission 89872) | Embiratermes neotenicus P1 segment gut microbial communities from Petit-Saut dam, French Guiana - Emb289 P1 | ecosystem: Host-associated > Arthropoda: Insects > Digestive system > Gut ...
ACTCAGCCTCTAACAGAAATGAGTACCAGGAGTATTTCCTGGGGGTAAAGGCGGCCGGTGCGTAAGACTGACAACCTTACCACCATCCTGTGCCGTTGTCACGAAATCTGGGAACCTTAACTTTCTAAGAACCCTCTGGGCCTGTCCAGACCTGTGATGGGACTGCTTTATTTTTTACCTTTATTGTTCCATGTTTCATTGTTCTGGAATGTCACGTCTTGTGTTTTTTGGTAGAAGAATAATAACATTTCGGAGAATTGTAACGACACCAAATTCAGCATCCCAGAAGAAAGATCGAGTCAGTACGCTCCTACGACACATTTGGACTCATACGGCTCAATACAAGGTGTCATAAATTGAAAAGCCGGTATATATTTAATTCAACGCAATGATAACTTTAACTCCCATATGATGTATATTGGATCTAAATTTTCAGGTCAATTCGATTTAATTCAGCTCCATATAATAATGTGCTGACAGAAGAGCCGTAAGGACAACTATAGAGGCACAACAGAGATATAAGAAAAATACGTCACTTAACAAACTACATGTTCAATATTTAGGAAAGATATACTGAGAATAAATCACGCCAGGCAAAAAGAGCACGACAAATATCACAATTACTGAAGCAAAGAATAATTAATAGAGGTAATTTGTCTCTTAATATATTGTCACTCCTGTTCAATTCAGCATTTTTTCACATTTTGGCTTAGCAGCGCAGGGTCAGTTACTGCACTAAGTCACGAACACGCGATTATCCAAATAGCGGTGCAGCACTAACATAGTACATACACAAACACAGCAGTATATGTGAGTACTAATGATGATGATGATGATGATGATGACGATAATAATAATAATGATAATAATAATGAACAATATAACTCAGTAAGCTAGTTCAATAATCACAACTTGTACTTTGGTCGTAGGTCGATAACCACCGTTCTTTATGATTTTGTTTTTGGCGCGATAGCCCCCCGTGGACCAGGGTCTCCTCATGCACGAGGTTTCTAGATCACACACAACGACGCACCACAGTCGGTAGGACTCCTCTGGATGAGTGATCAGCTCGTTGCAAAGACCTCTATCTAAAAACAAACAACACTCACAACAAACACACTTCCATGCCCCCGCTGGGATTCTAACCCACAATCTCAGCAGGTGAGCGGCCGCAGAACTACGCCTTAGACCGCACTGCCACTGGGGCCGGTGATAACCACCGGTAGGTAAAGGTGAAGGTAAGGTAGTCGTCCCATTACAGGCCTGGACAGGTCCGGAGGGTTGCAAGAAGTTAAGGAGCCCAGATTTCGTGACAACGGCACAGGCCTTACACACCGCCCGTCTTTACCCTCAGGAAATACTTCTGGTACTTATTTCTGTTAGAGGCTGAGTCGACCCCAGGGCCATAGTGCGATCGGAAGGATTTTATGTCAATGAAAAACTCAGTGACACCAGCTGCGATCGAACCAGCGATCCTCCGATTTGTAGCATAGCACCTTAACCACTGTGCTACCGCGGTCTCCACAGGACTACCTATAATCACCGTGCCCGGAATTAACGTAAAATCGGTTAATAAGCTATTACGTACTTCAAAATTACGGCAAATATGTACAAGGATTTTTGAGCTCTCAGGTAATAGATAAACAATTTCAAGGTTAAGGTACATTAAAAGAGCTTCGCAAGGAAATCCTAACAAGTCGACGTGCAATGTTCAGCTTCTTAGCCCTTTATTGCCATACAATGGGTGTGGTTTAAATACAAAAGGGACTGAACATTTCGTAGCCTTGTGGGCTCATTTGAGAGAGCTATGTTGCAACGGACAAGGGGTGGGTTACTTATCCCCTTTTTCTACCTGCAGAGGAAAACAGCCAGTTTGCGAGACATTATGGCGAAAACCCCAAGACGATGGACAATTTAAAAATCATTATTCAAGCTCCTAACCAAATAACCATGCAAGCCACAAATTAGCAGAACCACAAACAAGAAACAAATTTTCTTTTACACGCCCTCGACGCTTGTTTTACGAAAATCTCCCGAGGCCGCACGTTTGTGATTACTGAAAGACGTCATTGGAATTAGACTTAAATTAGTCTCACTGCATGCCTGGACGCTCAGAAATATTTACCTCAATTTCTGTCTACTCCCAGCCCCAAAGGTGGAAAACTTCTCCAACGAAATATTCTACGCATTTCTCACTTTCCTCATGGGTATTCATTATCTTGTCTGTATCATTATTAATCTAAAAGCAAGCCAAGAAACTATGAAAGGCCCATTGCCTGAATTTGGTAACCTTACCGGTTTTCCTTCGATTTTCTCGTCTTTGAGCCCAATACTTGTTTGTAATTTTTAAACGAAATTACTTATTCTTTTATCGTTGTACCTTGCATTTCGCATCTACAAAGTTCATTCACCAACAAATGCACTATTTATTAAAGCTGAAAAAGTTCTAAAATTTACATTAAAATTCACTTTGATTGTGCCCTGCGCAAAGTACACACACCGCACCCATGATAAGCTGCCACACCACCGCATAACATATAACGACGTAATTTTTACTGAACCTTTAACTTAAATATAACTTTAGCTAGGCTCCAGTGAAGGCTCCCTGATGATGGTCGTAGACCGAAACATGTAGGATAAAAACCAAAGTGAATTTTAATGTAAATTTTAGAACTTTTTCAAGTTTAACAAATAGTGAATTTGTTGGTGAATGAACTTTGTTGAAATTACTTATTATTGCCAACATATCAAGCGAAATTTAAGGATAATTTCATACCACATGTTCCTTCCCGAAAATTTGGTGAAAATTATTCAGGAATCAGTCGCTTGAGTAACTGCTATAGATGACGAAGTGCAGAAGCAGCGTTTCTTTATACAAACTTTGCCGATGAGCGGGGAAACTGAGGTGCCAGCGGGAGCTTCGTTCCCTCAGACACTTTCTTCCGTTCTTCCAGCTAAGTGCATCTTCCGGTCGATACTGTATTACTGAAAACTTTCCCAGTCATTTTGCAGTGCATCACCATTAATGGGTGCAATTTAACTGTACACAAGAAAGAAAGAGCTGCAGATACATAATGTTGCCGATACAGGGGCCATAAGAGGTAATATATTACTTAGCGAGATCAGAAGATAAAAAGTGTTTCAACACGAGACACGTCGCAATGAACCCTCTCCTTCCTGTTCTGAATATTTCTTATTCACAGAAGGCAATAAAACCCGGAACCAACTTTCCTCACGCTGAATCACTGCTTTAAGATGATTGCTGTACCTGACATTAATATATTCAGTTTACATAAAATAATTTTTGTTTGTTGCACCACACAGATCAAAGCTTTTCAAAGAAAGCAGAATTCTTGTATTTCTGTGTCCCTCCGTTTACGTTTATTCGTATGCCTTATTGTTTATTTAACGACGACGTCAGTACAATATTTTAGATATCCACAGGGATACGTGTTAAGTATATGATGTAAATTTTGACAACGTGCAGACCTGTAAGCGTGTATGAAAATTTGAGGGTGGTGTGTCGTCTCAATTGACAAGTAGAAGACGCTCAGTAGCACATAATGCGATAATTGATTGGATTATTGTTGAATAATACGTTGAAAAGTGTGAAGAAGTAAACTGTCGTGGCTTGATTTGAAGTACTGCCCCGACACTGAAATGAAACAAACGAAAAACGACAGCTAGCCTGGCCAAAGATTGGCCCATGTTCGAACCGCGCAGTCAGTTGTTCGGCTCACAGCTTAAATATTTAATGTTTTCTTTTAAATACAATGAAATTAAACAATTAAAGAGTAAGAATAATCTAAATTACGTTTCAAGATTTACTTCTACCGCACAGAAAACACACGCCATCCCGATTCTAACAACACTACAGATGATGTGTTCCGTGACGTACACAGATGTTATCAAGGGGTAATTACCATTCTGAATATTATACAGTTTCACGACACACGCGCAAATGTCATTTCGTTACTTCCTAAAGCAGCATGGATTACCCTGCCACGTTTTATACAAAAATTACAAATGTTTTACAGTTATTTCCAGATCTATACCGAATTCCAACCACAATGGATAATAAATGTGCGCCGTATTCACACAAATTCATTTGCAGACGCAAGTGCAGTATGGCTTACAGTGCGCCGACATTCGCGCAACTCACAATCTGTCAATAAAGCTTTGTGGGTATGTTCTGGGCCGACCGTTACAGGGCTGAAAGAAAAACACAGAAAAAACTGGAAGTTTCATTGACGTCGTTCAGTAAAGAACGCCGTTCACTGCGCCGAGTTTCAAGAAACGCAAAAATGCTTAATGCCCTTACGTCAAGACCGTCAGTACTGATTGTCAGTCACGCGGGACAGTAAGTATGGACATTACCGGTAACAATTCATTTAAGACCTTCATTCAAGCATGACTCTCACTGCGACAGTGTTCAGGAATCTTCCTTACTCAGAATCGTTTTTAAACAGCTTCTACCCTGTGCTTTATGACAATCCGACAAACAACGCAGTCGCAGTCGCTGACTTCAGGTCAGACGGACAGTAGGACTGGCGTCGTCTCCAATTACCTTACTGCTTGATAACACCTGAAAATTGTTACTGAAGTTACTGAAACATTGAGAAACAATCGCTTATTTCTTTATGAAAATTATACATAAAATATATGTGTGCTCTGGGTGACATGTTTAACAAACTTGGCGGAACATAAAGTAACCAATAGGATTAAAGGGATTTTAATCTCGTACATTTGAAGAACTCACAAATTCCATTTATGCTGCCTAAAAATCGGTAATCATTACATTCGTCCGAACCAAGGTTAAAATTCCACATAAAATAAGACAACATCCATGCATATTTGACATAGAATATTCAGTATTAAATTGCATATTTTACGTTGTACCGGATGTAGAATTGCCAGATTTAAACTGTGAAATATGTAACTGTTAATCACACCAGATATTCATTACAAGGCCTTGGGTGCATGCTGAAGAAATGCACAACCACTGCGCTGGTCCATGTTGCAAAGAGTGGAGAACGGAAAAGTAGAGGTGATATAGAAGCAGGTGACTTGCAAATTGAATAGAAATGTAAGAAGGCGAGTGAAGATCGTTATAAACCTATCAATTTCAGGGTAATGTTCTTTTGCCTACAGGAAAGAAAGAGTTCTTGCAAGCTAACAATAAAAATCAAATAGTTTCAGACCTACATCAGGGACCGTGTAATCAGACAATTGGCAGATTTACACAAACTGCTTAATAAACATATTTGCTTTTGTTGAAGACCCTAGTCCACAGAGCCTAGCGGATAATTTCTTCTCAGTAACCTACAATCAACCGATCCCGTTGGCATTGCGGCTACTCGAAAAATAGATGTAGAATCTAGATAAGGGGAAAAGACACATTATACACTGACACTAAATTGAATGAGACATAAACTTCTAAAACTCGGTGAGGGTGATCTAAAGTATAAAATTACATAAAATTATTATCACTGATATAACAATTATATTATATACAAGCAAAGAAACCCTGATTTTAAGATTAAGGACGGCATAAAATGAATATCCATAAAACGTTAGTGGAGAATGGTGTAAGAAAGATTAAGAACTACGTGAAGAAGCGTTGAACGTAGGACGATAAAAATACAGTATAAGGGAGCACAGGAATGTAAAAGGGAAAACTAAAAAAGCTAAACAAGTAGAAAACTAAAAATAAAGCAAGAGAATTAAATACAAGAAGAAAACATAAAAATTATATACAAGGTGACGGAAAAGAGGGGGAAAAAAAACACAAGAAAGAACGCAGAGAATTACAGTTCAAAGTGTGGGACACAACAAGTGAGGACCAAGATCAGGCAGTAAGATGGACAAGGGAATGAGACGACATGTGAGAACAGAATGAACAACGTATGGCGCCAGTTTTTAATTACGAATTCTGCTGAAGGGCGTTGCCTCTGCTTGCACTTAATGAATTCCGTTACCACGAACAAGCCATTAGTCACACGGTAGCAGCATCTGTCGATAGTAGAGCTATGCACAAAAAAGACACAGAAGAATAAAGGTGAGCAAAGAGCAAGTCACGTTACTGTGGAAATATATCATGGCAAAGCTAAAAATGTGAGGTAAAACATTCGAGTTTTAATATGCAGAAGTTCAGTAGACACACTATGCTAACAGCTAAAAATACACGCAGTTAAAAAAGAAAAATACAGTGGTGTGCATTTAATATATTTGAAGTTATCTTGTACAAAAATATAATTATACCTATTGTTTTATTGGTGTGAAAGTCATGAAACTCACTCTAAGGAGAGAAAAGAGTGAGGGAGCTTCGGAAACAAAAGAAAATGTTTGAAATCTCAGTTTTTGTGGGACGTGTTTGTGCGTCACCGGGCGGTAGGAACCCGACAGTTCGAGATGAACTTGGCGGCCTTGTCTTCAGGGTCTAAATGTCCACGTCGACAGTCGAAGATAAGACATCGTCCAAGTCAAATTCATCCTAACGAAACACAGCGTCGTTAGAATTGTTATCATGATCTCCTCCCACCTTTAATTTTCACGACTGAATTCTCGTAGCCATATTTTCTTACTTAACAACGGCACATCTGGCAGTAACTTCATGCCCTGCGACGAATATTCAAGATACAACTTTTTACGGCGTAGTCATGTTGAAGAGCATTTCCTAAGGTACTAACATAAATATTTACTGTTACATTCACCAATATTTTGTAGTGCAGAACCACGACTGAGATAAATTTGCAACATGCAGCGTCTTCTATTGCATAATTCAGCCTACAGGGGTGTTTTATTGAAACAGCACAATCCAGAACATCTCACAATAAGTTGAAGAATGTATTTTATAAATGTTAAAATCTGTACGATTTCCGTTTGATTTAATATGAATTTTAAAATCCGAAGCATGTACGAAACATTACTGCAAATCACAACTCGCTTTACATGCAATATTGGTAAAGGAGTTGTTATATAAATTGCATATTGTTATCCTTGGTAAAAATTGTAATAACTTTAGCCTTAGATCGAAGGCACATTTTTTCCCCAGATTATTAAAATTCCATTCTTAGCACTCCACCGAACTGTGGAACAAAGACTGGCACTGTAAACGCAAAACATTTACTTAATTCGTCTAACACCTACGCTCGTCCAGACTGGACCTGGGGTCCATCCAGCTTCATGAACAATGGATACCGCGTCTCCTTCCCGGGATAAAGCGGCCTGGGCGTGGCGTTAAACACCAGTCCCCCATCTAGTGCCGAGGGTAAAAAAAAGGTAGACCTGTACCTTCACTCCCCCTCCGGGTCTTCATAGCCAGTTACAGGGCGAAATTTACTTTTTCATTACCTACGCTATACAAACTTAACAATTGCTATGTCGTTAAATAAAACATATCCATACTCCCTCAGCGCACTCCCGGAACGAACCAACCGGAAAACCAAACATGGACTGCAGTCTCTTCCTAGTTTAAATCATTCCTGCATAGGCGGCGCATAGCTTGGAATTACAAAAAGGCTTAAAACCTGTAACTGCGTAAATTATTAGGCTCTAAGGTTTGATCGTCTTTGCTGAAGGTCTTGATTAGGTTACTGTCCAGCAGTTATACTGTGATAAGAAAAAGTGTGGTTGGATGCGTATCTGGGGGTTGGGGGTTGAACACATGAAGGCCGGGATAGCATAATTCACTGCGAATGCTGGGTGGGAGATCATTTTGGTATGAGGAGTCTGTATTGAACAGAAGGGCCATGCTACTATCACGCAGAATATCGCCTTTGTCTTCATGTAGGGAGACTCGACTGGCAGTCAGAAATTCTGCTCGCCTTCAGTAAAACTACCTTAACTAGGCCCAAATTCCTGAAGTAGCGATTCTCCTATCAGCTAATTTTCTAAATTTTTGATTGGCGCTTTCAAACAGTTAGTGAAAAATAGGAAGCGGAACCTTTTGGAATGCATTTTATTTTATATTGTGGTTATTTAGGTCAGTGCACAGAACTGCAAACTACGCGAACATTTATTTCCATAGCAACTTTCTCTTCAAACATTACGTTAATTAAAAGGAATGCGTGCAGCTGCGATTATTTGGTGTAATCAAGATTAACTGTCATGTTGAATTCCCATCTGTGCGGTACGAGACTCAAATCCCGCGTGATGGATTCCAACTCTCTGCACCTACATCACCAGGTTGCCTGATGCCAAATTCATGTAATTAACACCCAGACTAGTACAACGGGACAAGCTTTGTTCGTAAGTTGATTACGACATGCATCCATCCGACCAGTGTACAGAAATTTATTGAAGGTTCAGATATTGAATTTATGATAAAATCTCGTTGAAGTATAGCAATGGATTGTCAATAACCAACTACGAATTTGTAATGTCTCAATTACAGGTTTACAGAATTGGGCCCTAATTGTTAAACGTGAATCGTTCAAATCGAGTTGGTTTATGCTTTAATATGTACCTTATTAATCACACTTTGAACTCACACCGAACAGGTTATCCAAAGAATAAGTATGAACAATTTTTCAGTTCCACGTTTTATTTTTTGAAATTACGTTAAAAAGAAATTAGTGATGGTAATATGACACTAGGCTTTATAATAAAAATAGTAATATTTTATTTTAATTATGTTAATTTAAAACAGCTTTAGTCTGAAAAGTTTTGTTGTGCATTTCCATTATTACAGTGTAAATACTATTTTACTGCACGAAGAATCGTTAAACCTATAACGAAAATACAAGCTGAGACATTTAAAAACGTCCGAATGAATCTCAACCCTTGATATTTCTCTTCAAAACGACGGTTATGATCAATTTAAAGATGTCTACAAACGCAGAGAGTGGATTTCAAGGTGCATCAGAAGTTAACTTGCAAATTCGAATATACTTGGAAATATAATGTGAAAAGCGGTTGTTACAATTTAAAGTGAAAAGCCAAAGAATGTAATATGCAACAATAAATATACAATCTGTCAATACACAACGCTTTATTACAGTTATCATTAATAACTACATGTTTCAGCTGTACAAGGCAACCATCATCAGGACCTATATTTCAGAAACGTAAAAGAAGTAAACTACATAGCTGTAATCACGTACCTAAAATTAAAAACTTATGACCCCGATCTCGTCCTTATATGAAATATTCGTAAACGTTAGCGTGAAAAACAATTTTACAATATAAAAAAGTATTGCAAATTATAGATTAGGATATGCAAACTTCAAAATTTCCTTAAACGAAAGTTAAAATTAAATTAAAATTAATTCTTCCGTAAAATATCACGGTTTGAACTGTTGATTGGTAGGTCATACGTGGGTGGTTAAAATATATGAAAGTGGTGAGCCGTTCGTCTTTTAGACATTTAATAGTGTTAGTAATATCTCTAATAAAAATAGTACAGTATGTAAAAATCTTACAAGATGATATTAATTTTTGGTAAGAGTTAACATATATCTGTCATCGAACTTGCAATACAATGCGATATTCACAATATGTGGACTCAAACACTGCACATATATCAAAATAAGTGATTCGCTATGAACTACAGCTTGCTCAAACCACGACATAAGAATATTCGGATTATATACCCTTCCGTGTCCAGTCGTTATGGACTAATGCAGACGTGTGTGAGGTGGCTGAAGGCAGAACAGGTAAGGAAAATGATGGGGCAGCAGGTTATGGGGTGGGAAAGGGGGTGATGGAAAGAGGAAATTGTATAGGCTGTGTCAGTGTCATCTCTTATTGATTATAATTTGGAATTTTTTAGAACAAGGTACGTTTGTAGTTAAGTTGCCATTTGTTGCTTCATTATAAATATAAAATCTTTCCATGGTATCTACATAGATAACTTTTTGTTGATCTATATATATATATATATTTTCTCCACGGGTCCAAATCTGTGAACATTTTCATGTACATATTCTGCAAATTTTTAAGAAGTGTTATTATTCATGAAAGATAGGTGGTGTATATTCTAACATCCCTAACCTTCAGCTTAGTAGGGACATTACACCTGTTGGGTTCCCCGTCAGAGACAAAGAATTACACGATTGATGTATTCATTCCTGAAATATTTGAATGTACTTTACTCTACAGAAGATTCACAGAAACACCAATAGAAGGCGTTGATTGGGTTGTTACTATCTTACGTTACATTTTATGGAAATTCTTTCAGTTGATTGCTTATTGAAGTCCTGTGATTCTCAGTCTCAATGATGGAAATTTATTATTTCATTTTATTATAATTTTAGATCGGGTAGTGTAAATACCATTTATATTTAGCGGTATTGACAATGTACTTCTTGCATGTGAAGTTTACGATCTTGGTTCTTTTAGATTGCCAACTTGTTCATAAGATTGTTCTGAGTTTCCACACCTTCACGCTTTCAGAGGAACGCTGTGCGCGACTTCTGGTGAAGAACCTGGGTAGGGGTATGCCTGATAACGTCGTCAGAGAGGAGCTGGAATCCCTGACCATCCGTGTTCAGGGAGTCACACAGCTGCGATCCGGCTGTCGCGATCCGGACCCCGCCAAGGACCACCCTCCCACCCCCACTTCAATTTGTCAGTGGCACAAGGGCCTGGGGTGTCAAAAGTGCGATCGCTCACCGAACTCTGCGACTTGCGAGTGTAGGTGGAATCGTATGTGGCTCCAAAAAGCCCGCTGCAATGCAAGCGCTGCCAGCGCTTCGGCCAAACGCAGCGTAACTGCGGATACGCACCTCGGGGCGTCGCTTGTGGGGGCTCCCACCTCTCCGGTGAATGCTCTACCCCGCGGGAGCAGCCTCAGTGCTGTTGCTGCCGAGGAAACCACATAGCGAAATACCGTGGCTGTGTGATGTAGAAGGAGGCAATGGCGGCTCTTACAAACAAGCACCAGAACTCAGCTGAAAGACAGTCGCCACAGACCAACCTGCCGCTCCTAAAGTTAAGTAGGCCGGTCCCTCTGCCGAGCAGATGGACCTGGGCGAGGGGTGGTGCCGCGTCGTCCGAGAAGAGCGTGTAGTCAAGGCTACATGACTTCACCCAACAACCCACATCCTAATCCCCCTCCTCATCCGGTCACGGAGGCACTCGAGAAGCCTATAGTGACAGCCACCAGGGAGAAGGCCAGGCCTCAAAAACCTGAGCACAAATCCACAGCAGCCCCTAAAGGGGCTTCTAGGAATTCTAAGAAGAAAACAGCCGCGAGTGTCAAAACCGCGGCCGCCACACTCACAACACCCAGCCTGGTGGTCCCCACCCAAAGTCCAACCTCCCCACTCAAGGAAATCTCAGATCTCTTCGATCACCTTCCCCTCCATGCATGTGAGGAGCTGAATCGTCTGCTCCTCACGTCCATCTCTTCCCTCCCCGCAGGGGCAGCTCGTCCTCGCTGTGTCCTGAAGACCGTCTTCTTTTTGTAGCCGAATATGGCAGCGTAAAGCCCTGCTCTTCGCCTGCTGGAATGCGGATGGAGTGCGCGGCAGGAAGCTTGAATTGGAGCATTTTCTCAGCCAGCAAGGTGTCGATATTTGTCTCTTAATTGAGACATTCTTTAACCCTGGGCAAGCATTCCGGCTTGCCAATTATATCTGCCACGGCACAGAGAGTCCACCGTGGTATAGTCCACCACTCAATGCCCGTTCCGGTCCTGACCCACTTGGAGGCTACTGCCTTCCAAGTCACATTGGTCGGAAAACTGGTGTTAATCCTTGCGACTTACTTATCGCATACCCGCCAACTGATCTGAGCGGGCCTAACCGCCTCTTTCGGCAGGCGATTGCCGGTCTTGATGGCTGGAGACCTCAACGCCAAACACGTGGATTGGAACTCGCGGCTGAACACGAGACGGAGGAAACCCTTACGTGATTATGCCGATGAGAACTCCTGTCTGATCTTTGAACCGGACTCCCCAACCACAAACCCATACAACCCCTCGGTTACTCCCGATGTCCTGGACATCGTGATAACCAAAAACCTCTCATTCCCGGTGTATCTGACTTCGTGCTCCGCACTAAGCTCGAACCACGTCCCGGTTCTCATTGACACTTCGTGTCGCTCATTCTTTCACCACCCATCGTATCGCCCTGACTTCAGGCACACTGAATGGGCCAACTTCCAAACTCACTTGGAAGAATTATTTCCGTTCGATCGGAATTGCACAACGAGGTTGCAATCGATATACAGGGTGTAACAGGAGGAACGAACCAGACTTCGGGAGAGTGTTCCTTATGTTAAACTATACCGAAAACCCCAAAACACCTATATCCAAAGTTGAACGGTTTGGGAGATAATGGCCAGTGAAGTTTGAAACTTTGACAGCTGTTACACACTTACTGATTACC
>Ga0123355_10014504_pt1 | contig 12331 bp, 5 predicted proteins | sample TergutEmb28metaG_3_FD_89872 | JGI IMG/M metagenome (GOLD analysis project Ga0123355, IMG submission 89872) | Embiratermes neotenicus P1 segment gut microbial communities from Petit-Saut dam, French Guiana - Emb289 P1 | ecosystem: Host-associated > Arthropoda: Insects > Digestive system > Gut ...
ACACAACGCTTGATTAAGCTGGTGTAATTTAACACGCCTGAATTAAGTTTTGAGTTACATTTACATTAAAATAATTGTTATTCTTCTGTGTGACAAGAAACTGTCTCTCTCCCTGACTTTTCCCCCTCCCCCTTAGAGACATTAACATATATATAACATCCCTCTTCCAATTAAAAATCTCTTCTTTTATATAAAGATTTCTACACATGAACGTCATTAAATCTGTAACAATCTGCTAGTCGAAACCATAACTTCAAAGTGAAGCTGTGGTGAAGGAATTCCGCCCCATAGCGAGTTTTTTCTTTGTCCCCATGTATCTGGGGACTCGGACCATTGCTTCGGCCATCGACACGAAGAAGTCGAGGACTACACCAACCGCCATGGTCCAATGGGCGCTGTCCAGAACACTTTCCCTGCTTGGGGTCGCCATTTTGGTGCACCTTATTGTTATGACTTCAGTAGCTGAGAAAGGTAAGATTCAAATTCGACTTTCATTCCATACCATAGTGAACTTATGAGTTTTTCTTAAAAGAGGATTAGAGAGCGTGTTTAGAAGTAAACAATTAGCAAGCACATGGCTACGAAATTTAATTAATGCTAAATTGGATTAGTTCTGTGCAAGACGTTCCGTTTGTGTTCTACAGACAAACGTGAGAAATATCAAGCTGATGTTGCTTCTAGGAAGTACATTCCGATAGTTGAAACTGTTATAATAACGTTCTCTGAGTCCTCACGCCTTCAACCGTGATGATGGAAGCATAAAATGTTTGCACTTAAGCTTTCTCGGCGCCTATAAAATTATAAATATTGAAACAATCACAGGCTGAGAATAAAAAGTGACTTAAACACTGCGCATATGAGTAAATTTCAGTCACGTGATACATTGGGGCTCCGTAAATTATAGTATTCTTCTTCCAATTATTTAAACATCACAGGATGTGAATTTTGTGAATTTACGCCAAGAAACTTTGTTGCAGGAATCAGATCCATCACAGACGATAAACATTTGTGTTTCAGCATATGACAAGTTACGCCATATTCGTTGCACCATTCTGGTACATTACACTTCCTCTTGCGTGGATGTTATGCCTATTAACGTTTAACAGCCAAGAACAATTTAAACATATCTCAATAATATTTATTGCTCATTACTTGAAAGCATACATTTGAATAGAATATTATAAAATTTTATTTCAATCTCATATCATATATTTCAGTACTGTACTCATGCACTGAAAATATGACGTAAGTTCTGTCTTGATTCATTCCTTAAAACCAACAGTAATTCACGGGACCAGACGTGAGACAAATTAATGCTTAATGCTTCACTTTTAAATTCAATTTATTAAAATACAGTTTTCATGAGACATGACACGAAATACGATCATTTCAGTTACTGAGTAGTGGCAGGTTTTACCAGTTAATATTTTCTGTAATTTAGTCGGTAACGGAATAATCTGTAAAGAGTCCTTATTCAAGACAATTGTGATTACAACTTTAACTGCTTTATTATAAAGAACCGAAAATTCTGGGTGAACCCATCCAGCACAGCGTACATATCATGTTCATAAAAAACAACTAAATATATAAAACAAAGTCGGCCTAGCTTTGCAGTTGTTAAAACTGCTAACTTTTAGGAAGGTCTGCAGGTCATTTCTCGGTTAAGAGATTTGATATCCTGACTGTTATTTGTAGCTCTACTTCAGGTGTTGAGGCAAGTGATTTTACGTTACCATAAGAAACCATATCTACCTCTTGTCATATACATACGTACATACATACATACATAATACATACATACATACACACGTACACACATACATACATAATACATACACACATAATACATACATACATACACACGTACACACATACATACATAATACATACACACATAATACATACATACATACACACACACGTACGTACATACATGCATACATACGTACATACATACATCCGTAAGTACGTACGTATGTACAATCAATGGATTCATAAGCGTGGCATAAAGACAGTAGGTTGTGGAATGAATCATAAATACACAAAATATACAAATTTACAGTTTAAAATGCTACGAACCTTTTACAAAAATATTATACATAATTTTTACGCATAAAATTAATCTCCGCAGGAAAGGTGTGTGTGTGTGTGTGTGTGTGTGTGTGGGTACTTTTTTAAGGTTTGTTTAAATTTATCTACTTTCTCTTCAGCATATCTAATTGTTGTGTAATTTATAGACGAAGTTGTGAAATCTTAGCAGCAAAACAAAATAAATCGATAAAACCTTAAGCAATAAACACAGAAATGAAGAAGGAAATATAGCATATTTTGCACAATTGAGATTTATGAATCGACAAGAAATTGTGTTGTATTTATATTGACAGGACTGATTAACGACACTTTTATGTGCTTTACTGATAACAATATCAGTATCATTATCCGCCACAGGATCATTTCTGAATGTGAGAAAATTTGTTACTATTATTACAGCTTTATAATCAGATGAGTGCTGTCATCTTTTAAGTCTAAACGGAAGCTTGGGGTAAGAGTAGATATTTTGATATAACAATTGTGAGCACAGAATTTATAGCCGAATCGTCTTATTTTGCGATAATCATAAGAAACTTATAACTACATAAACTCGGTGCGCAATATTCATAGTTTATAAAATAACCACTATACATTTAAAGTGAACTAAAACATATGGTATAAAAGCAAGTAATCCCTGTCCAGGCCTGGATATGCCCTGAGGATTTCAGGAGGTTGAGGCACATGAAAGTATTAAGGCTGCCAGCCTTACACACCTGCCGCCTTTACCCTTAGGAAATATTTCTGGTAACCATTTCGTTTAGAAGCTGTGTCAACCCCAGGGCGAAGGACAACATCGGGACTCGAAGCCGCGATCTTCCGGCTAGTAGCGCAGTGTCTTAACTACCTACGCCACCGGGACCCCAATATATGGTACACATTAACGTTGTAATTGTTACAGTGTACACATTTCCAAATATATTAATTAAAAAGGTAATAACTATTTAAAGTAGAGATCCTACGTATTCAGACGGAAAGTTAGATATACAAGTTATGATAGTTAGAATGATGGCAGGGACAGTCAGCTACAAAGGAAATATCAATTTCAAATTCAGAGAGGATTATACATGCCTAATATCCATTTACTGCAATCAGAACTCGTGCTTTCGTTCCTGTAATGTGTGGTAGGTTATACATTATTTAAATGTCATCAGAATTTAGGGTTATCTACTGTTGCTAAAATTCTTATAAACCTACATAGCAAGACAAGGCTTAAAATCAAACTCCAGAAATATGAGGACTATAAAATCGGGTATAGAACTGCTCGGTCACTTATTTAAACATCAGCCGTAAAATTAAAGTAACGACTTTGAAAACATTCTGGTCTCAGAGGTGGTGTAGAAACATGTGTGGTGTGGTGTGTGGTGTGGTGCGGACAAAAATTACTAAAATTTTTTACACCTAAAATGAATAGGCTACGCGAGCTCAGTATTCCTAAAGAATTACAAGGACGTCAGGTACGCTACATCAAACACAAACTTAGGACGTAAGATTTGAGGTTCCTATGACGACAATAAAGCCTATTTTCGTAACGGTGTGGCGCTGGTTATTCTGACCCTACGCACCAGTGTCCCGAAGCTCTGACACCTCGGTGCCGTTATAAAGGGATTTATTTAGTATCGCACCAACAGACACTTTGTTGGGCAGATCCATATGGCCACTACATAGGTATGCATCAAAAGAAAAGTAATTTTTGCCTTATGGAGATAAGAAACAGCTCGTAGTTTCTACAACAATATGAAGGTGTGGGGGTGTCCATGGATACTTTGTAAGGTACTTTGGGAGTCGGAACCTAGACGGTGATAATGAATAGCTTAACCCCTGAAAACACGAGACAATTTACAGCGTAGATTTCCGTTGCATAAACGCCATTATATTCATGGCTGCGATTTGAGAAAACCGGGTGTTTATAACGGTCGAACTTGAACACGTCAGGTTATTCAAGCGTGTGGGCTGGATATGAGGAATCGCGTAAATTGAAAACAGTAGGCAAGGGCAGCTGTTTCGAGTATGAGGTGAGTTAAAAGTCTTGGGTTCAACTCTTATAAGCCAGAGTGATATCAGATAATACTCGTATATTAGGAATACAGGGACAGGTGAATATGAAACCGATGTATCGGTTAAGAGGCGGGATTGTTAAATTCTTATGTATTTCGATGGCTGGCTCGGAGTGAACAGAATACGATCACGTAAATTAGAAAATTAGTCTATCATAGGCATTAAAGTAAAATGTTTATAAGTAATATTTTAGGTGTAACTAAAAAGTTTAGTTACATAATTTATAATTTGGTATAATGTGATCTAAAAAAGGAGCATCCATGAAGATTAATCAAGCCAGATATTGGCCGAATGAGATGACAGATCGAAGTTTGTGGACCAATGAGAGGTGTTCTTGAGATCTTAATAGTCGCTCTAATAATCGAAACTTCCTTGTGTTTTATGGACCCAAAAGGTTCATTTTACGAGATTATTAGAATAAGGTACCCACACTTTATCCAGTACACATCCGTAAGTATTATGATATCGATGTGTTATCCGTAAGTATATTGTAAGTTAACTTTGAAACAAGGAGTTTCTGTATTTTTTAAAATTTATAACAACAGTTTTTAACCTTTTGGCGCCGGAATTATTTTTTTAATTTTAGCACATCCTGTATATAAAATGTGAATAATGCAGGAACCAAATACGTTCGATTTATGAAACAAACTGCATTTTGAAGAGGAAAAAAAGGAGCGTATATACCGTGTTTAAACTATTCAGTACCTGTATTTGTTGAATAAATATATAAAATGCAACATTTAGAGGTTAGCGGTGCGGTACGACCACTATAGTCGTCGTTAGGCGTCAAAAGGTTAAGGGTACGTCGGAAGCTCGAAAATTAAAGACATCAGCTACTCTAAAAATCCCTTAAATTAAGGCGCCTAAACGACGCGTTTCATAAATCTTCGAAAAATATAAATTTTTGTCGACGCGGTACATTTGTAAAGTATAAAAAAACATAAAATGGCAATTTCACGCTTGTGTATTTTACTTAGATTTCAATTTTCTGACGACAGCCCATAATTAATGCAATATAAAAATATGAAATTTGTTCTGAAGATAGGTTACAAAATAGTACATAATACGCAAGACTTATACAGTATTACATAAAGGTTAACAAAGGCAAAAACAGCAAAATTTAGAAATTGTTGATGTTATAATGCACAGATTTAAAGTAGAAAGAATCTGTATCTCAGTAATAGGTTAATCACGTGTAACATAGCTATAGACATAGCAACAACGGTATCTTTATTTTTGTTTTCGACTGCAGGTTCTGCAGAAGGGGCGAGCAAAGTTTGACAAACTTTGTTGGCAACTCTTTGTAACACTTCTCTCTTCAAAATGTTTCTGACCGTAAGGTTACGCGACTCCAACGATGTATGGAATTCTTATCAGAAATATTTGAATCACATCAAAACCTGGATAATTCTACAAATTTCAGTCCAAATCCAAGCTCACCTGTAGGGTTTTGGTAAATTTATGCAAATTCAAACGTATATAAACGAACGCACTAACGATATTTGAACAATTCTACGAGTTTATACTCATGCACACTCCATTACATCACTGAAGACTGGTCAGATACAGAATTTATGCAACAATGAATGCGATTAAATGACATCATGCCTTTAGCTCTTATTTTCTATGGGTGAAAAATGTTTATCCACTTTACTAGATCGAGCGAGTTTGAGAACGGGATTCCAAGGAAAACATCCGAACCCAAGAGACCGAAAGAACTAGGAGGTAGGAAAAAACTGCAAATTGAGAATCTTGTAATTATTAATCCTCGCCAGATATTAGGGGGTGATCACATTTATGAAGATAAGACGGGCTGTCATATATAGGAAGGAAGAGAAATGCATACAAATTTTGTCAGAGGAATCTGAGGGAAACAGACTTCATGGAAATAAGTTATGCGCGATATTAAAAATTTCTTACAGAACAGGGTGGGAGGTAGCCAACGGGAGTTATTTATTCGGAATTCGGAATATTGAAACGATTTTCTTAACACCAAAATGAAACTCTGGATTCCATAGAATTCGTAAATTTCTTAAACGTTCGGGAACTAGTAGCTTCTCAAGAAGGAATATTTGTATTCTTTATACTGAAGCAACGGAAATAAATCCGAACGATGGTGCGGATGACAGCGCTCAAAGATTCCACTTTCTGCCCTCTGTTGTCATTACCTTCTGCCCCTACTTTGCAGTACAAACCAGCCCAAAGCCTCTACAACAGTCACTCCAGTGGCCGTAACTAATTCGTATGTTTCATTCCCTTCCGCTCGACGTTGTTAACAGTGTTGCCCTTCTAGCTGTCCGCTCGCATATCGAGCAGCTGTAACATTTCGGTACAGAACAGCTGCTAATATGGAAGTATTGATATGGAAGATTAATCTTAAACATCACAAGTGAGGTTGGACATATTGGAAATATCTGGTATCAGAAGACATGACAATTGGAATATTTACAGCTTGGATATGTTTTAAACAGATATTTTAGGGAAATTTGAAGTGTTGTTGATATAAAGTGTACATAAAATGCAAGGGGGAAAAAAAAGAATGCAATTCGTGTGAATCGCAACACAGTGCACAGAATTTTCATTGGAACATTCTCATTTATTAATCAGACAGTACATTGTCTGTTACCTGCATTATAGTCTTTGTGTCTAAGACGTTGTGTAGTCTCATAAAAACTACTTTCCGAAGTAACCTACTAGAACATGGAACATTTCCAACGAACCGCCTGTAGCTCTGTTATCGAATTTCAACCTATAACATCGCCGAAGACCATAATCTTAAAGCTCACAGACATGAAAGCATTATTTCTCAGTTCTTTGTTGTGTTTATGTGCGAAGAAATTTTCAGACGTTTCTTGCTAGCAGTTTTTCAATTTAAAGCTGTGAATTACACGAAATGGCTAAACAGGGTAACTTATCATGGAAAGGGGACAGATTGACGCAATCTTTGCTTGTACACATATCACACACGCACGCACGCACGCACGCACGAACACGCACTGTATTTTACAGTTAACTAAAAAAATTATGCAAGTAGTTTAACTGTAGTCATCCCGTTGTGTTTTTAATTATCAAAGAATATACAAATTTCAGTCAAACACAACATTTAATAGTGCTATTGCAGCGACATGTTTCGACTCGTACGAGTCATCATCAGAATATTCTTTGAACCATGTTTAAGGTATACAATTAACAGTGGGCTGCACATTTTGGGATCCCAAAAGTTTACATAGTACTGGACTACTGACAATTAAAGTTTTTGCGAGTCAAGCTAAGTCCGTCAATCTATACAAGAACCTAAGAAAAAAAGTAGTAAAATATTGTCCCAACATAATATTTTAATAAAGAGTGTTTTAAAAAGAAGGTGATCCCAAAATATGCCCATATAAAAATAACAGTAGTCCAATACCATGTAAACTTTTGGGATCCCAAAATGTGCACTGTTAATTGTACACCTTAAACATGATTCAAAATATAGTCTGATGATGACTCGTAGGAGCCGAAACATGTCGCTCTAATAACACTATTAAATGTTGTGTTTGAATAAAATTTGTATATTTTTTTATAATTGTGCAAGTAGGGACTTCAGAAGAAATTTATTAAACTATGAGCGATATTTTATGGCCACACAGAAAGTAGTACATTGTGGGAAACTGAAATTTATAGCGGGATACATTTTTACCATCGAAGTGAGTAATACAAACACTGTAATGTGTAATAATAATAATATAACGCCTCAACATGTGTAGTGCTAAATACGAGTATAAAGAAACTGCTTATGTAGTGATAACAAATGTGTAGTGGTAAAAGCAGGTCCTCGAACTCACTAAAAAATAAATATTTTCCGTCAAATATTAAAAATCACCTGAAAAGTTCTGAAATTTGCTTGTGGTGTTGCAAAGCACGATTTTGGTTTTAAAATGTCCATTTACTTGATGGATAACAAATAAATATATCAATCAATACATACAAATAATGAAATACAATTCATGATAAGCATTCAAATCCTACACGTTTCGACACCGGGCTGCCATCCTCAGAGAGTATTCTAGAACAAAGGAATACAAGTGCAACAGGCTAAACTAGGTATTGTATCGCCTTCAATGGAATGGTTAAAATGTTATAATTCTAGAGTAAAATAAGTTAACAAGTATAAAATTATACTGTGCACTACTACACTGTATTATATACTGCACCGCCAGCCACGGTGCACTTCACCTTCCCTAGCTGGACGAGATCTTTTTTTAACACGAAGATCGAGACAGCTGTTTGTAAACATACTGCAGACAGAATATAAGCGCCTGCGGGTTTGTACTTGAAGTGGCTCACTATTGCATATTTTTAATGTCACATTATGGGAATTTTATAATTTGGTGCTTGTAATATTTATGTATTTTAGAGTTTTAATATTTTAGTCATTCTAATGAGGTCGATTAATGCTTAGATCACCGTGTTGGACTTGTATTCCTTTTTTATAGAAACCTCCCTGATGATGGCACCCCGGTGTCGAAACACCTAGGAGTTTGGTGCTTGTCATGAAATGTATTTTTTGTTAAGGGCATTTGGTGGTTGATAAACTGATTATAAGAAAATGTACGGTATGAATACCGTAAAAATCATAAAGAAATTCATCACGTACTTGCCATTAACATCACACTTATGTAAGTTGGAGACGGAAGAATGGCAGCTTCAAAAAGATGCTGATTGATTCGCTCCATAGGGCTACTTTCTATAGCCTCAGCATAACTGTGACGAAGTAATCAAGAAAAGCTGGTACCTGGACTGAGACTCTATCCGTGCAGTAGAATGACTGAACTGAACGGAACTATGACATACCATGTTTCAGTCAGGAGAGCTGACGTCATCCGGATAAGAAAAGCGTTTTTTCTGCATTGACATACAAATACAGAGGATGACTGTTATAACCCATTTTTCTGTAATAAATCCGCCCCCTTTTCGAGTTCATGATTAGACCCTATATACCGCCGAGAAGATGGTATGAAACCTTAATGGGCTACATGGCCTAATTACGTGACACAGCGTGGTTCATACGGGGGAGGGGGTTGTTAAATGTATATCGAGGTAGAGAAGTACCATTTTCAGCTTCCAAACCCAAGCCACAGTATTACTATCAGCATATGGTCGCGACGGCTCATTCACAGTCATGGCAAGGGAAGAATTGTTTCAGATACTGTAGATGTACTCTTGCAAACATGACAAACTATGTGGTCTGTGCGTGAGAGACCTCCTGCTCATTTTAACCACGAGCTAAAACAGCCTTTGGACTGTGTCTCGATCAATAGATGAAACGAAACGAAACGGACTGGTTTTGTGGCCTTTGAGACTGCTAATCTCACTCTGCCTACTTTTACCTGCGGCCACCCTTACCGTAGTAGTTACGTGCGCTCTAGACAGCATACGTAAAGAGTTCTGACGTTTAACTAAAGCCACTGCGACAACATGACACACACACACCAGTCATTTATCAGCGTGTCACGAATTCTTGACATCACGGAATTCAGTATTCCACTGAAACTAAAGGACGTATCTAGCCTCATCTTAATTTCTAACGCTTCTCGTTCTTACTAAGACAGCTAAAGCTATTATATCTCTCATAGGAACCAGAATATGATCCTGACGGGTCAGTTTATATTACGGTATGTCCAGTCTTCGAATTTCAGAAGTTCGACTTTAGGACTTTATAAAATGTCACCCCTAATACGCCTTCTTACGCCAAATTTGTACTTTCTTACACAGCTGACAAACGAACATTTCGAGCTATCGCCAGTGGCGCAAGCTGTCAGCCAAGCCAAAACTCAATCTCTGTGCGGTCCCGACAATCACTAGCCTATCTGTTTTCATACAGTAGTGTTTATTCGTTCCTGCAATAATTTTTTTCAAACATCATATCACACCACGCCCACAGAGTAATGTGTTCCTTCCACCTACCCTATCACACATGCCCCTGCATTTCCATAGTGTCTAGAAGGGTAAAACTGAATTCGTAACTGCATATTGTGTGTCTTAAATGCCAGCAAAATTAGTGAAATATATAGAAACTGAGGCAAGAAATAGCTTTAGACAATTTATTTGTACTGTCTACATATTGTAAACCAAACGTCAACTTTGATGGGAATAGGAATAGGACCCTGTCTTATACCATATAAGTCTATGCCTTGATTTTCGTACGTTGTGAATTTCGTAAGCTTTTTCAGAAACGATTTACTTAAGAAAGTCGGGGACTTCCTGTTTTTAAGAATAGTCCTGCATACGCTTGAACATATATGAGCCTTACAAATACGTGTAGATGCCTCTCATATTATTTGGATGTATTGCTTGTGTGATTCTCTACTTCTTTGACATATACCACACATATATCAATTTCCGAATTCCCTGACAAAACGTGACGTAAATATAGAACCTAAAGGAGTACCTAGACGAGAACCTCATCTACCATAATTCAGGACTAATTATGAATTTATATGCTATAGAACAATTAGGATCATACCTCTTTCATATCTAAATTAACCTACAAATGCAGAGCACATATTTCCCCACTATTACAATTGTGCCAACCAAACACAGCAAATCCCTATTCCACTCGAATATAGGCCGGAATGTCGTTTATTTTATGAGTTCGTCCTTTTCCTGTTAACGAATTCCAGGATGCCACGAAATGTGATACAAAGGATTCTTCTGTAATCTCTCTTTTCGCCGTTCATGATAACCATGTTATTACATGTCGTGTCAAAATGCTCAGTTAATTTACTGACATCCTGTCAACTGCGAATTCTTGCTACTACGTTAGTTCCTATTCTCGTTAATTTCAGTAACGCACAGTTCACGGTCATCTGTCCAAAAGCGAAACGTAACGTGATCTATACACATTTAGGGAAATTAACACGCATTTTGAAGGTCTTGCGCTGTTATGGAAGTAACACTGTCGCTGCAAGATCGATAATCTACATTGACTATAAGTTATACTTGTTTGCATGTTCTGAACACAGTATAAGCTATTTTAGCATTATAAAGTATCCGAAAGAACGCAAGTGTGGCAGCTAACTTTGTCCTTCAAACTGTTTGTCCTTCGTCCATCCATTAGTCCGTCCTTGAAGTGTTCCATTTTCTGACATCAATACTAACTACCAGCAATGCGAACAAAGGTGGAGGTTGTAACTGTTCAACATGCTTTATAAAAAATACCAATATTGCGGCTATGCGACCGTTTGAATTGGTTGAACCATTAGCACCACATAATTCAGAATTTTATGGGTAAGTGGGAGGAGGGGTTACATTCTTTTAAACACCATCCGGCTTAAAATACTTCAGCGGGCTTGCGCGGGGTCATATAATGAAAACCCCGCAGTATGTTCACGAGTTTGAATAGCACGAAAATAATTTATTAAATTGATTTTTTACAAAAATGTAAATTAAGTCTCCAGAAGTCACGCGAAATACTGCAATTTGCTGGAACTGTACATTTCCACAAACAGGGGTCTGACAATTATTAGGTTATGGAACCCCGGTGATTATCTCAACAAAGGATGATTAAAACTTCAGAAAATATAGCATAACATAACTAAGTGCCACTCTCGCTACTGTTCTGCATCACTTCGTATCAATGCGGATTGCCTATTAAGAGACTCCGTCCCCCCCCTCCCCGTCCCCCCGCCCGTCCGTGTGCATATAAGCACGAGAAACGCCGAAAGAATTTATTTTTGTACGGATTTTTGGAGAATTTCATAAAATTTTTTGAACCTTCTTAGTTTACATTTATATTTAGATTGGCCAATTCCAGCGACCACATTTCATGTATATCTAATTACGTTTGAGCGCACAAAATGTGGCATCTCTGCTGGGCACATAGGAATTGATATTTCTGCGTTCCGCCAACTTGCTCTTATCCACATTCTGTTTGCGTGCGCGTTTTTTTTATTAAACTCAATTTTAGATCTGTTGCTAAGATACAAGAAAACAACAAATTGTAGGAATTAACAGATCTCTTTGAGAAATGTGATAGCGTCATAATTATTACGCCATGTACGTATTTCATATTTGTGCTTAATATACGAGGTCTGTTAGAAAAGTATCCGACCGTATTTTGTTATGCGAACACCTGATGGATTATAATCTAGCGCGCTTGCATGAGCCGACCTTGAACCTTAGTGCGCATGCGTGAATTTTTTCC
>Ga0123355_10014505_pt1 | contig 12331 bp, 9 predicted proteins | sample TergutEmb28metaG_3_FD_89872 | JGI IMG/M metagenome (GOLD analysis project Ga0123355, IMG submission 89872) | Embiratermes neotenicus P1 segment gut microbial communities from Petit-Saut dam, French Guiana - Emb289 P1 | ecosystem: Host-associated > Arthropoda: Insects > Digestive system > Gut ...
GCTGGCCCAGGATAGAGACAGGTGGCGGACGCTTGTGAGTGCGGTAATGAACCTTCGGGTTCCGTGAAATGAGGGGAATTTCTTGACTAGCTGCAAACCAGTTAGCTTCTCAAGAAGGACTCTACACCATGGTGTAAGTACGTAAGTAAGTAACAGTGATATTATACATAGGCTGATATCACAATCCAGATGATTGAGACAGATCTGGTCTCTGAAACGGTGGTTTGGTGAGTGAATTCACGCCGCTGTCAGGGCTACAATATCCTACGTTAGCGACTGCATTTCTCGCGTTTCTAAATGATAACAAAGAACAAATAATCCGCGTTTTTACGGTCGCTTTTGTTATCACAATGCCGGCCTATTCTCTTATCTTCAAAACGTGTCGCGTAAGAGTCTTTTTTTTTTTTGAACCTCGTGCAGGAAATTCCAAAAATTTTACATTCTTGTGGAATCAGAAGTTTCAATAACGTGTTAACAAAAGTCAGTTGCTTGAACATATTCCGAGCCGCATTAATTCAATTAACTCACTGATGCCCTATCCCCTCAATCACTTCTAATATTATCCTTCCTTACAACACTTCTCTCACGTTGTTTTTCTCCTCATTGTCTACAACTGATACGCTGAAGGCACTTACTGACCCAAGCATACATAAATTTAAGAAGGATTACAAACCAAGAACTCAGAAAACGGTCAGAACCGTGATTTCGATGAAGATTCCCACACTATTTTGAACAAATGGATGCTTCATTTCTGTCAGGTACCAAATACACATAGGGTTCATGATGTAAGGCAGACTGGAATACACAGGGGCGAGTCGCTATACTTCATCCTAGAGCTTCTGGGGTTAAGACTGCTATTTAAAAGTTTCAAATACATACTGTAAGACACGGGACAAATTCTGACACAGTAAACCCAAACCAGAGGTGAAACGTTGGGTTATAAAATCAGTAAATTCAGTAGTTTTATTTTAAACAAACAAGGCTTGCCTCAAGAGTGAAATGAATTTATATTGTACCTATTTATGGAGAGGGTTATAGGACAGTCTGTATTAATTATCGAGTCATGTAACTGCTATGAAATACATTTAACGTTTTACAAACATTCTTCTACCAAAATTATTTCCATATATAGAAAAATGATTGCCCACTAACAGTATACATGTAAACGTAATAGACCCTCTTGTGATCGCACACTCAGCATTCGCAACGTACATAAACAGTATGAATAGTGTGAAGCTATGCATCAGATATGTAGGGTCTTCAGAGAAGGCTATTATAGGAATACAATTGAAATTCCATATCATAATTGCAATGAGTACCATTAATATAGCTTGCTTAATTGTAATGTACCTAATTTAAACCTAAACCCGGATAGGTAAATATTTGTCTGACACTTCTGGACAGAATGATTTGATACAATGTGAAGCTTTATTGCCTTGGTCATTCCGCTCTTCTGCAGAATATGCAATTTGTACGGTCCAAGAAAACATGAAGGAAATGAAATTAATTCAGACATATCAAATTCTCGTTTACACACATGATATAAATTTACTAGGCAGAAAATTGTATGCCATAAACAAAGAGTTTTCGTTAATCTGTATTAACCCTTATCCTGCTAACGTGGAGAATATGGTGAGCTCCAAATAATGCCAGCAGATGGCAGATGGGATTTAACTCGGCGTTTAAAGGGTTAAACATAACTGGTGTAAGGTCAAATGCAAAAAAAAATACATTTATATTTCGTTAACAAAAAGTCTAAGTATTCTCTTTAACATCTGCTACTAAGAACTCCTTAACGTATATTCTTTCTTCAAAATACAGTACTAAATTACAAACATATATGAAATAATTCGTAACATTATATTTGTGAGTGTTAATCTTCATGTTTTATTACATGAGACGCGAAAACAAAGGATTGTGAAACGAATAGCAACCCACCAAGTAGCAAGCTTTTGCCAATTTAATTTGCTCTCAACTCCTTCATAATTCGAAATTTGATTTGGCGGTGTTGGCACTTGAATGACTTATTTATTAAAATAATCACTTTGGTCTTGAACGAACTCTAAGTAATCCTGTTTTTACGGTGGATACGACGGTTTTGCGTAACTGCCATGGTCTGTGAGAAAGGATATATATATATATATATCACCCTCTGTCTCTCTCAACCAATTACAAAGTTGTCGCCTGGGGTAAACTTAGTTCCTTAACCTTTGTGTGTGGTTTGATACGGTTCGATCTTAAAATGTCTACTTCATCATCGCTACCACATTATTTAAATTACACTCCTATGTCGGGAACACTCCAAGGTTCCATGATGTCTTATATTAAACTCTGAAAACACATAACAGAATATATTACAATGTTAAACTGGATATATGTATGTGTGTGTGCGTGCGTGCGCGTGCGCACGCGCGCGTGTGTATATATATATATATACATGTATATGAGAAATATTCAATCAGTAAAGTTACTCGGTCATAAAAATTAGATGAAGAGCCGTTTTAGTCTTAAACACAGCTCGTCTATTACAATGAAGGATTTTTTTTATTAAGAACAATTCCCAAACATACTGATGCATTCGTGCCATCTTGAAAAGGCTTTTAAACAATACGTGAGAATACAAACCTGGCTCCCGTTTTCGCAACCACTCACGAAAATTTATTTCCACTTTCTCATAACCGTTGAACCTGCGACCTCTCAAACTGTTGCTTCAGCAGCGCAAATATTATGTCGACAATTGTGACAAATCATCAAGTTAATGCAGCCTCACACAAAGCACGACTGACACAAGTGTTTTCGCCGACATTTCGCTACGCTTCTGGAATCTTCAACCTGTTCTTTTGACCCCTGAAGCAGCAACTGGGATTCCACAACAATGAGTAAGTAAAATGGTTGCAATAATACAGTCAACCAGATGTAACAGTACTAATTTTATTAATAATTTCAACCAGCTCAACATGTTTCGGGCGATAATTTCGCCCATCCTCAGGAGCACTAGACTGTACAGCTTGTGGTTTAAAACACCGGCGATGCTGCCTGCTGGTGACCAGGATGAGGTGGAACCTCTTCGTGGTCACCAGCAGGCAGCAGCGCCGGTGCTTTATACTACAAGCTGTACAGTCTAGTGCTCCTGAGGATGGGCGAAATTATCGCCCGAAACATGTTGAGCCGAATGAAATAGTTAATAAAATTATTATTGTTGCATCTAGTTAGCTGTTTATATTATTGTATCAATGATGCACGGTTACACAAACATCAAAAATGGTTGCAAATGCAAAAGGCCGATAAAGTGTTCCAATATTGCGAAGTATGGGTAAAATATATGGCTGTTCTCGGAGATTGCGTTGTGGTTAGGTGTGCTGGTATACCCTGACAAAGTCTAAAATGAATATCAACCGCTACTACGCTGGGCAATATCATTCTTTTAGGTCTGTCCCTGCCATTAACTCCGCACAAAACCATTACGGGCTACAGGAGTGGACGTAAACATACTACACACGGTTTTTAATATTAGCACGAGATGAAGGTCAGTGTTCAGCTTCACACCTCGCTACTTTACTCACGGGGATACGACATAGATACTCACTGACTAGCAGGCTGGGACTGCCACAGAACCGTCTGGACGATTCAGAGTGGAGAAAAATATCCTGTCTCTGCCGCGAATCGGAAAATGATTCCTCGATAGCCAAACCTACATCTTAGACACCATACCGGCTAAGCTATACCGTCTCCCGGTTCATAAAAACAGCATGGACAGAGAGAACAGGCATTTGCTGCAGCCCGCGCGAGTGCCTTCCAAATTACTTGAAAGGAACAATAACGTCTGCAGTCAAAGCCCTTCGACATATTTTTACATTACTTCAATCTGTCACTGACACAGTTAAAACCATAAATATCAGGAACTCTCATTAGAAAAGTGAGAGTTATTAATTGTTTGTAAATCAAATGTCGGTTTATCTTCTACAATCGTTGCAGTAACACTCTCCCTTAATCGTGTAGAGGTAATATTAATTCTACCAAAGTCAAGTTCAGCGACCAATGGCTTTCCCCGCCTCCTTTTGTTACCCTTTCTTCTTAGGTCTGTTAATCGTCCAACGTTTCTGAAACCTTCTAGTTTATTAGTCGACATTATCTCTGAGGTGAGATTCCATTAAATCCTTCCAAGAAATTCACACTATTTCTGCCAGTGAAACATTCCACAGCAGTATTGTTCTGCACTTCTAATATCTCTTCTACTCTTCTGACCACACAAAGACGTGTATCGTGTAACAGACAATACAGTTAATCTTCTAAAATCAGTAACCATATATATTTCTAATATACTCCATCTAACAACAATAAAAACCTGCGAACCACGGCACACATAAACTTATAATCTATGATCGTTGTCATACAGTAACGGTCAGACGTCCACTTCTTGAAACTCAATTAATCTGACAAGAAAACTAAATATTTTATCAGAACACTTAAAATTTCACCCACCACCAAAAGATAAAATCTGCTGGAAAAGAATATTTTAACTAATTTTGATACGTATTAAATTTGTACTTTCATACTTAATTTTACGAGTAAATAATCGATAGTTACGATGCAGATTTCAATCATGTAACACAAACCAGTGTATACGTAAATCCCTCACATGTTTTTTAACAATTTGTAGGCCTGATGATGACCAACATGATCGAAACATGTAGCCACACCCAGTGCAGTAAATCTAACTTTCAAATGTGAATAAAGCCGTGAAGATGGCCAGTAGTTAACATTTGTCACTTAATCACGACGGGATGCCTCGCATAAAAATAAATAATTAGCGATCTCGAACTGTGAGCGTAAACATACACTTGTCTTCATATGAAGTTCTCTTTAAACTTTAAACTTTTTATTTTCCACTAACAGTTACATATTATACTGGATAAAAACGGCCAAACTTTAAGCCCTTTGTTTTTTATTTGAACTGAAAATACCAAGTTTCGTCGGAACATTTTGACTTTTTTGGCATCAGGAATATGCAAAAAGAGCTGCAAAAAAAACTGTCTTCTTAATGCTTTATTTTCATGAATTTCCTTCGAAAACGGGCAAAAAAAAAAGTTTGCAAAACCCATGTGACAGAATAGAGGGTGAAAATGCGCCAAACGAAGAAAAACAGAAAAATTATCAACCTTAAAGCTTTTCCTCTAAGACATTAAAAACATTTCTACAATAATTTTAGCGTGCTTTAATTTTCTAAACAGCGGTACGGTGCCACGTTCTTACGACACCAAAACATCGCTCAAAGAAGCAAAAGTTTACGAAAACTATTTCCAAATTGAAATTCCTTGAATAGAGTTCTGATAAAATTTAATTAGCTGCCTGTATACATTGACTCGCATATATACGTACGCCCCTGCCTCTTAAGTTGCCCGCATTGATTTGTATAAAGCCCTTTTCCTCTTCCGCTCGACGTGTTCTTCGCGCGTATATATGGGAACAACATCGGAATATTCCGGACACTCCCGCATGTTCAGTTTCTATTTCTTTATTTACATTAGTATGAAAAATTAACCAAATTATAACGATTAATATTATATATATACAAGAATTTGGATCTAAGAGGACAGGAACAAAGCTAGAGAAGGTCACATATTGAGAAATCGCATTCATTGTACTATTGAACAGCTAATAGCAGGGTTACGAGAAGCGAAGAATGAAACTTGTCCGATATGTTACACGAGTGGGAAAGATAAGTGATTCTTAGAAAATTTTGTCGGTAGGCAGCTGGAAAAATAACACTAAAATTTGTTTTAAAGTAACAGTTCTACATGCTTCAATCCGTTCGTACGTCATTATTAGAAACGTGTAGAGTCATATCATAACGAGGCTTGTACATGTAACGACACTAACGTGTCATTTTCTGGTTGGCATGTGAATAAATTATCCGTCACACAAAACCCTGAAATTAGTCTTGAATCAGTTACAGATTGAAGTTATATAAAATCTAAACTCCGTGATACAAGGTTGTCTTAACGTACTGAAGTATGTAGTACATACTACTTCAAAAAGTAACATGGCGCAGAAATATTACTTCGTATTAAATACAGGTTAGTAGGCTGTACATTGACTTAGTCTGGCTCAGGTTAGTGGCCGTCAGATTTTCCTTGTGAACAGGTAAGAAATATCTGGGTTGCATAGCGGAAAGAAAATTTGTCGAGTAGCTGAGGGTGTACTGCCTTCTCAAAAAGGTCTACTTTCCGTGCAGCTAGTTAACTTCATATACAAATACAGTCGTAATTCGAATTACTTTTCTATTTACTCGTTCCTTGCTTCTCCGCCAATGAAACGGACAATACACTTCTCACTTTATTATGCTCACACTTATATCAGGACACAGTCTGGACACATGACTGACTGACTGACTGACTACGTGCCTACATTAATGGCGCACAGAAAGCAGTTTCGGTGTCTGGCAGATGGTGTTAATCGTCCGTCGGCTTCGACACGTAGGCCTGTATCACAGCTCACAACGTCCGTCAATTTCGTACACTTTCAATGTGCAAAAGTTAAATTTTGAAGCTTTCTCGCAAATATAGCAAAACTGACAATTGCAAAACAACAACACATTGTGTTTATTTCAAAAGTGGCCTTCCACATTATACCCTACAAAATTATTAAGTTTAAAGTAATGTATTTTGGAGGTATGCTGACAAAGGAATACGTTATAGCCTTCGTGCGTCCCTTTTGTCTTTAGTCTCAAGAAAGCAAAAAAAATTACAGTTTGAATACATCTCTCTTCCTTTGCTACATCTTTTTAAAAATAATTCTATTTTTCTCAAAATATCGAAAAGAATAACACAGGAATTTATAATAACAGCATGGCTAACCCTGCTCTACATTCCACTGCTTGAGTTTACAGCTTTAACTGTAGTTTTATTCGAATATGTACATGTTTTACACCAAAACGTTACATTGTTCCGGCAGTAATTAAGTACGTTCTCTGAAATGTAACCAGTGATGCATCTCCACTCTGCTGGCAGTAGTTTTCCACAATGTCCGGCACGTGAAACAGTGACAAACAATCCTGCGAATACATGTGAAACATACTTCACTCCAGCAACAAAAAACTGAAGCATTCCCTTCACTTATACAAAACATACAAACATTAGAAATTTAAACGCACTTTATTCCATTTCTTAGTTACAAAAAGAAACTAAAGCAGGTGATTTCCACCACAAGGCGCACCGCAAATTCACGTCTAAGACACTTCATTCTCAAATTTTGACGTTTTGCTGACCGTGCATCTCAGTATATTCATCTCAGTAATTAACCAACTTGATGCAACAAATTTTTGTTTTACAATAAGTTTATTTCATGCCTCTACATGTTTCGAGCACATGTGTTCATCATCAGGAGGTCAAAACTGCATTACACAGCCTGTGGTATCATCGCACCTATAGGAGGCAAGCACCTTGCCACCTATAGGTGTGATGATACCACAGGCTGTGTAATGCAATTTTGACCTCCTGATGATGAGCACATGTGCTCGAAACATGTAGAGGCATGAAACAAACTTATTGAAAACAAAAATTTTGTGCTTCAAGTTGGTTAATTACTGAGATAAACTTCATTCTCAGTTCAGTTCATACTATAAAAAAAGAAGCAGTCGCTCCATGCCTTCCGAACACGCAAGGGAAGACAGGCATAATCGAGAAAGGACAACCTCCTAAGAGTAAGTATCGCAGTCGTAGTCGACAATGGATTTACAGACTAAGTCGCCTTACAAGGGCAATAATTCAGTCGGCCTCTTGGTTCTGAGCCACTTCGTAATTTTGCGAAAACATGTTTGTCTATCCTGATATTTGCAGCTTTGCCGTAATGAAACGTCGCCTGAACAACAGGAAGGGGTTTTCGTTTTCCATGTATAATTTCTCTGTCATTATTTTCAATTTGTACACATTCACGTGGTATTATTATCTTACTACTCTTACGTAGGACTCACAAGGCCGGTCAAAATCTTAATACCGGTATTTCGGTGTTTTTAATTTACGAAACCGGGATGCCGGTATTAATCAACGTATTCCAAAAACAAACATTTTTCTCAATAAATTTTGATGATAATTAGGCGCAATGACGTAAGGCAAAAACAATTACTTGAATTCATGTCTGAAATCAAACTGTTATTACAATAATTTATTCTGACAAAAATTATTAAGAATACAGTTATTTTAAACACAAAAAAATATAAATATTGGTGTTGCAATTTAAGTTATCCACACTATGTGTCCGAATAAAGTGAGCTGTTAATAAACAAAGGCAATTAATAGCGTTATCTTTCAAGCTGGACCTAATTGCAGTACATATTTAATTAGCGTTAGAAATCGCCGTTTTGGATTCGAAGCTAGACATTGATATTGTACTGAGAAAGTCGTAGACGAGTAGGAAGTTTATCCCTCTTATTCCCTCATCTTCAGAAAATCTTGTTTCCTTTTAACCATATCTACTAAACTTTAAAATTTCTTAGCAGGACAGTTAAGAGTCTTTCATTAATTGCCAACTCAAGTTTATCTTTTAATGAATGTATCTCATTTGAGTCAGGCAATTTCTCCTTTTTGAAAAGAATCTGCGGAACCGTGTTGTTCTCTTCCATGTGGATCTTTGAAGGCTGAATTCTGTTCGTCACTTTCTGAAGGAGAAAAACTTTTTATTAAGCAAAGTATAATTTTCACTAGAGCATCTTTATTGATTCTGGCAATTAATTCGCTATCATTTTGTGTCCCCGCTTTGCAAATGCAGAGAAACCTGTGATAAATCTAAGCGCCTCTGTTAAATACGAATTTTCAATTCCGTTTGCAGTTTTCTAGCTATTTATAATTTTTTGTGGCCAAGAGTTTCCATCATAAATGTGACGGCAGCAACTGCTATTAAAAGACTTGATTCTTTGCGTTATACCATAGAATCACCAACATTCCGTACCAACACGCCATTTCTAGGCGTCAGCTTCGGTAATTACCTGTAACGTACTATTCCAGGAAAGCTAGTCGGTTAGTCTTTGCGTCCTATCTTGTTGATAAGTACGTCATGACTCGCCGTCATACACTGTTGTTATAAAAGTACCTCGCTAACTGGAAAACATATTTAGATTTTTAAAATACAACAATTCCTGAAATTATTGACATGAAATATTAAATTTCCCTTTTCTGTACAACAAAGTATCTATGAAACCAGATCTGAGCTTCGTGAAGTTTTCAGGTTTCCGTGACATCTGTATTGTGTATAACAATCCTTTGCCTCCTATGCAATGGTTACCGGGTGTTTTCTGGGGGTAAAGCGGTCAGGGCGTGGCACTGACACCCACCCACGTCTAAAGCCAAGGGTATAGAAAGAGTAGAGCTATACCTCCACTCCCCCTCTGGGCCTCTGTGGTCTGTTCTACGGCGAAATCTACCTTTACCTTTACCTTCTATAACAGTCCTTCAGATGTTCATTAAGTAATATTGAGGATTTATTGTTGTCGATTTTAAAACCTGTACGTGAATAAATCATATTATTATTATTTAAATTAGCATTTAAAACCCGGTATATTTGTGTCAATAACGGTATTTTTTTAACACCGAAAAAAAATGACTGAGATCCCGGTATGGTAAGCCCTCCGCTTACGCAACAAGGCAGCTTTGTAACTTCAGTGATCGTTTGCATGACCGCCGCCAGTTTTCAGCTCCTTATACGTTCTGTAAGACTTCACTTTGTCTTATAATACGAACACTGTTATCCTGACTTTTCATTATTTCTACTTAGCGCCTGTATTATATCTTAAGATCATAAAAGGGGGACTTTTGGAAGTTACTTTTACAAATCGCCAGTTGGTGTGGCCAGTGGAAAAATGTCAATCTGAGGATAAATCTTGTTCTGTAAGCGTAAAAGTAAGTCCAGCCAAGCCAATCCAACGTGTTAACTGGGGACGTCGACTTGCGCGAAGCGCAAGTCGACGTCCCCTTGTCTGTTACCCATTCCTGCGTTTGACCGCATAGCTGGGCTCAGTAATAGACACCTAAACTCTAACAAGGGAATATGCTAACGATTAAGAAGTCAGGCTGAGGGCCTTGACTGATTGTGCCGAAGACTAGGGCCTAGGTTGCCCTGGACTAAGTATGGGAGGGATAAGCTTTGGTTGGATGGCTCTCTGGGTTCCGAGCCCAGAATGGCTCTGTCGCATACAGGAGTTATGCGACGTAAGAGTAAGTCGTGTTTCATATTTCAAATATATTAGGCAACAGGTAGTTTTGTCGGCAAGAAATAATAGAAAATATACAATACAAATTGTCAGAATATTTCAGAATATCTAAAGCCTAGAAAGAAATTAAGTCAAAATTATTAGTCTACCGCCAAATCAAACCAAAACAAAAACGCTGTTTCTTTCGACTAATAAATTTTCGAGTATCAATAGTAACATAACATATATTACTATCCCATCGGTAATGCCATCTGTAGGAGGCCACTTGGACTTACACTGGTAATTCATGAAGTTCTTATCTTACATAGACTTAGTTAATTGGTTTTATTTTCCAGAACAGAATAAAGCGTCTTCTGCTTTGCCCAACAGTGCCGCTGTCTCTCTATAACCTTTTATCGTGAATGCAGGTTTCTTTCAAGAAGTACCTGAAGCCTTAGTGTACAGCAGAACCAAAAAATAATCTGTCCTCTCCAAACATGATCCCATTTACGATCCTTAGATAGATTCGCTTGAAGAATATTACAGTATCTGAAGAAATAAAGTACCAGGAGAAGACACGATCCAAACAAGGCAGCGTTTGTTACTTATTAAATTTATGTACCTAGTTAATTTATAATACTTCTATAGCTACTTTTTAACTATTCCGTACCAAATAGCCATTGAAAATTGTCAGATTCTTCAAAGTGATTAGGAATACAGTAACTACTTCCAACTGAGATTGACAATCTGTTATCCTGTCGTTTTTGTGTTTTACCAAGAGGCGAATTAAAGGAGGGCAACTGAGAACATAAAATGAAGACATATTTCTGGAATCCAGTCGATTTACCGCTCCCAATAAACTTATTGTCTCTTTGTCGCCGCTACGTAACATCCACACTTGATGCAGTGCAATGGAATAACTAGTTCCACAGAAACTGCGAGTCTCGTATTTTAAAACTGATTCTTACTAATTTAGTGTAGCACAGCTGTATGTGTGTCCAGCAGAATCCTGAATAACGTATATCGATAGCACATCATAACTGAGTACATCAACATTCCGCAGCCTGTCTTACGCCAAGTCCATAGCCCCTGCCAAAAAGAGATCTACACAGAGTGCGAACTAGTACTTAATCTTTCAACTTCCAGTTTGTTATCGCTTCCTTCAGGTCATCCAGTAAATATTTACGTCTTCTTTCTCGTCTTTCCGTCCCACCTATATTTTCATCCAATTTTCCTTCAGTGATTCGTTTGGGAAAACAGTGCTCAATCCAGTTAGTCTTACCTCGTTTTATTGTATGTAGAGTCTTCCTTTCCTCTTTGACTTAATGTAATACTTCATTTTTCACACGATCAGTTCAACTGATCTTCTCCATCCTTCTCCAGCATCACATTTCAAAACTTTCAAGGTATTTCTGATATACTAAACTTTACTAAAAGGTATTTCTGATATACTAAGATTTACTAAACTTTATTTTAGTGATGCTTCGTACTACACTTATTATATTAGACAAGCCCATCCTAAATTTTATTTAAAATTCCCTCTGAGCAATTTCACCGCCACGAATATCGTGCTACATTGTGAGGTGACTATGACATTAGCTTTATGTAATGCAATTTCCTGAAATTTTTTAAAATAAAATCTCGTTTTGTTACAACTGTTTTTGTATAATGTAAAAATAACACAGTAGTTGCAAGAAAATGTCGCTTTTCGGATTCACAGCAAAAAATACAAACGCCAAAATTGTTACGCAGGTAAAACTTAAAGGTTATCCACAAATTTTCTCAACAGTTTTTTTATATTAGAAATTACAAATATGGCGAGAAAGTAATAATTTCTGTATTACGACCGGTAACTAAGACACAGAAGAAAAGTATGCCACTGAAGTATCTATCACAAATTTGACACAGGTATACACTTCCTAATTCTGAAATGTGCCATCCTCGTTGTGTGTATAATTAAATAGGAACAGGTATTTTGTCAATAACACAACAAATATTTCCAATGATGTTTATTAGAGGATGGATAGACAATAAGCTGGAATCCCGCATAGGACAGCTGCAACGAAAATAGACACCTACGCGAGCATTGCACCCCAAGTCAGCACAATACCCACATTACAGAACACCCCCCCCCCCCCCCCCCCCCCC